>JFJP01027712.1_pt1 | contig 10011 bp, 13 predicted proteins | sample 431651 | NCBI WGS metagenome assembly JFJP01 (sample SAMN02602958, study PRJNA72255) | Microbial mat metagenome, whole genome shotgun sequencing project. | biome: fresh water; feature: sink hole; material: water; isolation source: purple microbial (photo- and chemosynthetic) mats found in...
ATGATTTTTACAACTTTTACTTTATCATTTAATCTCTATTATATTGCAAGGACTTTTAATTATTATGGCGCTTTGATTTTTTTCACTATATGCTCCATAATTGGAGCTATTTTGCTTTTGAATCTTATGATTTCAGTTATAAGTTCTGCCTATCAAGCAGAAGAGGCCAAAAAAATTGATCATGAAAAAAAAATAGTCAAAATTGAGAAAGAAATGATTTACGAAGATTTTCTCCAAATGCGAAAATTGAAAAAAAATAGCGAAAAACTGAAAAAATTCAAAGTAATGGTTAATTTTTCGATAGAATATTGTTCTAGCAGTCTGGATGACATCTTGGTGGAGAGGTTTTTGAGGGAAAAAAATAGAAGAATTTTAAAATTTGAAAACGACTTCAAAAACACCAAATTTGAGATTTCGCACAAACTCAAATTTTTAAAACCAAATGATAAAAAAACTCTGCCGAAATGGAAGAAAAGGTATGAAAAATTCAGAGAAAAACAAAGCATAACTACGATAAATACCATAAACACAAAATCATTCTTAAAAAACAAGAGAAGAAAGAACCTACCATTGAAAATAAACTCCAAACTAATTAAATTTCGATTACATAAAGCATCTTTTGTTGAAGAAAAACTTTTATTAAGAGAATCTGTGCCTCAAAGATTATTAAAACTCAAAACCTTCGCCTCATCAGGAATTGAATATTTAAATTATAACAATGTGGTTCGCTTGATAAATGAACCCATAGAACAATCATATAAAAAGAGCAAACTTGAAGAGTTTGAAAATGAGGATTGCTTTAATCATATAAAAGTAAAAATTATATATTTGCTATTTTTGAAAAATTATTGAAAAATAAAGCAAAATGATGTTGAGATGAAGACTCTATGTGATTTCTATGTTTATAAATCACTGAAAATCGAAAATAATTGGTCAGGAGAAGAAATTCAAATTTCAAAATTTACCCTTTTAGAAAATCAATCTTACAAAAAAAACGCAAAAAAAATAAAAAGAATCAATAGAATACTAACTGTCCTCAACACAGCAAGTTATGATAAACTGATTTGGTTAAAAGGATGGAAAAGCATTGTTTTTTTTAAAGTTTTTGTTTTTTTTAATTTCTTTTATTTTAGAGAATTCTTATATGGAAACATGTTAAAAAATTAACCGAAAGCTCTATTTTCGACAACTGTTTCATGTTGGCAGTTATATGCAATACAATAATCCTTTGCTTAGATGGGTTGATTGTAGGCGAAGATCAGGCCAACACCCTCAAAACCATAAGCAGTGTTCTTATTTACTTATTTGCAGTTGAACTTTCCTTGAAACTAATTGCAATCGGCCCATTAAGTCAATTATTCCGATTATATTTCATTATAAAACTTTTATTCTTTATTAGAATATATTTCATTCAAATCAAATATATTGGATGCAGCAGTAGTTATAACCTCTTTGATTGAAATAATTTTTTTGGATAGCAACACTTTTAGTGCTTTTCGTAGCATCCGGATCTTTCGAATGTTTCGTGTTTTGCGGGTTGTTCGTTTGTTAAGATCCATGAAATTCATGATAACTATCATTGATGTCCTTAGTGAGAAGTTTACCTCCTTTATCTATCTCTTTCTTATCACAATGATCTTTCTTTTAATGTATTCATTGGTAGGGTCACAATTATATGCTGGAAAACTTAATCAAAGATTGGGATTTCGTCAGAATTTTGATAATTTCTATTTTTCTTTTCTTTCAGTTTTTCAATTGGTAACTTTGATTAATTGGACTGATGTAGAGTTTTTGACTTTAAATTCTGAAGTTTATAGGGGAGTCACAATGTTGTTTTTGGTTTCTTTGATGATTATTGGAAATTATGTGTTTTTGAACTTGTTCATTGGGATTTTGATAAATGGGTTTGTTGAAAAGGCGAAGAATGCTTTGGATGAAGAGGGTGATGACGCCGAAAACGAAGCTTTAGATAGATTAAAAAAAGAAGAAACAAAGGAAAAATTGAAGTTATTAAAACTTCAGGAAGAATATGAGGATGAGGAAATTATTGCTGAGCTTTTCACCAAAAAACCCAAAGAAAAAACATTATTTGAAGGAATTGAATGCCATGATTCGCTTTATATTTTTTCAAAAGATTTGAAAATTAGAAGAGTTTTATCTCAAATCGTTGGATCAACCACTTTTGATAATTTAATTTTGTTTATAATCATCATTTCAAGCATAAAATTAGCTTTAGACACTCATGATTTCATAGGGGATAGCTCACGATCAATCGATATGGTTTTGAACTATATTTTTTTGATGGAAGCTGTTTTTAAAATAATTTCCTATGGTTTTTTGTTTGACGAGGGGTCCTATTTAAGGAATGGCTGGAATATTTTAGATTTCTTTATCGTGGCAATTTCAGTAATTGATATGTCCGTTTCAGATCTAAATTTATCTTTTCAAAAAGTATATTAATAGAATTTATTCAATTTTTTTTTTTTTTTATTGAATCCAAATATTTTTTTAAATTAATTTTTCATTAGATTTTCAGATTATTCAGGATTTTAAGACCTTTGAGATTTATATCACATAATGAAAATCTTAAAATTATTTTAGCAGCTTTATTCAATTCTATCGGACCTTTGCTTGAGGTCATGCTTGTTGTCCTTTTGATTTTTCTAATTTTTGCAATATTCGGAATGTCATTTTTATCTGATTGTTTCGGACAGTGTATATCTTCCAGTACTGGCCCATATAAAATAAACATTGATATGGTAAAAACATTATTTTTCAATTTTTTTTTTTAAATCTCTCATTAATTAGTGTAAAGAGATTGGTGGTAAATGGGTTGTGCCAATTACAAATTTTGATAATATTATAAACGCTTTGATGACTATTTTTATTATTAGCACTCAAGCTAATTGGAATACTATTATGTATTATGCTATGGATAGCAACAGCGCAGATAATGTAAAAAATTATCTTTATTAATAAACATTTTATTTTATTTTTATGAGAGAAAATTTTTTGTACATTAATTAAAAAGGGGCCTGATCGCAATTCAAATCAATATATTGGACTTTTTTTTATCTTGTCAATAATCTGTCTAAATTTCATCTTAGTGAATTTATTTATCGGAGTTCTATGTTACCATTTTGGCGCCGCCAATGAGACATCATCAGCCAAAACTCTCTTTCTCACAAGAGAGCAACAAATCTGGATCGAATTACAGCAATGCATTGTTAAAAACAATAATATCCTTAAAACAAAACCTGAAAATAAAGAAAAACCTACTGCATTTAAAAAAATGATCCATTCTAAGCAATTTGACATTTTTGTTATGATTTGCATAATATCCAATGCTGTGATTATGGCTTTGAATTATGAAGGTTCTCCTTCCTCCTACACAACCATTTTGGAGAATTTCAATTATGCTTTTACAGTTATTTTTGCTTTGGAATGTGTTATAAAAATAATGCAATTAGGATTTTTTGCATATTTGAAGAAAGGTTGGAACAAATTAGATATTTTGATCGTTTTCCTATCACTTTTGGATATTTTATTTGAATATGTAATTGGAGCAACTTCGAATAAACTTCTTAGGACTGGACCTCAAATCATCAGAATTTTTCGAATTGTCAGAGTGGTTCGAGTGTTAAAACTGATAAAAAAATTACAGAGCCTTAAAAAAATCATTGAGAGTTTGATAATTTCTTTACCAAATGTGTTAAATGTTGCTATTCTTTTAATTCTTTTCTATTATATTTACGCAATTATGGGAGTTTTTCTCTTCAAAGACATCATAACAGGCAGTTACATTGATAAATACACAAATTTTTCGAATTTTTTCTCTGCATTTGTCACGATGATCGGGGTTTTAACAGGACAAACTTGGACTAATATTTTTTTTGATTGTTTTCGACTTCCTCCTAACTGTGTTGCCAATGAAAATTGTGGCACTAGTACAAATTCTTTTAATTATTTTGACTTTAAATTCTTTGTTTTTTTGTTTAGTTGCAGCCCCTTTTTATTTTATTTCTTTTATAATAATTGGCGTTTTTATTATGCAAAATCTTTTTGTCCTTGTGCTTTTGGCTTCTTTAAGTCAAGAAAATACAAATTCTGCATCATATATTTTTGAAACTTCATTTGAAAGCTTTAAAGAACATTATCTCAACTTTTTAAAAGATTCAAATCAAAAGCAATTAAAAAAGAAAGATGTATTAAAATTTTTTACAACATTAAAAGATCCGATGGGTAAAAATTCATATCATATCCTTTCATTTTTCTTTAATTATTATATCTTCAGGTTTTCCAAAAAGTGATAATGGTGGTATTTCAAATCATTTGGAAATAATGAAGATGGAAATCAGATGGTTTTTAATAAAAAAAAAACTTTATTTCTTAATTTCTTTTGTTTTAGTGATGAAGGAAATTTTATTGAATTCAACGATTTGTTGTTTTCTGCGTTGAAAAGGGTTTATGCCAAAGACATCTACAAGAATGCTCAGACTAAAACAAAGCAATATTTGTACCAAATTGAAAAAAAAACCAAAGAAGAAATCGATGAAATTATCAAAAATAAAAAACTCAGTACTCTTGGGAAATTTAGGCAATCAATATTGGAGTTCACGAATTCTCCACAAAAAAAAAAAGAGGAAATATCCAATAAATTAAATAAAAAATTTCTCAATACATTAATTACAACGCTTTATTGTAAAATATCGTTTAGAGCGTGGAAAAAATTTGGTGAAACGCAACTAGCAACAAAAAAATCTATAATATGATAAAATTACTTTTTTTTTATTTTCTACATAATCATAAAAAACTAATTCCTTTTTTTTTCTGATTTTTTCCAAAATTTGAGAAATTGCTTTTTTTTTAATTAATTTTTATTCTGTCCAAACATCAATACCTTCATGCTTCTTTTTATTGAGGATTTTTTCTGGTTCATTTTCATCGAATCTAACCAATTTTTTCCTGATTTTTTTTCTAAATTCAAAATTCTTTCGTTGTCATCCGTTTTGTTAAAATGTAAAACCAAACAGCTTTTTTGCGCCACAAACAATTGATTCGCACCAGGCACGAGACACACCATGCTTTTCAATTCCTTTTGAGGTTTATCCTTTTCCCCTTTATCTTCTTCTGAATTTTTAATCATTTCTTTTTCTTCTTTAGGCCAATGATCCTCTTCTTCTTTTGTTTGCAATTCCGAGGGAAGATCTTGATGTTTTTCCAGACTTAAATTTCGGCCAGGAGATGATACTACTATGATTGGCTTTGAATTATCCTCTTCTTTTTCATTTTTTCCAATGGCGTGGCCTATTTTTTTTCAGTTAAAACAAGAGAAATTTAGGTTCTTACCTCGCAAAAAAACTCCTCCATTAGTGAAATCAATTGTACAACCTTTTTTGTATTTTTGAAAAGAACTATCTTGAATTAATTCAGAGAAAGAATCATTGTCCAAAGAGGAAAGAGGGCGTAATTCTTCAATGTAAATTTTGCAAAGCGTACGCAAAGTTTCTTTCCATACATATTTGCAAAGCTAAAGTAAATCATAATTTCAACTAAAAGAACAAATAGAAAAGGAAAAAACCGCTGAGTCGCTTCTTACAATTTTTTGAATCAAAGACATTTTGAATGAAATACAATAGAAAATCGATTCACAAATAAATGCTTCAAAAAAGCGGAAAAAATATTTTTTTTTCAATTAAAAATGTTTTTTTTATAAAAAACTGGTCTGATATTTGAACGTAGATTGAATGATATGTATCGGAGAAATCGTGCAACCGACCCCTTTTTTCTCTTTATAATGTCCTTTTGAGCTTGACTCCATCCCACATCCCCTTGTAATAACATAGAAGTCTGTAACTATTTCTTCTTCCTTTTCTCATTTTTTAAATAAATAATAATAAAAAATAATTAACCTTAATGACTTTAGCATTATTTTCAAAAACAAGCTCTTTGGACTCCGATAAGAGTTTATTAATGGTTTTTTCATCCAAAAATTGGAAAAATAGGATGGATTTGAGGAGTTCTTTTACAGAAGGCATATTCCAATCAGGCACAAACCCCCCTAAACCTTTCACCGAACGATCGATATTTTTCTTGAAAAAAATATACTCTTTTTCTTCAATTTGTCCAGTTTTGACATTTTCGCTCAAAAAACCTTATTGAAAAATATGAATAAAATAATTTATTTTGTGAATAAAGAACATTTTTGTTGTTCTAAAATTATAGTAGCTGCTTTTTTGTTTTGAATTTGCTGAGTTATTTCTGGGTAATTAACCATCAAATAACTATGCAAATAGTTCTCTGCAGCTTCTTTGTTCTGATTGCTTTCATGAATGATCTCATTCATGATTCTTTCATCCAAAGGAAACCGTTGGAAAAAAGTCTCAGCCTTTTCATGCGCTTCTATATACCCAATTACAATATCATAGGCTAATGAAATATGATTAAAAAGCAAATTTCTTGCAAATCTTCCAATAATGGGCGTGAATTTTAAATTGAACAATGTATTTACATATTGTTTATTGATCAAACCAACAATAATAAATTGCCATGAATTCATCTTTTGCACAGCATTGTCGATACCGAAATTTGCAGCTTGGTTTAAAAGGATTAAACTATCACCACTTAATTGATTTATCTCGAATAACTCCCAGAATGCTCCTTTTAAAGCCATTAGGTATTTAGTTCTTGCTTCTGAAAAGACAGTTTCATCTAAATCATCATCCTGATCATCAATGTCTATGCTTTTGCTTGAGCTGCTTTTATTTAGCAAACTTAAAGTATTTTCAAAAGGTTTTGAAGAAAGAAATAAAATAATTCTCTACTTCAGTTCTATATCCTTCTTATCTTCAATTTTCCTTGTTTGTTCATTTTTTTTACGATCTGCTTCTTCGATTTTTATGTGGCTTTCGATTTGATGAATGAATTCGTTATATTCATCAATACAACTTATTTGTTTTACTTTGTCCCTTTAAAATTTTCAGAAGAATTCATTTTTTAATTTGAAATGATGAAATTATGAAAATATTATTTTTTTATTTGAATCAAGATTTTTTTACCAATCAACAACATTCAAAAATCTATCCGACTTGATTTCATTGATCTTATTATCGATATCTTCCAATAATTTCTGGGTAATCAGGATTTTATACCTCCTATTCACATTTGTGACCTTAACCATACCCAAAAGCTTTATCAGCAAGCCAGTTGTCGTCCCATTAACTTTTAAAAAAATAAATTTATAATTAAAATAATTTGATTTTTATATTACTTATTAAAGTTAAGAAAGCTGCTCCTGCCATTTGGAAAAGCACAATACTTCGAAATTTTATTGGTAATTCAATATCATTTGAGACCATTAAGGCAAAAGCTATTCCTATAGCTCCTCGTAAACCAGCATAAGAAAGGACTATCGCCTTTTTATTTATAAATAAAAATTTTATTGCAAAAGAAAAAACCTCTATCCAAGTTAATCCATACGCCAATTTTTGTAAAATTGGCATAAAGAGTGCAATCACCAAAAACCTTACTATCAACATGCAAGCATACAAGCCAAAAACTTTATAAAAATCATCTGTTTCCAAATGCCTAACGCCTGATTCCTATTTTTGTTTCATAGATGAGGATTTTAAATGAGATATGATTTTAAAAATCAGTATTTAAGCTTTCTTTACAGATAAAACGTCGATCCCAACAAGCATTCCTGCCAAAAGAAAAATAACAGTTTCAGCACAGAAGACAATATATTTCCTAAAAGTAAACAAAATTGATTATTTTTATTTGAAAAAAATAATATTTTCAAACCAGAAAGTATGAACTGCATGATCTGCTTCACTTGAAATCCTGGTTTTCCCAAACGCTGACATAAAAAGTCCTAAAGCAACCAAAGCAATGATTCCAGAGATATGAATCCCTAAATTAACATTTTCCGCGACATAAAACAACTAAAAAACCTTATTAATTTTCCAAATAAAAAAAAACCAAATAGCATGTTATAAAGGTGATATTCACAACTAAAACTTCATCATTGAAGATTTTTTTGATCCAAACGGTAGAGATAACTCCAAAAAATACTCCCAAAACCACACCCCCTAAAGTCAAGCTAAAAAGCAAGCCTATGGCATCGCCAGCTCCTGTAGCTTTTCCTTTCATCAACGCCTAAATTAATTTATTTATCAATTTTTAATGTTTTTATCATTTTTTTACTGATGAAATTTGAAATAAAATCATCGATGTCCCATCATTGAGTAAAGATTCTCCTTCAATAAGAGAATTGAATTTTTTTGAAGCTCCTGCTTCCTAATGAAAAAAATAAATATCTATCAGAATTGATTTAATAAATTATTTAAGAGCCTTTAACAAAGCCAAAACTGCCACTGTATCTGTACAAGAAACAATTGCTCCAAATAAAAAGGCTCCTGTCCATGTATAATAACTCTTTTTTTAATTTTTTTAAATTTAAAATCCATCAATAAATAAATAACTTCGTCGTAATTCAAAATTATTTTCAAGCAAAAAGCCAAGAAAAATGCACTAATTATCACAATAGGTAGAGCTAAAATGAAAATCTACAAAGAAATCTTCTATCAAAAACACCATTATTGAACTTAAAAGTCACTTGAACAAACTGTCTTCTAAATAAATGCCAATCATAAGAGAAACCTCCTTCAAAAATCAGAACTGGAAGAAAAATCATAAGTAACCCATGCTTAAAATAATTATACTGATTTAAAAACCCAAAGATTTAGATTTACCCCATCTATTTTTGCCATTCTTTCAATCGGATTTTCCAAAATGCCCAAATAATTCTTATATAAACCTAAAAGCACTCCTATTACAAATAGCATTGGGGTGTAGGGGATCTAAACTCAAAGAAAATTTAGACACAATATAGAAAAGTACTGCAGTTTTTTTGTTTATTTCTTTCACAATGCCTCCTAAACATAAACTCAAAAAAACAAAGAAAACAATAATATCAGATTCTCGATCACCATCACTATGGGCACTTTCTTTTTTAAGAGTTGTTTCCATAGTTTGATTAAGAGATGATAGATAAATTGAATCTAAAACCATGAAGTTTAGTTTTGATTGATTTCCTTTATTTTTAAATTAAAAAAATTAATATTTTAAAACTAAATAACGAAAAAAATCAAAATTACAAGCATTAATTTTTTATTAGTATTTCTTGTCAAAACTCATGATTTTCTCATTTAAACCTCGAAAAACCTCTTTAAATTTTTCCTCTGATTTTTCTTTCTCGATTTTTCTTTTCATCATCTCTTCTTTTATTTCAAAAATTTCTTTCTTTAACCTTTCTATCATCATTCCATCCTCATCAATTTTCTTTGTATATCCTAATAACTCCCCCTTAAACTTATTATTAGAATCCTTTAGATTGTCTAAATCTTCTTTCATTTGTCTAGAACTTTCAATAGAATCAAGAGTTTCATTAATGGCCCAATAAAAAAATATGCCGTATAATACGAAAACTTCAAGAAAAAATGAACAAGATTTATCTAAAGCATCTTCTTCGGAAAGAGAATGAATATCTTCATTGTCTTTTATGCCCAAAAAACGTTTGTTTATCCGAACTTCGTAGTAATGTATTCGATTCCCAGCTTTTATCAATAAATATCGCAATTTGCCGGCTGCTTTGGCTTGGGCGATGATTTTAATTCGAGATATTATGGGTTCTGTGCACATTCTGATGCCGATGGATAATAATCGCAAAAGGGGAAGCATTTAAATATATGAAAGTTTTTTTTTTTAGCAAAAAAATAGAATTTAGATTTTTTTAAACAAGTTTTTTATTTTTTTAAAACAAATTTTAGATTTTTTTTAAGAAATGTCTTTGAATGAATTTTTTGAGGAATTCAAACCTATTTTTTTTGAAAAACAACCAAAGTAAAAAACTCTATCAAAATTTTAAATAGTAAATAAACAAAGAATTGAACAGAAAGAAAAAAAATCCGAATTTTAACTTCCAAAACAATGGTAGAAAACAACCATGAG
>JFJP01034147.1_pt1 | contig 10011 bp, 8 predicted proteins | sample 431651 | NCBI WGS metagenome assembly JFJP01 (sample SAMN02602958, study PRJNA72255) | Microbial mat metagenome, whole genome shotgun sequencing project. | biome: fresh water; feature: sink hole; material: water; isolation source: purple microbial (photo- and chemosynthetic) mats found in...
GCGGCGGATTTTCGCGGGGTTTTCATTGCCGGTGAGCACAGCACCCATCCAGTCGCAGTGTTCCACGACGGTTTTGCCAGCAGCGGCGACACGGGGGTTGGTCTTCAACACATGCCAGGTTTTCGCCCAGAACCACTCGGACGAATAAATGCCACCGACGTATTGGAGTGTGTTGCTCCCAGCGGCCTTGGCGTTGATGGCCTCGGCTTCGGCGATCGACGTGTGGTCTTTCCACAGCAGGAACATGGCGTCGGGGTCTTCGGCAAATTCGGGTGTCAGCGACAGGGGAACCCCATCGGCACCGGCAAAAACCGGGGTGGACCCGGTGGTGTCGAGCGACACCGACCGCACCTTGGCGGACGTTCCTGGTCCCGAGGCGGCCAACGCTTCCTTCAGGGCCCCCTCGAGCGCTTCCAGATAGTCCAGCGGGTGCTGACGGAACTGCTGTTTCACCGGATCACAGTACAAGCCTTTCTTCCAGCGCGGATACGCACGGACCCCTTGGCCCAAAACGCTTCCGTCGGCCGGGTCGAGGGCGAGAACTCTCACCGAGTCGGTACCAAAGTCGGCGCCTAGTACCACGTGGTCGCCGGACGAAAAAGCCGGGTTTTTTGCCAAGATCAGCCTCCTGTGTGCGTTAACGCATCTGCGGTAACGTACACACTCTACGGTCGAGGACCAAAGGTTGTCAAGAAGCCAGGGGCGGAAAATTCAGAGTTGTGGACGAAACTCCGTGCGTCTTGCGCTATACTTCCTCTCTATGAAGAAATACGTGGTTTTGATGGTGACGCTGCTCTTCGCTGCGTCGGCTTTTGCCGATGTTCAGGTGAGGCTCGGCCCCGAGATTTCGGTACCGTGGAAGGTGATTCCCCCCACGGTGGCCCAAGCATGGGACAACGGCACGTCGGCCGGTCTGGGCTATCTGGGCGAGTTGATTTTTGACCAGATCGGCTACGGCACCGAGGGCACCAGCCGCTTTACCCGCGACCTGAACGATCAGAGTTGGGAGATGGATTTTCGCGGGCAGATGTACGTGGCCTTTCACCTTTTCGGCATCCGAACGCTGCTTGATCCGTTTGTCACGGCCGGCCTGGGGGCAGGTGGCTGGGTCGATATCACCGAAGGGGCGACCGAAGGGCCCGAAGGTCAATTGACCGGTATTGCGTTGGCCTTGTTGCCTTCGCTGGGTGCAGGAGTGGGTATCGACCTTGGCGGCTTGATTATTGGAACCCGCCTGCAATGGTTCCCGACCACCTGGGATGTCCCTGCCGCGCCGTTACCGAGGTATACGATTGCGCCCCTTTCCGCCAGCGTGTTTGTTGCCTGGGGAATGGGTGCGCATCACCGACGTTAAGTGGCTGGCAAACCGACCAGCGCCGCAACGACGACAACCAACCCGCGGTTGATTTCGCTCTGCGAAAGCGAGGGAATGGTGTCCGAAGGCGGCGTTGCCTGCGGGTTCAGTCGTCGCTGGGCAAGCTGTTCCGTTGAGTAGGGCACATGCAGAAACCCGACCCTCGGCGCCGGGGTGTCGGTGGATGCCCGATGCAACAGCTGGTACAGCAAATGGTTGCAGACGAAGGTTCCCGCCGTTGACGACAACGAGGCGGGCAACCCGGCCTCGCGGAGCGCCGCAACCAAGGTTTTGACGGGCAGCGTGGAAAAATACGCGGCCGGACCGCCTGATTGAATTGCCTGGTCCACGGGTTGGCGCCCTTCGTTGTCGGTCAACTCGGCGTCGTCGAGGTTAATGGCGACGAGTTCCGGCGTCAGCCCCGACCGTCCGCCTGCTTGGCCCACACACAGCACCACGTCGGGGCGATGCCGGGCCATGGCTCGAAAAACCGCCGCTTCGGCGCCACCAAAGACGGTGGGCACCTCGAGCGTCACCAAGCGTGCTCCGCCAACCTCGCGCGGCAAGGCCTTTACCGCCTCCCAGGCCGGGTTGACTGTCTCACCCCCAAACGGCTCGAAACCGGTGACGAGTATGGTCATGGGTGCTCCGCGCGCAGAACCGCCTGCAACACCACGAGCGCCACGGAACTACCGACAAGACTGCCGGCGAGATCGCAACCCAGGTCGTCCCAGCCCCAACCGGAGCCTCGGGGTCGCGCCACGTCGACGGTTTCCTTGGCCACGCCCCCGGCGAGCGTCATCGCGTTGGCAGCCGTCCAAGCCGGGAGGTTATCCATCCCCACCGACGCGGCTGCGGCGGTGACGGTGAAGGCCGACACAGCCGAAAGCGCTGCGTGTTCCAACAGATCGTAGCGGGGCGGGGCAGATGTCGCGCACGAGATGAACAGCACGGTCGCCGCAAGGCCCAGCAGGGGGGCACCAGCGCTTACACGGGCCATTGCCGGTAGTCGCCGTAAGTTATGTGCTTTTCGGTCTTCCGCAAAGGCAATCCCATCTTGCTCATTTCAATTGCTCCCTGAGTCTTTTCCAGTCGGGCAGAAACTGCGTCATCAGTGCCTTGAACCGGGCGTTGTGGCTGGGCTCGAGCAGGTGCACCAACTCATGAACCACCACGTATTCCAGCAATTCAGGGGGCTTGGTGGCGAGGGCGAGGGCCAGCCAGATGCGCTTGGCCGACGGGTTGCAGGTTCCCCACCGGGTTTTCATGCGCTTGATCCCCCAAAACGACGTTTGCACACCCAGCACGGGCTGCCATTTGTCGAGCAACGGGGGAATGAGGCTGCGCAACAGTTTGCGCTGGGCTGTCTCGAGGACTTTGTCCCGGGGGGGAACCGTCCGCGCGCGCGGTTTTGAGGGAACGTCGAAAAACCATTGCAGAAAAGTCACGCCACCAGTTTAGCATGCGGACTCCCAAGTCAGCAGGTTCCCGCAACACGGTTTTTCTGTCAAACTTGACCCATGACACGCATGGAAGCCTTTCGCCACGCCCTGAACCACCGCATTCTCGTGCTCGACGGCGCCATGGGGACCGAGATCCAGAAACTTAGCCTTGTCGAGGCCGACTTTCGCTGCGAACAGCCCGATCTGAGTCCGGCGCGTTTTCCCAAGCCGCTGAAGGGCAATAACGACCTGCTCAGTCTGACCCGCCCCGACGTGATTGGGGCCATCCACGAAAGCTACCTGGCGGCGGGAAGCGACGTGCTGGAAACCAACACCTTCAACTCCACGGCCGCCAGCCAGAGTGACTACGGCACTCAGCAGTTGACTTACGACCTGAATCTTGCCGGTGCACGGCTGGCGCGCGCCGCCGCCGACAAGTACACCGCCCTCACGCCCGACAAACCTCGCTGGGTGGCCGGCGTGCTCGGGCCCACCAGCAAAACGCTGTCGCTGAGCCCCGACGTGAACGACCCCGGCTTCCGCGCTACCAGCTTCGATGCGTTGGTCGACGACTACGGCACCGCGTTGCGCGGTTTGGTGGATGGGGGTTCCGACCTCGTCCTGATCGAAACGATTTTCGACACGCTCAACGCCAAGGCCGCCATCTACGCCATCCTGAGCTACAACGACGAGCACGGCGTCACGCTGCCTGTGATGATCAGCGGCACCATCACCGACGCCTCGGGGCGCACGCTTTCGGGGCAGACCACCGAGGCGTTCTGGTACGCGGTGCGCCACGCCCAACCGGTGAGCGTCGGGCTTAACTGTTCGCTCGGTGGGGAGTTACTACGGCCGTACGTGGCTGAGTTGGCCCGCTTGGCCGAGTGCCCGGTGAGTGCCCACCCCAATGCCGGGCTCCCCAACGAACTGGGCGGCTACGACGAGTCGCCGGCCACCATGGCCGCCCTGCTCGGGGAGTTTGCCGACGCTGGACTGGTGAATATCGTCGGCGGTTGCTGCGGCTCCGGCCCCGAGCACATCGCTGCCGTGGTGGCTGCTGTGGCGGGCAAACGGCCCCGGGTGATTCCCACCGATAATCACGTGCTCCGCCTGGCCGGATTGGAACCCTTGCTGGTGGACGACAACAGCCTGTTTGTCAACGTGGGCGAGCGCACCAACGTCACCGGCAGCAAAAAGTTCAGCCGCCTCATCGTCGAAAAACGGTACGCGGAAGCCCTCGAAGTGGCCCGCGAACAGGTGGAAAACGGCGCCCAGTTGCTCGACGTCAACCTCGACGAGGCCATGCTCGATTCGGCCGCCGAAATGCACACCTTTCTCAATCTGTTGGCCAGCGAACCCGACATCAGCCGCGTGCCGGTGATGATCGACAGCAGCAAGTTCAGCGTTTTGCTGGCCGGGCTCAAGTGTGTGCAGGGCAAACCCATTGTCAATTCCCTGAGCCTCAAGGAAGGCGAGGCGGCCTTTATGGCCCAAGCCCGCGAGGTGCGCCGCTTTGGGGCCGCCGTCATCGTGATGGCGTTTGACGAGAAGGGCCAGGCCGACACCCGGGCGCGCAAGGTCGAAATCTGTCAGCGCGCCTACCGTCTGCTCGTCGATGTGGTTGGTTTTCCGCCCGAAGACCTGATTTTTGACCCCAACATCTTTGCCATTGGTACCGGCATCGAGGAACACCGCCACTACGCCGTGGACTTTATCGAGTCGATCGGCGAGATCAAAGCGACGCTTCCCCACGCCAAAATCTCGGGCGGGGTGAGCAACGTCAGCTTCAGCTTCCGGGGCAACAACGGCCTGCGCGAAGCCATCCACGCGGTGTTTCTGTACCACGCCATCCGCGCGGGCATGACCATGGGTATTGTCAACGCCGGTCAGTTGGCCCTTTACGACGACCTCGACCCGGAACTGCGCACGCTGGTTGAAGACCTCGTGCTCGACCGCAGCCCCGACGCCACCGAAGCGCTGATGGACGCCGCCCACCGGTTTACCGCCGGCGAGGGCAAAACCGAAGACCTCACCTGGCGCGAACGGCCGGTGAACGAACGGCTGGCGCACTCGCTGGTCAAAGGGCTTTCCGCTTGGGTGGAAGAGGACGTGCGCGAGGCCATGAAAGGCTTCCCCACCGCCCTCGAGGTGATCGAAGGCCCGTTGATGGACGGCATGAACATCGTTGGCGGCCTGTTCGGCGAGGGCAAGATGTTTCTGCCGCAGGTGGTCAAGTCGGCGCGGGTGATGAAGGCCGCCGTGGCCGTGCTGCTGCCGTTTATCGAAGCGCAAAAGAAGGCCGACGCCAAGCCCAAGGGCAAGATTCTGATGGCCACGGTGAAGGGCGACGTGCACGACATCGGCAAAAACATCGTCGGCGTGGTGCTGGGCTGCAACAACTACGATATCGTTGACTTGGGCGTCATGGTGCCCTGCGAAGAGATCCTGCGGGTGGCCAAGGAACAGAAGGTCGACGCCATCGGCCTTTCGGGCCTCATCACTCCCAGCCTGGAAGAAATGGTGCACGTGGCCAGCGAACTGCAGCGCGTCGACTTCCGCGCGCCAAACGGGCTGCCGATCCCCCTGCTCATCGGCGGGGCCACCACCAGCAAGGTTCACACGGCCGTGAAAATTGCTCCGGCGTACAACGGCCCGGTGGCGCACGTCAAAGACGCCAGCCTGGCGGTGAATGTAGTGTCGCGCCTGCTCAGCGACGGACAACGTCCCGTGATCGAGGCCGAGTTGGCGGCCGAGCACGAACGCGTGCGTCGCGAAAAGGCCGGCCGCAACGACCACAAAGAGTACCTGCCGCTGGAATATGTACGGTCGCACGGCCTGCAGATAGACTGGTCAGCCTATCTGCCACCCCGGCCACACTTCACCGGCGTGAAGCAGTACCAGTCTCTTCCTCTTAAGGAATTGGCTGCCATCATCGATTGGACGTACTTCTTTTGGGCGTGGCAGATGCCCGTCAACTATCCCGAGATTCTCACCGATGCCAAGTATGGCGCCGAGGCAAAAAAGCTGATGGTCGACGCCAAGCGTCTGCTCGCCGACCTCGTCGAGCACGACCGGTATTCGGTACGCGCCGCGCTGTTTCTGTTGCCGGCCGACACCGAGGGCGACACCATCCACCTGTACCACGATGCCGCCCGCACGCAAAAGGCGGCCGACTGGCCGGTGCTTCGCCAACAGAAGAAAAAGGAAAAGTCCGACACCTACCTGAGTCTGGCCGACTACCTGGCCCCGCGTTCCACCGGCGTGGAAGATTGGATGGGCGGCTTTGCGTGCTCGGTGTTCGGGGCCGATGAATGGTCGCAGACGTTTCTCGACGCCAACGACGACTACACAGGTATTCTGGTGAAAATCCTGGCCGACCGGTTGGCCGAAGCCGCTGCCGAGTACCTGCACCGCGAGCTGCGCCGCACCGAGTGGGGTTACGCACCCGGCGAAGTCCTGAGCAACGCCGAGTTGTTCAACGTGAAGTATCAGGGCATCCGCCCGGCGCCGGGTTACCCTCCGTGCCCCGACCATCACGATAAGCTGTGGATGTTCGACCTGCTGAAACCCGAAGCTCTGGGGATCGGGTTGACCTCGAGCTACATGATGACCCCGGCGGCCAGCGTTTGCGCGTTGGTGTTTAGCCACCCCGAGTCTACCTACTGGGCCCTGGGAAAAATCGAAAAGAATCAGGTGGAAGACTGGGCCGCTCGAAAGGGACTCCCGGTCAAAACCGCCGAAATGCTGCTGGCCCCCGTGCTGGCCTACTGAGGGAAAGCGAATGACCAAACTGATCGGCATCACCGGGGGCTCCGGGAGCGGCAAGACCACCATTGTGCGGCGCTTGGGCGAAATTGCGGGCGAGTTCCAGGTGATTCCTCAAGACAGCTACTACAAGAACGCCACGTGGATGAGCAATTCCAACATCACTGCGTTCAACTTTGACCACCCGACGGCCTTCGACACCGATCTGCTGATTCACCAACTCGCCGAGCTCAAGGCTGGCCGCGCCGTCGAAATGCCCACTTACGACTTTGTGCGCAATTGCCGTGCCGAGGCGACCGTGACGCTCAAACCCGGTCGCCTGGTGGTGCTCGAGGGCATCATGATTCTGTCGGAAAAGCGAGTGCGCGACCTGCTCGACCTCAAACTGTACGTCGATACCCCCGACGACATCCGCTTTATCCGCCGCCTGAAGCGCGACATCAGCGAACGAGGCCGCACAGTGGAGTCCGTGATCGAACAGTACCTAGAAGTCGTTCGCCCGGGCCATTACGAGTTCATCGAACCGATGAAGGCCTTCGCCGACCTGATCATTCCCGAAGGAGGCGAGAACACCCGTGCGCTCCAGGTGCTCTCGTCCTTCTTCGAAAAGATCATGGGTTAACCGTCCAGCCGGTTTAGTCAACTACTCCAGCTCGACACCCAGCGTCAGAGCTGCGGTGGCCAGAGCGTTGAAGCTGCCGGGGTTGGTGCTTTGCGTGGCGTACTCGGTGGCGTAGGCGCTGCTTCCTTCGGCACCGCCGCCGATGGTCCTCACGGTGACAAAAGCGGTGCTGCCGGGAATGAACCGTGTTTTCGCGCTCAGCGAAGCGTCCCAAATCCAGCCTTTGAAAGGCTTGCCGGCACCGTTAAAGAACGCGCTCGACGCGTAGAACCCGTCAGCCACCGCATCGAGGGCAAACTCGGGCGTGAACCAGTGGGCGGCGCGCGCCTTGAGGATGGGAACCAAACCGAGGTTTTGCGAGATCGCCCGCTGGGTACCGTCGGCACTGTTGAACGAAATCGAGGCGTTGCGGAGCTGCAGGCTCAAACCCGCACCGAGAATGGTGCGTTTGTCGGGCGCGAAGTCGTAGAGCCAACTGCTGCGCCAAAAATCAAACCCATAAACCAGATCGAGCGGCGTTCCGGTGGCAAACGCGGTTCCGTCGACTTGCACGGCGGCGGTGGTGTTCTTGCCCGCTACGGTTTTGGTGGTCAGGTTGAGGGGTTGGTAGAGCAGGGTGACCAGGTTGTTATTGCCGATGGCGAAATCGACCGACAGGCGCTGGTAGGGGAAGAGAATCTCTTGGCCGCCTTGTTTGACGTAGTCGAACACCTTGTCGCCGCTCGCAGTGGAACCCGAAAGGTACTCGTGGAACAACACCTTGACGGCGCCGGTTTCAAAATGGGGGACGAGCTGAACCAGTGGACCATCGGCACTCTGGGCAAACGCCGGGGTACCGACGGCCAAAGCCAAAAGAAGCACGGAAACTCGCGAACGGATTGTCATGAAAAACTCCTTGTGCACAATCTAATAACGCCCCAAGGAAAAGGAAAGGTGGATTGCGGAGCGAAGTTTTTAGAGTTCTCCGTCGAGCTCGTCGGGAAGCACGATGCGGAAGGTACTGCCAACCCCAAGCTGACTTTCGGCTTCCAACTGGCCTTCGAGGCTGCGCACCAAGTCGGAACTGAACATCAAACCCAGTCCGTTGCCCCCTTCGCCAGCGGTTCCGGGCTGACTGGACTTCTGATCCTTTGAAAACAGCATGTCAACCTTTTCCTGAGGGAGTCCGACGCCGCAGTCGACCACTTCATACAGAACCTTTCCGTCTTCGATCCGGCCCCGAAGGAGCACCGTGGTGCCTTCAGCGGAATACTTGACCGCGTTTGACACCAGGTTGCGCAACACGGTTTCGATCATCCGCTCGTCGGTGACCAGCGTGAGGCTGGGGTGACATTCCACTTCAATGGCGATGTTTTTGGCTTTGGCGGTGGCCGACAACCACGCCTTCACCGAATTCAAAGGGCGCTCGAGGGGTATCCGCGCGCGCAATGCTGTCACTTCTTCCATCTGGCTACGTACCCAGCCCAGCACGTTTTCGAGCAGGTTGTACGTCCGGACGGCGGCTTCGCGGGTTTCGTGCAGCACCTCATCCATTTCGAGCGAACCGGCCTTGGTGTCCATGGCCAAACCGAGAAGCATGCCGATGTTGCCGATAGGGCCCCTCAGATCGTGGGCCAAAATGGTGAACAACCGGTCTTTAAGAGCATTCTGCGAGCGGTATTTGTCGGAAAGCACCTCGAACTGGCGGCGCTGGATGATCGAACTCAAGGCGCGGCCGTAAAGCGACAGCACTTCGCGTTCCATCGCGGTCAAAGGTTTCTGGTGGATGGCATTGTCGAGGGCCAACCACCCGAGAACCCGTTCGCCATCCTGCAACACCACCATGGCGTTCCAGCCGATGCCGACCACCTTGTCCCAAAGACGTAACTCCCTTCCATACCAGATTTTAAGGCGTTCTGGATCGGCCAAAGCCTCGGCGAGAAAGGCATGCTTCTCGTTGAGAAACGAACGGTAGTCTGACTCGTCGACGACATGGCCTGCCTCGTCGGTTCCCCAGGTGCCGCTCATTTCCTGTTTGTCGGAATCGTAGAGAAAAAGCGCTGCCCGGTCGAAGCCCAGCGGATCAAGCAAGCCCTGGACGGCCCTCCGATACAACTGTTTGAGGTCTTCGACCCGCTCGAGCTCGCGGGCGAGTTCATGGACATGTCTGACAAAGTCGACATCATCGCGCATCAGAGTACTCTACCCCATCCATGCCAACTTGGCGAGGGATTTTTCACTCTTGTTGCAGCGCCGCGAGGGTTCGGTGCGACAAACGCAGCCGACGCGAAATCACCGAACTGAGCGCCTCAAAAAACACAGAGGCGGCGCGGGGGTCCTGCTCGGCCACCTTGTCGAAGGCCTCGCGTCGGAGCACAAAAAGGCTCACGGTACCCAGCGCCAGGGCATCGGCCGAGCGGGTTTCGTTGTCGAGAAACGCCATGTCGCCAAAAAATCCGCCGCGGTCGAAGGTGGCGAGGTGGAACACCTGCTCGTGCGCCAGCGGAAGGACGATTTTGACCTCTCCCGAACGGATCAGGTACAACTCCCGGCCTTGGTCACCCTTGTGGAAAATCTTTTCACCCGCCAGGAATTCCCTCGGCTCGACGTTGGCCTCGAACAGTTGCACCAATTCGGGTGCCAAACCGTCAAAAAGCTCAAACTGACCGAGGCTCAGGTCGGCATGGCTGGCGACCTGGTCGGACACGGCCCGGATGGTTTCCTCTTCGGTCCATTCGAGTGCGGCATCCAGGTCGGCAAAAAACCGAAGGTGCGTCGCGTCGTCGGTGAGGCCGAGTTCTTCGAGGTAGAGCCTCGCGTCGAGACCGGAGGGGAGGCTGCGTGGCACC
>JFJP01002474.1_pt1 | contig 10009 bp, 6 predicted proteins | sample 431651 | NCBI WGS metagenome assembly JFJP01 (sample SAMN02602958, study PRJNA72255) | Microbial mat metagenome, whole genome shotgun sequencing project. | biome: fresh water; feature: sink hole; material: water; isolation source: purple microbial (photo- and chemosynthetic) mats found in...
GCCAACTCCGGCATGGTCGCCACCGTCGAGCCCGAGGACGTGCAGAACCTCGTCAAGGAACACGGCGTGCTCGCCGGTCTCGTCTTCCAAAAAGAACTCGAACGCACCGCCAAACAAGCCGGCGGCGGCGGCCAGGTCGCACCTGCCCAGCGCGCCACCGATTTCCTCACCGGAAAAATCTCCTCCAGCCTGCCGGACACCAGTTACTTTCCCGGCATCAAGTCCGCCCCGCTGCACGATCTGTTACCGCAGTGGATCACCAGCCGGATGCGCGAGGGTTTCAAACTCTTCGGTAGGCAGATGCACGGCTACATCTCCGAAGAAGCGCTGCTGCTGGGATTCGAGACCCGCACCAGTTCCCCCGTCCGCATCCCACGCCGCGACGACACGCTGGAGCACCCGGAAATCGCCGGTCTTTACCCATGCGGCGAAGGCGCGGGCTACGCCGGCGGCATCGTCAGCGCCGCCATGGACGGCCTGCGCATCGCCGACGCGGCGTGTGTCTCCGCCGGATCGTGAACCCAAGACGCCGCCGTTATCCGGGCGGCGCAATGTGTGGAGGATGGGATGACCATGGCTGGGGATGAAATACTGGTGCGCGTCAGGCTTTGTGAAAAGGAGGATAGGCTTCCAGCCTGTCTTCTTCATTCAGCGCGTAGAACGCCCACCGGCGATCACTTTGCTGGAATCACAAAACATCATGCGCGGAAGTATAGCGATATCCGTTAAACCGCGAGGCCCGACTCTATCCGCCGCGCTTAAAATCAAAAAAAGATGATGAACCACGGAATACTCGGAACACACGGAAACGAAGAAAATTCAAAAGGATCATGCCCTCACTCACAAGATCAGAACCCAAGACTTGATAGCTGTTTCATTTTCCGTGTGTTCCGGCGCATTGGCAATCACTTCAAATGGCCCGGGTTGGTGAAGTTGCGCTGGAAAGCGGTGATACAATTGATTTCCCGCATATCGTATCGCATGACGAATAAGCCGAACCGGCCGCATCGTGCAACCCCTGCCAGTCGTTCAGTTTCGATTGCCCGCCCGAGCCATGGCCCGATGACCGCACAATGATGCCGGAGTTGAGAAATTGGAGAAAAACCGAGCGTAAGGATCCTGTCATGATCAAAAATCTCACCCTGCCCTGCCTGCTCCTCGCCGGTCTCTTTGTCGCCGTCGCGGAGACCGAAAAACCTGCAACCGCAAAGGTTGGCTGGGTGGAAACCGTGAAACTCGATCTCCAAGGCTGGACGGTCCACGCCGATGCCCGGCTGGTGAATGGGGAATACAAGGAACTCGGCACACGCTCGTTGAGCATGCTCTCCAACCACTTGGAACGCCTCACCGTCCTCATGCCGGAGAAGCAACTCGCCGCGCTGCGCAAGATGGAGATTTTCATCGAGCACTCGCATCCGGAGCTTGGAAACATGCAATACCATCCCGATGCGGATTGGCTCATCGAGCGCGGCTACGATCCGCGGTTGGCGAAAAAAGTCCACATCACACAGGCCGCCGAACTCATTTCCCGCAAGCAGATGCTCAAGCATCCCGCCGTCATCCTTCACGAGCTGGCCCATGCCTATCACGACCAAGTGCTCGGCTTCGAAGAACCGGCAATCGTCAAAGTCTATGACGATGCGATGAAGAAGGGCAATTACGCGAAATCGTTGCTCTACACGGGTGAGACGGTGAAGCACTACGCCACCACCAACCACAAGGAATACTTCGCCGAGGCCACCGAGGCCTATCTTTATCACAATGACTTCTATCCATTCGTGCGCGCCGAGCTCAAGCAGCACGACCCCGCCGCTCACGCCGAGATGGAACGGGTCTGGGGCAAGGTGGAGTGATTTCATGCATGAAAATCGACGGCCACGCCATTTGTTGGCGAGATCAATAAGCCCGACTTTGTATGAATGTGAGAGGCTCCCCCGGTCATCCGTCGCGACTTCCTTGCCGGCGGATTGAAAAAAAGCCGGTCGCTGCCGAACAAACTGCTTTCCGGGCTTGCAACGGGACGCGCATCTACCAACCCTCCCGACGCTGATTGTCCCAATCCATGAAATCTGAATCCGATTCCTCCGCCGGCACGCCGCCCATGCCGTTCATGACGCAGCTCAAGTCGTTCGATGGCACCTACTGGTGGTGCAACTGGATGGAATTGATCGAGCGTTTCGCCTACTACGGGGTGCGCGTGATGCTTCCCGTGTTCATGGTGGATTCCCTCGGCAAGGGCGGGCCGGAACTCACGCAGATCCAGAAGGGGAACATCTTCGCCTTCGCCCTTGTGGTGCAGTCGTTCGTGCCCATCGTCTCCGGTGGTTTTGCCGACCGCTATGGCTACAAGGTCAACATCGCGGCGTCCACGGTCCTCAAGATCATCGGCTATCTGATCATGGGCTACACGGTTCTCCTGTCGGACATGCTCAGTGGAATGCCGCTGGTCGAGGCCCGCGCGAAGGGCGTGGATCACGCGTATGAGATTTTCACCCTCGGTCTTTTGTTCCTCGCCCTGGGCACTGCCATTTTCAAACCGGGCGTGCAGGGACTCATCGCCAACCGGGTGACCAAGGACAACTCCTCTCTGGCCTGGGGGCTTTTCTACCAGATGGTCAATGTCGGCGGCTTCGTGGGTCCGCTGCTCGCCGGATACCTGCGGATTCTCGATTACCACTACGTCTTCCTCGCCTGCTCGGGAGCCATCGCCCTGAACTTCATTCCACTCTTCTTTTTCGAGGAACCCGTTCACAAACCGGCCGAGGGAGTCAAACTTCCGGGCCCGGGGCGGATGCTGTTGGACTCGGTGCGCGGCCTGCTCGACCCACGGCTGTTTTTCTACACGATCGCCTTCTGCGGGTTCTGGCTCATGAACCAGCAGTTCTTCGATATCCTGCCGAACTTCATTGACGATTGGGTGGACTCGCGCGACGCCGCCAATTTCCTCAAGAGCATTTTTGGCAATGGTGTGCCCACGGTTCACGATGGCAACCTCACTCAGGAGTGGATGCTCAATTTCAACTCTCTTCTCATCAGCATCTTCGCGTTTGTCGCGGGCTATTTCACCGGCAAGTTTCGCCCCCTTTCCGGCATCATCACGGGTATCATCTTCACGATCATCGCGATCTTCTGCCTCACGGGATCGATGAGCGGTTGGTGGATCCTCTTCTGCATCGGGATCTATTCGGTCGGTGAGATGACGGCCGCGCCTAGCAACCTGGGATATCTTTCCCGCATCGCACCGGAAGGCAAGAAAGGCCAGTACATGGGCTACTCCAACTTCACCGTCGGCATCGGCGCGTCGATCGGCTCCATCATCGCCGGCCACTACTATGAGAACAACTGTGACAAGGTGGTCCTCGCCCGACGTTACCTGGTGGACAAACTGAGCGTGGACAAAGCACAAGTGGATGCGATTCCAAAGGGCGATCTGCTGGCGTTTTTCCATGAAAAACTGGGCATGGACGCATTCCAAGCCAAGCAGGTGCTCTGGGATACCTATCAGCCCTATTCGCTGTGGTATCTTTTCGGCGGGATCGGCCTTGGTTCATTGTGCGCGTTGTTCCTCTACAATCACGTCATTTCCGCATCGGAAAAGAACCCCGCGCATTCCTTCAACACACGGGGGGGCTTTTGGGTGAAGGCGTTTCTGATTCCCTTGTCCGTCATCCTGGTGGTCGCCACGGTTTGGCATTTCTCAGTCGGCCTCCTTCTCAACACCTTGTTTTTCTGCATGATGTTGGGATTCGCGCTGACCCAGCAAAAGGCGGTTTCTTCCGACAAGTAGATCGAACATTCGAAAGGAACGTGGATTCCCCGAAACCCGCTGGGATCCGTTTACGCGTGACGGGTTATTTCACCTTGGCTTTGCCTCCGGTTTTTTTTGTTTCCAGTCCTTCAAATGCCGGTGGGACCAGTTGGGCGTTCCACGAAAGCCGCTTCTGATCGAGGGCTTCAAGCTCGCTGGCTGCGGACGACGCGAGGTTCTTGGTTTCGCCAAGATCCTCCTTGAGGTTGTAGAGTTGCGGCGCGCTGTCCTTGGCGTCGATCACGAGTTTTTGGACGCACCTTCTCACTACATAGGCCCCTTTGTCGAACATCCGGAGATAGATGGCATCATGGGGAGCACCGGAATTCACGCCGGTGAGGTAAGGAATGAGGTTCACACCGTCGAGCGGGCGGGCTGCATCGACAGGGGCCTTGGCCTGGGCCGCGATGGTCGCGAAGATGTCGAGCGAGATGACTGGATTCCGATAGACGAGCCCCTTGGGGATTTGATCCGGCCATTGCGCGGCGAAGGGCACCCGGATTCCACCTTCCCATGGGCTGCCCTTGCCACCTCTCAGCGGTCCGTTGTTGGAAGCGTTGTCGGGCGGTCCTCCATTGTCTGATAGGAAAACGACCATTGTGTTTTTATCGATTCCGAGTTCGCGCAGTTTCGAGAGGACCTGGCCGACACCGTCATCCACCGCGCTGACCATCGCGGCATAAGTGCGGCGTTTTTCGTTTTTGATGTCGGGAAATCTGGCGAGGTATTTCTCGCTGGCCTGAAGTGGCGAGTGCGGCGCGTTGTAGGCCAGATAGAGGAAGAACGGCCCGGCCTTGTGTCGCTTGATGAAGCGCGACGCCTCGTCCGAGAACTCATCCGTCAGGTATTTCGTGGTTTTGACCGGCGTTTGATCCCGCATGATCCACAGCTTGTAGCTGTCGCTTTCGCTTGAGCTCTTTGCCTGTTCCGTGTGCTGGAGCGTGAGTTCCTCGGGGAAATAGCGGTGGCCACCGCCCAGATGGCCGAAGAACTCGTTGAAGCCGCGCTTGAGCGGATGCAAATCCGGGTGGCATCCAAGATGCCATTTTCCGATGAGACCCGTTTTGTAGCCGACCTTTCCCAGGGTGTCCGCGAGCGTGCTTTCCGAGAGCGGTAGGCCGCATTCCCGGTTTTCCGGAGCCCACCTCGGGTTGCGCTCGTGGCCGAAACGCTGCTGGTATCGGCCCGTTAGAAAACCGGCCCTGCTGGGGGAGCAGACCGCGTAAGACACATAACCATCCGTGAATTTGACGCCGTTGCTGGCGATCGAGTCGATGTTGGGAGTCGGGATGTCCTTGCACCCGTTGAATCCCACGTCGGCATATCCCTGGTCATCGGTCATGATGACGATGAGATTGGGCGGACGCTCCCGGGACGCTCCTTGAACGGGTGAAAGCCATCCGAAAATGGCAGCGAGTAGGCAGGTGACCGGGATGGGTTTCATAGAGGTGTCAATTTCACCAACAAATCATCGCTGTCCACGCGGTCGCCTTTTTTCACGAGGATCTCGGCGACGGTGCCGTCGGCGCTGGCGCTGACGGTGGTGAGCATTTTCATGGCTTCCAGGATGACGAGTTTGTCACCGGCTTTGACTTCCTGGCCGGGCGACACGGCGACCTCGGTGACCATCCCGGGCATCGGCGCGCAGGCTTGGGCGGGGTTGCCGGGCTCGCCTTTCGGGCGGGACGCGGTGCTAACGGATTTCAGCGAGTTGTCCGTGACGATGGATTCACGCGGCATGCCGTTGAGCTCGTAAAAGAGCGCGCGCCGTCCCGCGGAGTCGGCCTCGCCGATGGAGATGAGCTTGATGATGAGGGTCTTGCCGGTGTCGATCTCGATCTCCATTTCCTCGCCGATCTGCAGGCCGTAGAAAAACGCGGGCGTCGGCAGGCCGCTGAGGTCGTCGTATTTCGTGCGGAACGCCATGAAGTCCGCAAACACCTGCGGATACATCAGGTGCGAGTAAAGGTCGTCGTCGCTGGCGGGGCGGCCGAGTTTGGCGGCGAGCCCGGTGCGGGTGACTTCGAGATCGATGGGATCGGCGAGTTCGCCGGGGCGCACGGTGGTTGCCTTGCGGGTTCCTAACACGACCTTCTGCACCTCGACCGGCCAGCCGCCGTCGGGCTGGCCGAGGCCGCCCGAGAGCATGTCGATGACGCTCTCCGGGAAGTCGATGGAGCCGGGCTTGAGCTTCGGCACGTCCGCCGCCTTGATGCCGCGGGTGACGAGGAACATGCACATGTCGCCGACGACTTTGGACGACGGGGTGACCTTGACGATGTCGCCGAAGAGCTGGTTCACGTCGGCATAGGTGCGGGCGATTTCGCGCCAGCGGTGGCCGAGTCCCATGGCGTTCGCCTGCTCGCGGAGGTTGGTGTATTGACCGCCGGGCATCTCGTGTTCGTAAACCTCCGCCGTGCCGGAGCGCGGGGCGGAGTCGAACGGTTGATAGAACTCGAGAACTTGCTCCCAGTAGTCGGAGAACTCGTTGAGCGAGTCGAAATCCAGCCCCGGATCTCGCTCGGTGTTGGCAAGGGCGGCGGCGATGGAATTCAAGTTAGGCTGCGAGGTGGAGCCGGACATGGAGGAAATGGCGAGGTCCACAATGTCCACGCCGGCCTTGGAGGCGGCGAGCACGGAGGCGGAGTTGATGCCGGAGGTGTCGTGGGTGTGGAAATGCACGGGAATGCCGATTTCCTCCTTGAGCGCGGTGACCAGCTTGAAGGCGGCGTGCGGCTTGCACAGGCCGGCCATGTCCTTGATGCAAAGCATGTGGGCGCCCATGCGCTCGAGTTCCTTGGCTTTGGCGACGTAGTATTTCAGCGAATACTTGTCGCGGTTCGCGTCGGTGATGTCGCCGGTGTAGCAGATGGCCGCCTCGCAAATGGACTTGCCGTGGTCGCGGACGGCTTCCATGGCCACCTTCATGTTAGGCAGGTAGTTGAGCGAGTCGAAGATCCGGAAGATGTCCATGCCGGAGTCCGCCGCGTGTTTGACAAATCCGGCGACGACGTTGTCCGGGTAGTTTGAATAACCGACGGCGTTCGAGCCGCGGAAGAGCATCTGGAAGCAGATGTTGGGGATCTTCTCGCGCAGGCGGCGGAGGCGGTCCCACGGGCACTCGCTGAGGAAGCGCATGGCGGTGTCAAAGGTGGCGCCGCCCCACATTTCCAGCGAGAAAAGCTCGGGGATGCGGTGGGAGACGGCCTCGGCCACGCGTAGCATGTCGAAGCTGCGCATGCGGGTGGCGATGAGCGACTGGTGGGCGTCGCGGAAGGTGGTGTCGGTGATGAGCAGGCGCTTTTCATCGAGAATCCACTGCGCGAATTTCTCCGGGCCGATTTCCAACAGCACGTCGCGGCTGCCGCGCGGGACCTGCGCGTGGTGCTCGATGACCAGGGAGTTAGGCACGGCGGCCTTGTGCATGATGCCGGCGGGTTTCCAGCCTTTGGCACTCGGATTTCCGTTGAGGGTGATGTCGGATAGATAGGCCAGCGTGCGGGTCGCGCGGTCGCGGCGGCGCTTGAACTGGAACAGCTCCGGCTTGGTATCGATGAGCTTTGTGTGTGCCTGGCCGGCGCGGAAGGTCTCGTCGGCGATGACGTTTTCAAGGAACGGAATGTTCGTTTTCACCCCGCGGATGCGGAACTCGCGCAGCGCGCGGTCCATCCGCTGGCAGGCCATCGGGAAGTCACGGCCCATCGCGGTGAGCTTGACGAGCATCGAGTCGTAATAAGGCGTGACGACCGAGCCGGCGTCGCCCGAGGCGGCGTCCAGGCGGATGCCGAAGCCGGCTGCGGAGCGGTAGTTGAGGATGCGGCCGTAGTCGGGCGAGAAGCCTTTTTCCGGATCCTCGGTGGTGATCCGGCACTGGATGGCGAAGCCGATGCACGGCATGTCCTCTTGTTTTGGAATGGCGATTTCCTCGCTGAACAGCGTGTGACCGGCGGCGACGAGAATTTGCGAGCGCACCAGATCGATGCCGGTGACGCACTCGGTGACGGTGTGCTCCACCTGGATGCGCGGGTTCATCTCGATGAAGAACCAGTCGTCCTGGTCCATGTCGTAGAGGAACTCGACGGTGCCCGCGTTGTCATAGCCGATGCCCTTGGCCAGCGTGACGGCGGCGTCGCAGAGCTCCTTGCGGATCTGCGGGTTGAGATGCATGGCCGGGGCGACCTCGACGACTTTCTGATAGCGCCGCTGCACCGAGCAGTCGCGTTCGTAAAGATGGACGACGTTGCCGTGCTGGTCGCCGAGGATTTGCACCTCGATGTGCTTGGCGCGGGAAATGTAGCGCTCCAGGAAGACCGCGGAATTTCCGAACGCGTTGAGCGCCTCGTTCTGCGCCTCGGCTAATAATCCGGCGAGCTGCGACGGTTTTTCCACCACCCGCATGCCGCGGCCGCCACCGCCGAACGCGGCCTTGATGATGAGCGGAAATCCGATGTCGTGGGCGACGGTGAGCGCCTGGTCCGGATCGGTGATCGGATCCTCGGTGCCGGGCAGGGTGGGGACCTTGAACTTGTGGGCGAGCGCCCGGGCGGCGGTCTTGTCACCCATGTTTTCCAACAAGTCCGGCGACGGGCCGATGAAGGTGATGCCTTCGCGAGCACAAGCCCGCGCGAACGCCGCGTTTTCCGAGAGGAATCCGTAGCCGGGGTGGATCATCGTCACGCCCTTCTGTTTCGCCAGCGTCACGATGCCTTCCACGTCGAGGTAGGCGCCGACCGGGCCCTTCGAGGAATCCAGTTGATAGGCTTCGTCCGCCTTGAAGCGGTGGATCGAAAAGCGGTCCTCTTCGGCGAAGATCGAGACGGTCCGCAGACCGAGTTCGTTGGCGGCGCGGAAGATGCGGATGGCGATTTCACCGCGGTTCGCGGCCATCAGTTTGCCTGGGCGTTTTTGGGTTTCGAGCATGTTGGTGATTTTCTAAAGAGTGGTTGGGCGTTCGTGAAGCGGAAATCCGGCGGGCGGGAAAATCAGGCGTCGCCCTTCTTCTGGCGGTGGCCCGGAGTCGCGAGGATCTCGATGTAAACCGACGGGCACGCGGCGGCGGCTGCCTGGTCGATGGCGGGGACGATTTCCTCGACGTGTTTGGTTTCCGGGGCCGCGTCACCCGCGCCGACCTTGCAGTTGAAGTCCCAGAAATCCACGCCTTCCGGAAGCGGTTTTTTGCGCTCGCGCTTGAGGTATTTCCGGATGTCGCTCTTGATCTGCTCGACGACCCGCGCCGGCTGGTGGCTCGGCGAGGTGAGGGGAAATATCTTTTTCATGTGGCTTGTTTTTGTCGGGAGGCGGGTTTTTTGTCGAGGAGAAGTCCGGGATTTTTGGCGGGAGCGCGCTGGATGAAGAGCACCCTGAAGGGCGAACTCCGGACGGTCGTTTGGTAAGTCGCGTTGCCGTCCGGAGTTCAAGTTTTAGCTTGCTCTTCGCTTGGGCTAGCCTCCCGGCATGACCATCGAGACAATAGCCGGATTTTCCCCGACCATTCATGAAAGCGTGTTCATCGTCGCGAGCGCGGATGTGATCGGGCGGGTGACTTTGCACGAGGAGGCGAGTGTTTGGTACAATACGACGCTGCGCGGCGACATCAACGAGATCGTCATCGGCGCGCGGTCGAATGTGCAGGATAATGCGGTGATCCATCTGGCGGATGATTACGGCTGCTACGTCGGCGAACGGGTGACCGTTGGGCACTCGGCGATCCTCCACGCCTGCACGGTGAAGGACGAGGTGCTCATCGGCATGGGGGCGATCGTGCTGGATGGCGCGGTGATCGGCGAGCGCTCGATCATTGGCGCGGGAGCGCTGGTGACGGGCGGGACGATCATTCCGCCGGGTTCGCTGGTTTTGGGTTCCCCAGGCAAGGTGGTGCGGACATTGTCGCTCGACGAGCAGGCGAAGATCAAGGGCTGGGCGGAAAAATATGTGAGGGGATCGCGGATCTATCTGGAGCGGGAATAAGGAGGGCGCCCCCGGATATTCCTAAAAATTCCCGGCCGGCCATGAGATTCCTGATAGTTTTATGTGGCTTCGCGAGACCTGATTCATCGCAAAAACCTTGCCATAAACTCATCCAGGCCGTCGCCACTCCGGCGTCAATGCTTGTTAGCCCGCATTTCTCACACAAAAGCATCGACCGCCGGGCGTTAGGCATGTAAAGCGTTGGTTACCAAACTAAAGCATTACAACCAACCC
>JFJP01030303.1_pt1 | contig 10008 bp, 9 predicted proteins | sample 431651 | NCBI WGS metagenome assembly JFJP01 (sample SAMN02602958, study PRJNA72255) | Microbial mat metagenome, whole genome shotgun sequencing project. | biome: fresh water; feature: sink hole; material: water; isolation source: purple microbial (photo- and chemosynthetic) mats found in...
CACCTTCGGCAACTGCTCAAGCGGTGTCACGCGAAAGGGTCCACCGGAGCCGGTCAGCAAAATCCGGCGCACGCCGACTACATCCAGTCCTTCCGTAGCGAATGTTGGCGGCAGGCATTGAAAAATCGCGTTGTGCTCACTGTCAATCGGCAACAATTCCGCGCCATGCTCGCGCACTGTCGCCATAAACAGCGGGCCGGCCATCACCAGCGCTTCCTTATTCGCCAGCAACACCCGTTTGCCAGCATTGGCAGCAGCCAGCGTCGGCAACAAACCCGCCGCGCCCACAATCGCCGCCATGACATAACCCACTTCCGGCAAGGCGGCGACTCGCGCCAGCCCGGCGACGCCCGCCAGCACTTCAACCGGTCGCCCCGCCGACTGCAATCGATCCCGCAACTGTCCGGCAGCGTCAGCATCCGCCATCACCGCATACGCCGGTTCATGGATCAGGCACTGCTGAAAGAGCGCCTCAACATCCTGGTGCGCGGTCAGCGCCACGACTCGAAAATGGTCGGCATGGCGTTGCAATACATCCAGCGTACTCACGCCAATGGAGCCGGTGGAACCCAGGATGGTAACGCCAATCCGCCCGCTCATCCCGCGACTCCGTACAGGCCCAGCAAAAACACCGGCGCAGCGGCAGTCAGGCTATCCACGCGATCCAGAACCCCGCCATGGCCCGGCAACAGCGAACCACTATCTTTCACGCCACACTGCCGTTTCATCATGCTCTCGAACAAATCTCCAACGATGGAAAAACCCGTGGTGATCAGGCAGACCGCCATAAACACGGGCCAGCGTGCCCCATGATCCAACAACGCCGCACCGGTCAGCGCCAGCATCAGCGTCGCGATCCCCGCTCCAGCAACGCCTTCCCAGGTTTTGCCGGGACTGATGGCCGCGGCCAGCTTGCGTTGTCCCCAGCGCCGACCGGCGAAATAAGCGCCAATATCCGCACCCCAAATCAGCAGCAGCAGGAACAGGACATGGCCTGACCCCCATTCGCGGTGCAAGCCCATCAACGCTATCCAGGGTCCCACCAGGACAATGACGCCGGCAATGCTAATCAACCCGGGGCGATCTTGCCGCTCGGGATGCGCTGCGTAATGTTGCAACCAGAAAATTGCGCCGCACCAACTCAGAACGTTCAAAACCAGCAGGCTGTTCACCAGCACCGCTTGGTTCAATAAGGGCCAAACCGCCAGGATCAGCGCCAGAATGCCGCCGACATACAGTCCGCGGTCTCGAACCCGGCTAAAACCGGCCAGTCGCGTCCATTCCCAGGCACCTGGTAGAATAATCGCCAACAAGGCCATGCCGAAAACCGGCGTCGGTAATTTCAACACCGCCCAGATGACCAGAATCGCCAGAATACTGGCGGTGATGATGCGTTGTTTAAGCATCGTCAACCGGCGTCCCCGGCGCCACTTGCTCACTGGTCTGGCCAAAACGCCGCTGCCGACTGGCAAACGCCGCACAGGCCACATCCAGATCATGGGCGTCAAAATCCGGCCAGAGCCGCTCACTGAAATACAATTCCGTGTACGCCAGTTGCCAGAGCAGGAAATTGCTGATGCGTTGCTCGCCACCGGTGCGGATGAATAAATCGGGTTCAGGCAGATCGGCCAGCGACGTGTAGCGGTGAAAGGTCTCCAGCGTCACTTCGCTGGATGGCAACTGACCCGACCCCACTTCTTCAGCGATGCGCTGCGCCGCCCGGACAATATCCCAGCGACCGCCATAGTTCGCGGCGATCACCAGCGTTAAACCGGTGTTGTGGGCGGTGCGCTGCGCGGCCTTGGCCATATAATCCTGCAAAGTCGGTGAAAACGCCCGGTGGTCGCCAATAAACCGCATCCGCACATTCGCCGCATCCAACCGACGGATCTCACTGCGCAACGTGCGAATGAACAGATTCATCAAAATTTCGACTTCCGGCCGGGGACGCCGCCAGTTCTCGCTGCTGAACGCAAACAGCGTCAAGACCTCAATGCCGCGCTCAGCACAGGTTTCGACCACTCTGCGCACGGCTTTTGCGCCCTCGCGATGTCCAGCCGTGCGTGGCAGTCCACGTTGCTGCGCCCAGCGACCATTACCGTCCATCACAATCACGACATGACGGGGCAACCGATCCTGCATCACTGGCCGAACTGCGGCCTCATCCGCCATGCATCCGGCTCCTGATGAAACTCATTTTCAATCCCTGGAACCGACCCTAAATTTCCATCAACTCGGCTTCCTTGGCGGCCAGCATCTTCTCCACATCCTGGATATACCGATCCGTCAATTTCTGCATCTCATCCTGGGCCTGCCGTTCCGCATCTTCGGGGATTTTCTTATCCTTGAGCAACACTTTAAACTGGCTATTGGCGTCCCGCCGGATGTTGCGGATCGCCACCTTGGCACCCTCACCCTCTTGGCGAACGACCTTGACCAAGTCGCGGCGGCGATCTTCAGTCAAGGGCGGCAACGGTACCCGAATCGCTGTACCCGCCGTCACCGGATTCAGCCCAAGATCGGATTTCATGATCGCCTTCTCAATCGGCCCTACCAGATTTCTTTCCCAGGGCGTGACCAGCAAGGTGCGCGCATCGGATACCCCCACCGAAGCCACCTGATTCAGCGGCGTGTCGTTGCCATAATAGCTGACCATAATATGATCGAGCAGGCTGGCGTGTGCGCGCCCAGTCCGCAACTTGGTCAATTCCTGCTTGAGGCTATCGACGCTTTTGGTCATCCGGTCGGTAGAGTCTTTCTTAATCTCGTTAATCATGTTGTTATTCCCGTACTACGGTCGTGCCCACGTTCTCGCCGCAGACAATCCGCACCAGGTCGCCATGGCGGTTAATGTTGAAAACCATCAGTGGCAGGTTATGTTCGCGGCACATGACAATCGCCGTGGCGTCCATGACCTGCAGTTTACGCTCCAACGCTTCGTCATAAGTCAGCCGCTCATAGCGCACCGCCTGCGGATCCTTAAAGGGGTCAGCGGAATAAATCCCGTCCACTTTGGTGGCTTTGAGCATCACGTCAGCGCCGATCTCAACCGCTCGCAGGCTGGCGGCTGAATCGGTGGTAAAAAAGGGATTGCCGGTGCCGGCGGCGAAGATCACCACCCGACCCTTTTCCAAATGGCGAACAGCACGGCGGCGCAGATAGTCCTCGCAAACCTGGTTGATGCGAATGGCTGACATCACCCGGGTGAATACGCCCAACCGCTCCAGATTGTCCTGCATGGCCAGCGAATTCATCACCGTCGCCAGCATCCCCATGTGGTCGGCAGTGACCCGGTCAATACCGGCTCGCGCCAACCCGGCACCCCGGAACAAGTTGCCGCCACCGATCACCATCCCGATTTCCACACCCAGTTGGCGCACCTCCCGCACCTCGTCGGCCATGCGCGCGATCACCTCGGTATCGATGCCGTAATCGCCCGAGCCCATCAGGGCTTCGCCGCTGAGCTTGAGGAGAATGCGTTTAAACACAGGGGTGGAATTTGGCATGGATGTTCAGTCGCCGCGCGCCGCCGCCATCACTTCAGCAGCGAAATTGTCGGATTTCTTCTCAATGCCCTCACCCAGTTCAAAGCGTTCGAAGCGGATGGCCTGAGCCTTGCGCGACTGGAGTAATTTCTCCACGGTCTGATCGGTGTCCCGGATAAACGGCTGACCGAGCAGCGTGTTGGCTTCCAGATACTTGCGCAGCTTCCCTTCCACGATTTTTTCAACAATCTTCTCGACCACGTGAGCCGGCTTGTCCTTCGCCTCTTCCGCCGCCTGCGCTGCGTAAATCGCTTTTTCCCTGGCGAGAATGTCGGCCGGCACCTGATCGGCGCTCAAGCACAAAGGCCGACTGGCGGCAATGTGCATCGCAATATCCTTCGCCAACTCGGCGTCGCCACCCGCCAATTCCACCAGTACGCCAATGCGCGTTCCGTGCAGGTAAGCGCCTAAAATACCGTCGGTCGTGGCCAGCCGGGCGAAGCGCCGGACGCTGATGTTCTCACCGATTTTGGCGATGCACTCGCGCCGATTCTGTTCGACACTTTGACCGTTCACTATGTTGGTGGCCAGCAGCGCCTCCAGATCAGTCGGTCCGCTCTCTAGCGCCACCTCAGCCACGGCACCGACGAACGCCCGGAAATCGTCATTCTTGGTGACAAAGTCGGTTTCGCAGTTGATTTCGACCATAGCGACGGCACCACTGGCCTGCCGAACCACAATCAAACCCTCCGCAGCGATGCGGCTGGCCTTCTTGTCCGCCTTGGCCTGACCGGCCTTGCGCATCAGATCGACCGCCGCCTCAAGATCGCCGCCGGTTTCCTGCAACGCCCGCTTGCACTCCATCATTCCCGAACCTGTACGCTCGCGCAGTTCTTTCACCAGCGTCGCCGTAATTTCCGCCATGCTTGTCTACCTCTAAAAAAACATTCTGCCACTTTCGGCAAATTCATCAAAAAGGCTCGCGAGCGTTAGGCGCACGAGCCTTCCTGGGATCAAACGCTCATCCGGGGACTTCAGGCACCCTCGCTGGCGGGCAACGGCTCCTCGGGAATTTCGACAAATTCTTCCTCGCGGCTCCGTCCCGTCGCCAACACAGCGCGGCCTTCCAGCACCGCCTCGGCGACTCCGCCGACATACAACTGAATGGCGCGAATCGCGTCGTCATTGCCGGGAACGACATAGTTCACGCCATCCGGCGAGTTGTTCGTATCGACCACGCCAATAACCGGAATCCCCAGTTTGTTGGCTTCCTGCACGGCGATCTTCTCGTGACCGACGTCAACGATAAACAACGCATCGGGCAGACTGGCCATATCCTTGATACCACCCAGACTACGATCCAACTTCTCCATCTCGCGCCGCAGACCGATCACTTCTTTCTTGGCCAGCCGCTCGAAGGTGCCATCCTGCACCATCAGCTCCAGATCCTTGAGCCGCTTGATGGACTGCCGGACGGTCTTGAAATTGGTCAGCATGCCGCCGAGCCAGCGGTGATTGACGTAGGGCATCCCGGCGCGAATTGCGGCCTCGGCGGTCGCTTCGCGGGCCGAGCGCTTGGTGCCCACCAGCAGAACCTTGCCGCCTTTCGACGCCAGTTTGCCGATGAAATTCAGCGACTCAAGATAAAGCGGCAGGGTGGCTTCCAGATTAATGATATGAATCTTGCTGCGCGCCCCGAAGATATACGGAGCCATCTTGGGATTCCAGTAGCGGGTCTGGTGGCCGAAATGCACACCGGCCTCCAGCATCTGGCGCATGGACATAGTGGCCATTGCTCAGTGTTCTCCTTGATAAATTTGGGGTTGAGCCTCCACCCGCCCCGGACAGCGACCCCAACTTCGGGCACCCGGCTACCCGTGTCGGCGGATGTGAGAATTGTGGCTATCGGTGTTTATTCACACATTGAGGTGAACTACCGTTTGCCTAAAAGGCGCGCGCTTTATACCATGGATTGATTTGGAAAACCAAATGAACCGCCGCCCGTCAAGGGCTGTCCCAACTTTCTGCAACGGCAAGCGTCGCCGCCAGAGCGACTTTCCGCCGGCCCGAAACTGCCCAAGCGCCACTAAGACCGTAGCTGACCGATCGACCCATGTTCCAGAATCCGAATCCCAATTCCCCAAAAATTACCTACAAGACCCCCGCCGAGATCGAAAAAATGCGGGTCGCCGGTCGGCTGGCTGCCGAAGTCCTGGATATGATCGCCCCCTATGTGCAAGAGGGCATCGCCACCGAGGAGCTAGACCGGATTTGCCATGACTACATGGTCAATGTGCAGAACGTGATTCCGGCTCCGCTCAACTATCGCGGCTTTCCCAAATCCATCTGCACCTCGGTCAACCATGTCATCTGCCATGGCATCCCCGGTCCGAAGACCTTGAAAAAGGGTGACGTGATCAATATCGACATCACCGTGATCAAGGATGGCTACCACGGCGATACCAGCCGGATGTTCCAGATTGGGACGCCCCCCCTGGCCGCGCAACGGGTCTGCCAGATTGCCTACGAATGTTTATGCATCGGCATCAGCATGGTGCGTCCGGGTCTCCACCTGGGCGATATCGGCCACGCCATCCAGAAACATGCGGAATCCCAGCACTGTTCAGTGGTGCGTGAATATTGTGGCCACGGCATCGGCCTGGCCTTCCACGAAGATCCACAGGTTCTGCATTACGGCAAACCCGGCGAAGGCGTTCTGTTGGTTCCGGGCATGACCTTCACCATTGAACCGATGATCAATGCCGGCAAGCGGCATGTCAAAAAGCTGCCTGACCACTGGACGGTGGTCACCAAAGACCACAGTATTTCCGCCCAGTGGGAGCATACGATCCTGGTCACCACGACCGGCCATGAAATTTTGACGTTAAGCCCTGGCGCAACGCTTTGACCCTCACGCTCCCACTGAACTCCATGTCTTTCCCCATTCCCCTGCAAGACCACGCGCCCTGGCGCGATCAGGCACTGTTTGACACGGACGCCTTTGAGCAGGAGCTGGCGACCAGCGCCAGTTCAATCTCACCTTTCCGCACGTTGCTCAAACAAAGCGCCATCCACCTCCGGGCGCTATTCCAGCAGGGCGTACCAACCGATGAACTGGTGCTGGCGCGCGCCCGGTTAATGGATGAAGTGCTACAGCGGATCTGGTTACGGTTTTTTACGGCAGACGCGCTGGATCTGACGCTGGTCGCGGTGGGCGGCTATGGCCGTGGTGAACTGCATCCGGGTTCGGATGTGGATATCATGATTCTGCTCGGGGATCAGGCGCTGGAGGTTCACCGGTCTGAGCTGGAAGATTTTCTCGCCTTCCTGTGGGACATCGGTCTGGAAGTTGGCCATAGCGTCCGCACGGTGGAAGATTGCGCCCGGGAAGGCGCGGCGGACATCACCGTCGCCACCAGTTTGATGGAAGCGCGACGACTCACCGGTTCAGCCACGCTGTTTGAGCAGATGCGGGCTGTCACGGGTCCCGACCGGATTTGGCCGGATGCCGCCTTTTTCGAGTCCAAACGCCAGGAACGCTGTCAGCGCTGCCGCAAATACAATGAAACTGCGTTTAACCTCGAACCCAATATCAAGGAAGGTCTCGGCGGCTTGCGCGATTTGCAGATGATCGGCTGGGTGGCCAAGCGCCATTTCGGTGCCAGCACCCTCTATGAACTGGTCAGCCACGAATTTCTGAGTCCACGCGAATATGACGAACTGATCGAATGCCGTAACTTCCTCTGGCAGCTCCGCTTTGCCCTGCACACGCTCACCGGCCGCCGTGAAGATGTGCTGCTGTTTGACCACCAGCGCCGGGTGGCTGAACAATTCGGCTATCAAGACCAGGATCAAAACCTGGCGGTCGAGCAGTTCATGCAGCGCTATTACCGCACGGTCAACGCGCTGAGTCGGCTCAACGAGATGCTGCTGCAATTGTTCGAAGAAGCGATCCTGCTGGCCGATGAGCCAGGGGAACCGACGCCGATCAATCGCCGGTTCCAGGCGCGGCGCGGTTATCTGGAAGTGACCCGACCCAATGTATTTCTCCGCTATCCGTTCGCCCTGCTGGAAATTTTCCTGGTTTTGCAGCAACACCCGGAGATCAAGGGGATCCGCGCCTCCACCATCCGGCTGATCCGTGACCATCAACCACTGATCGACGACAAATTCCGCAATGACATGCGCCCGCGCAGCCTGTTCATGGAAATTCTGCGCCAGCCTTACGGCGTGACCCAACAACTGCGGCTGATGAATGCTTATGGCGTGTTGCCAGCCTACCTGCCGGAGTTTGGCCATATCGTGGGTCGGATGCAGTATGACCTGTTCCACGCCTACACGGTGGATCAGCATATTTTGTTCGTGGTACGCAATCTGCGGCGGTTCTTCCTGCCCCAGTTCGCCGACCAGCTCCCGCAATGCAGCGCCATTATGGAGCGGTTGCCGAAACCGGAACTGCTCTACATCGCCGGTTTATACCATGACATCGCCAAGGGTCGTGGCGGCGATCATTCCGAACTGGGCGCTGAGGATGCTAAACACTTCTGTCGGCAGCACGGCCTGAGTCCTTTCGACACCCGACTGGTCGCCTGGCTGGTGCGCCACCATCTCACGCTCTCCATCACCGCCCAGAAAAAGGACACCCATGACCCGGAGGTCATCCACGACTTTGCCCGGTTGATGGGCGATCAGATGCATCTGGATTACCTGTACCTGTTGACGGTTGCCGACATCCGCGCCACTAATCCCAAATTGTGGAACACCTGGCGCGGGTCGCTGCTTTGGCAGTTGTACGAGGCTACCCGCCGGGCGTTGCGGCGCGGGTTGGACAACCCGATTGACAAAGAAGAGCGCATCCGGGACGTGCAAAACCAGGCGCGTCGGTTGTTGCAGGTCGCCAAAATCGACGAGGAGCGGATCAACCACGTCTGGGAAGGGTTCGGCGACGACTATTTTCTGCGCCATGCCGCCGATGAAATCACTTGGCACACCCGAGCGATTATCAAGCACGGTTACAAGGAACGGCCGTTAGTGATGGGTCGCGCTGATCCGGGTCGGGGCGGCACGGAAATCTTCATCTACACCCGCGACCAGGACAACCTGTTTGCGCTGATCACTTCTGTTCTTGACCAGTTGGGGCTGACGATTCTCGATGCCCGCATTATCACCGGGCATAGCGGCTATACGCTGGACAGTTTCACCGTGCTGGAAGATACCGGCCTGCCGATTCAGGAGCGCAGCCGGATCAAGGAAATTGTGACTACGCTCATTGCTGCGCTTCAGCAACCTGACGCCATGCCCCCGATGCCCAGTCGGCATATCTCACGCATTCAGAAAGCGTTTCAAACGCCGACGTGCGTATCGTTTCATGAAGACGCGGCGAACAGCCGCACGGTCGTAGAACTGTTCTCCTGGGATCGCCCGGGACTGCTCTGCCGGGTCGGTCAGGCGTTCATGGAATGCGGGGTGCAGGTGCACAATGCCAAGATCATAACGGTCGGGGCCCGAGCCGAGGACGTGTTTTTCGTCACTGACCGCGAAAATCGACCGTTGAATGAACCGCAAAAGTACGCCGCGTTGCGCCTGGCGCTGGTTGCACAACTGGATTTCGATGAAGAACAAGGCTAAAAGCCAAAAATCTGAGGGAGATGTTGCGATGTTGACGAAAATTCGCTGGATCGTGCTACCGCTGTTGATGATGTTGAATGGATTTTTCACAACGGGCTATGCGGCAGCGCCAGAAGCCATCCTCAAAGAGGGTCCCTGCCCGACCGGTTATCACACCGAGGGTCGTTACTGCGTCGGCAATCGGCAGAGCGATCCGCCCACCGCGATGAGCAAGGATGGCCCCTGCCCGGCTGGCTACCACACCGAGGGCCATTATTGCGTGGGCAATCGCAACGCTTTACCCCGAAATGCGCTTCCCAAAGACGGTCCCTGCCCCACCGGCTACCATACCGAGGGTCGCTATTGCGTCAGCAATCAGCACTGAGGGGAAACCCATTCATGCTGATCTCGAAGATCGGACTAGAGAGGCAGCATTCCTTTCTTCACTAATTCGGCCACATCGGAAGGTTTACCGGCCAATAACAACGCCCGTTCCGTAACTTCGCGTTGTTCAAGCATCTCCGCCCAGTTAGCCATCACCCGTTGGCGTAACGGTTCCGGTAATTCCGCCAGTGCCTCGCCTGCCGCCCCGCGTAGCGCCCGAAACCGCTCCAGGGCGCGTTGGGTTTCCACAATAGGGCGTCCCAGCCAATGCGCCAGGGATGCTGATTCAAACCAGTAATGTTCGCGTTCCAGGGCAGCGGCGATCTCAGGCCAGTCGGGTAACGCCGCATCAACCGGGGCGTGATTCTGAACGTACAGATGCAGATACCCCAGCGTCATGGCAAACGGACCGGAGTCTTGTACCCGCTCCAACGGCTCCATCAGCTTCGCCGTCCAAGTCGCCACTTCAGCAGCGGCCCCGGCATCGCCACTCCGCCAGGCCCACAGCGCCAGGGCGCGGAGCAGGTAAGCC
>JFJP01041266.1_pt1 | contig 10008 bp, 7 predicted proteins | sample 431651 | NCBI WGS metagenome assembly JFJP01 (sample SAMN02602958, study PRJNA72255) | Microbial mat metagenome, whole genome shotgun sequencing project. | biome: fresh water; feature: sink hole; material: water; isolation source: purple microbial (photo- and chemosynthetic) mats found in...
GTGAGGTTGACGTATACCATAGTGGTGGCAGCAAAACAACACATTCAAAAAACCTTAATTATATTAATATGGGAGAGGTTAAATGAATCTAACAAAACACTTTACGTTTGAAGAATTGACAAACACATCGCATACTTCATTGGTTCAGCAAAATAGACAGTCTGCAAGAAATTCAGAATCAGTAATGAATAATCTCAATATGTTGGCTATGTTGATGGAAGAACTTCGTCAATTGGTTGGAGAACCAATTATTGTAACAAGTGGATATCGTATGCCAATACTCAATAAGACTGTTGGTGGAAGCCAAACGTCAAAGCACATAGATGGACTATGTTGTGACTTTAAGCCTTCTGATATGCCAGTTGCAGAAGCGTTCTTTAAAATAATCGATAGAAAGGATGACATAAAGCTTCTTCGTAAATGTATTATTGAGGGAGTTAAAGGCAAGACATGGATTCATGTTCAAGTAAAAACAAACCCTAAAGAAAAAACAAATTTCTATGCTACAACAGATGGCAAGACATATAAGGAGGTGGTGTGATGTTTGGTAAGGTGCTATTTATGTTCATGACAAAGAAGGCAATTCTTAAACTTGTGATGTATGGAATACAATACGTTGCAGACAATAAAATTAAATAAGTGCTATAATTGTGCAGAAATTAATCTAGGAGAAAGACATGGCTATTACAGCAGCAGTGTGTGATTCATATACACAGGAAATTCTATCAGGAACGCATACTAATACGGATACGTATAAGATTGCATTGTTTACAAGTGCAGCTACATTGAGTGCAGCAACTACTGCGTATGCAGTTACAAATGAAGTATCTGGAACTGGATATACGGCTGGAGGAGCAACTCTCGTAGGATTCACTACTTCAACTGATACTGGGGTGGCAATCCTTGACTTTACGACCGACCCAGCTTGGGCTTCAGCGACTATTACAGCTCGTGGTGCATTGATTTACAATTCAAGCAAAACAAATAAAGCCGTAGCAGTTCTCGACTTTGGTTCTGATATCACATCAACAAATGGAACATTCACTGTTACTTTCCCAGCAGCTACAGCTGCAGCTGGGCTTGTTCGTATTTCTTAAGGAATAAATCATGGCTATTAGCTTTGTAGGTGCTGGTACAGCTGCAGGGCTAGTAGCTAGTATTAATCTTACTGTTCCAGCTGGATATGCTGCTGGTGACTTAGGTATTATTCTTGTTGAGACAGCCAATCAAGCATTAACTACTCCTTCTGGTTGGACTCTTGTTCCAAACAGTCCTCAATCAACCGGTACTGCTGGTGCTGCTGGCGGTACTAGACTTTATGTATTCTATAAGATTCTTACTGCTTCGGAAGCATCTGTTGCCACAGGCGATAGTGGAGACCATCAGAGTGGGCGATACTTTGTTTATCGCGGTACTCATGCTACAACCCCAATTGGTGCTACAGCTGGTAGTGTATTAGCTACTGGAAGCACTTCAATCACTCTCCCGACTATTACAACTACTGCTGATAATTCTTGGGTGCTTCTTGCCGTTGGTTCTGATAGAGACCTTGCATCAACTGCAACATTTTCTTCTTGGGCAAATGCAAATCTTACTGGAATTACTGAGCGTGGTGATAATGGATATGCTGGTGGCACTGGTGGAGCTGTCGGTCTTGCGGATGGCGTAAAAGCTACTGCCGGAGCAACAGGAACATCTACTGTAACACAGGCTACTTCTGTAGTTGCAACAATGCTTACGGTTGAGCTTATAGCTGCATCAACTGGAGGAGATGGTACTGCTACTCCATCTGGAGTATCAACTACTACTGGAATCGGTTCTGCAACTAAAAGTGGTAATGCATCAAAGACTGTTACTGGAGTATCTGTTACATCATCAGTAGGAACCAGTGTTGCAACAGGAACTGTAGTTATAAACGGTTCTGTTACAGCAACAGGTATCTCTATATCCTCAATCATTGGTTCTGTATCTGCTGGAGTAATTCTAAACGCTTCTGTAAATGCTGTTGGTGCAAGCGTATCATCAAGTATTGGTTCTGTCACAAAGTCTGCTTCTGCATCAAAAAGTGTTACCGGTGTATCATCAGTATCTTCTATAGGTGCATCAGCTCTCACAGGAAGCTCTGTACGTGTTTTAACTGGAATATCAGCAGTATCTTCAGTCGGAACATCAATAGCTCGTGTAGGTGTTTCTATTGCATCGTCAGGAGTATCTGTAACATCTTCTGCTGGAACAGCTATAGCTAGTGGAGCTACAGTAATAAATGCAACAGCAACTCCTGTTGGAATATCTGTAGCTTCTCAAATAGGTACTGTAGCAAAAAGTGCTACAGCAACCAAAGCTGTGACTGGCGTATCTGCCGTATCGTCTATTGGAAACTCGACTCCATCTGTTTCATCGATAAGAGCTGTGTCTGGGAACCAAGTTGTATCTGCAGTTGGAACATCTCAGGCAACAGTGTCTGTATCAAAGGTTGTAACAGGAATATCTACATCATCACAGATTGGTACGGTCTCTACGTCTGGTACTTCAGTAGAATCTGTTACCGGAGTATCGTCTTCATCTAATGTTGGTTCTCCAAGTGTAATAATTAGATATGATGTTGTTGCTACGCCAAATGGACTTCTTGTTGTATTAACAAAAGGAATTGTAGTAGCGCATGGTTCTGCAGTGAATAATGTATATTTGTCTCAGCTGATATCGAACGTAGGATTGGTTCAAGCGTATGATTTAGCTTTAACAAAAAGACAATACAGCATAAATGTAGATGGAAGCTTCATGAGCAAGAATCTATACATGGGTTCATTGCAAGTAAACATGAAATGAATCTGATATAATTTTAAAAAGGAGCTGTTATGGCTGAACAAACTATTTTTACCATCATCAAAGGAAGAGAACTATCTTTTGACATTAACATCAAAGAAAATGGAACAGTATTACCACTTGAGCTTCAATCTGGAGACTATGCAACATTTTCTGTAATCAATAAAAAGACAGGGGCTAAGCTCGTAGAAGACAAAGCTATGGTTATTGTTGATTATCTAAATGGAAAAATTCGTGGAGATTTAACAGAAGTAGAGACAGAAGCATTTCCACTAAAGCGTTCATCTGCAGAAGATGGTTATATTCCAAGACCTAATCTTGAGATTGTTGTTACAGCAAATACTGCATTACAAGGTCAAATGACAGCCTTTATTCGTGATGTATATGTGTCACAAGGATAATTTATGGATGAAGAAGTATTAACTCCAATAGAGGTAACAGCAGAGATAAAACAATACCAACTTGTTGGTGATGATATCTATGTTAAAAGATACGATAACGATACTATTCCTGATTGGTATAAGCAATTAATTGAAGACATTCTTGCAAGCAGTAATACAATAAATGATATGCAAGATGTAATAAACTATTTGAACTCTCTTCCAGATGGATATAATATTTTAATATCAAATCTTCAAAACAAAGACGAACTTATCGATACAGTATTGGAAAGTCTAAAGACAACAAATGGAGAGCAGTCTGCTGTTATAGCAAGTCTTGATACTACGAAGGTAGATGCTGCTTCTGCACAGGCTATATCAAGAGATACTATAGCATCATACTTTATTGATGGTTCAGCCGGAGCTTGGTTCAACAATGAGATAAATACCTATGCAAATCAAATATCTGCTGCAGCTTCAAGCATTGGAACTCTAAGCGTATCTCTTGATAATACAGTAGCCAGAATAGATACTATCGATACTCTTAATATTGGATTTGAAGAAGCGATAACATCTATTGTAAATATTGATATTCCAGCATTACAGAACCAAATCGATGGAGCAATGACAACTTGGTTCCAAAGCGTAGTTCCTACATTGGCAAATTATCCAGCATCAGAATGGACTACCGTTGAACTCAAAAATATACACCTTGGTGATATTTACTATGACAAAACAACTGGATATGCATACCGATTCTCATACGAAGATATTCCAGATGATAATCCTGACATGGGTATTATTTATTCATGGGTAAGAATTATTGATAGTGATATCACAGCAGCCTTAGAAGCAGCCTCAACAGCTCAGGATACTGCGGATGGTAAATCTACAGTCTATTATCAAACAACAGCTCCCACAGGGCTTCTAGTGACTGACAAGGGTGATGTCTGGGTAAACTCTACAACTAATGCAATATCAACATGGACTGGAACAGCATGGATAGCTTCTGTTGCTGCAGCTAACGCAGCAACTTTGGCAGCACTTGCAACTCTACAGGAGACAGATGATGGAGTTGTAAATAGCTTCTACCAAACAACTGCTCCTGTGTCTGGTATGTCGTATGGAGACTGGTGGATTGATACTGATGCTGTGCCTAAGCTTGCATATCGATATGAAGATATAAATGGTAAAAATCTTCTTACTATGTCATGGGTAAATGAGCCAAATGATATTATAGGTAAAGCATTTATTGCAGCAGATACAGCTCAGACAACTGCAGATGGAAAGATAAAAGTGTGGTATCAAACAACTGCACCAACAGGATTGACTGCTTCAGATATAGGTGATATTTGGGTTGATACAGATGCAAACAATATTACATACACTTGGAGTGGTTCAGCATGGGTTGCTACATCTACGTCATCAGCTCAAACTGCATTGACTTGGAGCGCAACATCATCAAAGCTTATAACAGCACCTGATGGTTCTATAACCGGATGGAGTATGGGTGATGGAACAGATATTAAAAGCTTTTTCCAAATATATGCTACAAATTTTAAAATAAGCGATGGAACAACTGGATTTACTCCATTTAGCATTGCCGGTTCTGATATAACATTTAATGGTAAAGTTGCTTTCACAAACATAACAAGTGTTCCAGTAATAAATAAAACATGGGTTCAAACTACTCAACCATCAACAGGAATGGTTACAGGAGATACGTGGATTGATATTGATGATAGTAATAAACTTTATACGTATGATGGAACATCTTGGTTGGCTACTCAAACTGGAGCAATAACATATCTTCAAACAACAGAACCAATAAGCGGAATGGTAGCCGGTGATATATGGATTGATTCTGATGATAACTATAAACAGTATAGATATGATGGAACATTTTGGATTGCAATGTTATTTGATGCTGCAGCAGCAGTAAATGCTAATATCACTACTATAGATGGTGGCAAGATTACTGCTGGTAGTATCACTGCAGGGCAGATAGCAGCTAATACTATTACCGCCGACAAGATATTTGGAGTTGATATAGATGGGTATACGATTACTGGTGCTAATATAGTTGGTGGGTCTATAACTGGCGCTGTAATTAAAGCCTCGTGGCTAGATATGTCTACAGTTGGGTATCTTACTAATTGGCAATTATATACTGCCACTACTATCCCTCCAGCTTATATTGCAAATTTTGCACACAACAATGATGGGTCGCTAGCAATTGATAGTAACGGATATGTTCGACTTCCACGTATAGCTGGAACGTTTGGTGCAGATATTATGGCGCAAGTTCAGACATGTAGGTACACTATTTATGTGCCATCAACATTGTTAACTTTATCTGGTGATGGGTTATGCTCATACGACTCATATGCTCAACCATCTACCAGAAGGCTTGCAAACTTAAATACTATGCGCAACTCGTCTACCCTTCTTACTGCTGACTTTGAAGGTTACGTGTTTACTTTTTATCTACTGGGGGTTCAAGTAAGAATAGAACACCCAACGCAATATTATTCTAGAGACATAATGTTGAAAGTATACTATAATAATGTTTTAATGAGCGAAACGGCAGCTAGTACTGCTTCTGGAGGATATGGCGAAACATCATATACACTAACTACAACTTCTGCTTTTATTGATATATTTTGTAACGTTACTGAAGGTAGAGATGAATATAATACATATATATATTATTATAGTTCTAGTGTTAATTTACGTAGTAGGCTATTTAATTATTCTGGAAGTACACAGTCAAATATATTATCAAACATGACGCTTACTACTGCATCAATGGTCGGTGAATCTGCTACAGGTGCAACTTACTCAGTGTAATGTGGTAGTTATTGACAGCGTAACTACTGGCTTGTTGGCTATGCTATAATTGTAATAATAAAAGGAACGATATATGGCACTAAATTTAACAACACTACTACCAGCTAAAATCAATACATCTGAAATAGCAACTAAATATATAGTATTGTGTCTATGATATAATTACATCAACATGAATAAGGAGAACCAATGGCGTGTACAAATACATTACCTTCTGCAACACTAGAAGATGGAACATTAGATGTAATCGATAAGTTTAAAATACTTACTGAAGCTGCATTGGATACAGATAGTATCTATATGCGAGCAAAAGATACGTTCAAAGAGTTGTTTGATGGAAAGAAGATAGCTGAAACTGAATATGCTCAACTTGCTTCTTCATTCGTTAGTCAGCTTGCTGTTGCTACCACTCAACAAGTTATGCAAGGGGCATTACAATGGGCTGAACAGGAGAAGCAACTTGCTTTCACATTGGCTCAAACTAAAGCATCAACAGAACTTGCATTGGCTCAAGCAGAGATGATTGCACATCAGATTTGTCAAATTGATAAAGAGACTGAATTGTCATGTGCTAAGATTGAGGCAGCAATAGCTGGTTCTATTCGAGATAATGGTAGAGTTTTAACCTACGACTTGACCGGATGTAAGCCAATTGCACTATACGATGAAGGAATGAAGTATGAACAAACTGCTGTTTATGAAGCTCAAACATATACAGCACTTGCTGATGCATATCGTAAGTCTGGTGTCGTTACAATTGCAGAGACTGCAGATGGTATTGAGAAAGGCGTATCTGGTGACAATATGGGTTATACTGATGCTCAAGAAGAATATGCTCGAAGACAGATTAAATCATTCGAGGACAGTAAGCGGAACCATGCTGCTAACGCTATGTCACAGATGATTGGACAAATGCTATCTGCAGAGATTCCTCCGGCAGTAGAGGATATTACTCGATGGAGAACGGCTATTGATTATCTAAGTACAAACACTCCATAAGGGAACCAATGAGTACAATATACCGAGACTACCTAGCTCCAGCTCGTGCTAGATGGGCATTAAATAGTGCTACATTCGAGCTGTTTAAAAAGTCTTGGGGTACTTCATGGATTGATGGTGTTCAAGTATACAATGAACGAATGGTCTATTGGCAAGGAGCTATGGTTCTCAATCCAACTCAAAAACGGTTCATAAATAAAATAGGCATAAGCTATGAAGAGCTTGCTAATCAAAACTATCAAGGTCTTGATTATGCCTATTTCAAATTAAACTCTGCAAAATATACATACGAACCAATGGACATGGTACAAATAGCACAAGACCTAGATTCTTCATTTAATATAAATGATGAGTTTGAGGTAGCTGTAAGCTATGGTGGAGACCTTAAAAGGTTTGTGAGTACATTTGTTACCGATGATGGTTCTGGTGGCTACACAGTAGATACTGTTGCGATTAGAGCTATGCTTAACAGTGACAAGATAAAATACTTTGCTAATGCATCGCTAGAGCAAGCTGGATTTGGTATTGTTGAGACAACAAATACAATATATGCTGGAACCAATACTACTCCGCTATCTACTCCTGTTACAAAGCTTGCGTTTAATGATATAAAAATTACAACAGAAGTTACAGTTACAACAAGAGTTGTGACAATGACTGATGTAATATATACATATCATGATACTCTCACAGAAATAACTACTGAAGATAGAAATATTCAAGATGTTGCTCCAGCAATCACAACAAAGTCAAATACTACAATAGAACTTATATCTGTTGTAGAGAATATAAACAATCTTCCTGTTGGAGAGACAATAACTGTAGGAAATACTATCACTACTGTTAATGATAGAAGCATATATGATTGTCTTGCTATGATTGATAATGGAACAACATTTGATGAAATTGGGATTCGTAATGAAGTTGTAAAGGCTGTTAGGACAACTGACCAGTATGGCAACATTACAATTGTTGGAGAGTACAGCTACATATTGAGATTCAAAGTAATATCAACTCCTACTCAAGCATCATACATAACAACTACTTGTAGTTCCTTGGCTAATACACTTGTTACTGCATTTACGTATACAGGAACAAGTTACTTCTCTGTAACAAACGCTGCTCTTGATACGTTGATAAAACAAGCTGTATTCCTAATGAATAATGCATCATCTCATCCAGCATTCTATAATGGATATTTAAGAGTTGATTATTGCGAATCGATTAAGAGAAAAGATTTTGTAGAAATATTTGGAAAGATATTTGATAGTGGATATAAAGTCCATGAAACATCATCATCTTGGTTCGAGAAGGTAGTGGCTATAGTAATAATTATTGTTGCTATAGTTCTTGCATACATCTTTACACCTATGGTCGCAGCAATATTCTTAAGTGTAGGAACAGTGATTTATTCAATGGCGTTTCCAGAGGCAACAGACATGATTAAGCTTCTTGGTGGAGCATCTCAAATAATGGGTTATGCTGCAATCATAACCGGCATATACGCTGGTTCTATTTCTGCATATTTTATGGGAGCAGCTGAGGCTGCTAGGCTTGCAGGACTAAATGAAAAATATGTAATTCTTATTCAACTTGCTGGAGCAGCTGCAGGATATTATCAAAATCAACAACAAGAGCTTGCAAGAGCAGCAGCTGAAAAGACTGCTGTAAATAATGGGTTGACTGGAGAAGCAGTTAAGGCTGCTGGTGAAAATGCAATGCAAGGTTTTAGATTTGACATAAGTGAAGTTGTTAAATCTATTGGAGAAGCACCATCTGATTTAATTGATAAAATATCCAATATAAATATATCATCAGTTATGACTGACATAAAAAGTGTAACGATGGGTGATGCATCTGGATGGATGGATAATCTTAACAAAGCGATGGAGTTGTACTCAGTGTTTTTTGTTACTCCATTTGTTATACCTATGAATTCTGAAGACCAGAGCCAGAGAGAAGATGGCGTAGAAGAATACTATTTAACAATGAATATGCTTGATGATTCAGACTTATTGAATAGAATGAGTGAGTACAAAGAAAATATGTTTGGTGGTAAAGCAACACTAAACTATCTAACCTTGATAGGTTAAGATATAATTACATCAGAAATATAGGAGAAAGCCATGGATGACCAAGAAACTTTAGAAGAAGAGTTACAAGAGAAGACCAGTGTGTTGGTTCATGTCAAGAAAGATTACAATTCTGCAAAGACAGCTAGAATCCGTGTAGATACGAAGATAGCTTCATGGCTTAAAGTATTCAATGGAGACCCATACGGAACCGAAGTAGAGAATCGTTCAAAAATAGTTATGAAAGATGTCAAGAAGGCAATCATTGGAATGAAGCCATATCTTGTTGAACCATTTCTGTCTAATGAACAGATTATAAAAGCAAGCGGTGCTTCTATTTCTTCAGATGCAAACGCATCATTCATGTCTGATGTACTTAATCATCAATACAACTATGAGTTTGATAAATACAGATTTATCAATCGATTGGCAGAAGTTCTTCCAAGAGAAGGAACAATCTTTGTACGAACCGGATGGGAGTACGAGACCAAAGATGACGTCAAAAGAATTGATGGTCTATCTATGGAGCAAGCAGCAATAATGATTCAGTCAGGAGAAGCTGATGACTATGATGAGAACCAAGATGGTTCTTTCTCCGTAATGAAGAACATTACTGTCACGCTCAAGAATAGACCTACTGGAACAATCTGTAAAAATGAAAGCATCTACACAGACCCTACCGCAGAATCATTTGATGAAAGTAAATTCATCATACATGAGTACGAGCTTTCTCTTTCTGATATTAGAAAGCAAGCAAATATTTATGACTACGAAGGTGGTATTGATAAGCTTGCATCTGAGATGTCATCTCGAAACTTCCCAGAAACAGCTCTTGGCGTTGAGCGATACACAAAGACTCAAAATACAGGTATCGATAAATCATT
>JFJP01041267.1_pt1 | contig 10008 bp, 5 predicted proteins | sample 431651 | NCBI WGS metagenome assembly JFJP01 (sample SAMN02602958, study PRJNA72255) | Microbial mat metagenome, whole genome shotgun sequencing project. | biome: fresh water; feature: sink hole; material: water; isolation source: purple microbial (photo- and chemosynthetic) mats found in...
CAAGCTTGTACGCAATTGCATCTGCTCCGTTATGTGCAACTCCCAATTTCGTAGCTCTCAAATTGTAATGCAGTTGACTTTCTTTCTTGATAAAGGCGAATTGTTCCTTTCTAGACATCACGGCTTCCAAATTTCCAGGGAAATAGAAGTATTGAATGGATCCAGCTCCGGTTTTAGTGCTCAATATAAACATACTCTTTGCCTCTTTAATGGTTACGGCATGATTGCTAACCAAACTTTGTTTACTCATGATCGCAAACTTATGTCTCTTCACTGCCATAAAGTAATGACAACACTTATAATGCTATTAAAAGATTGCTTTAGCATCCTTAAGTTCAGTTTCTGCAAACTTCTCAGCCTATGAAGGACAGTCCCTTATAATAAAGCAAGTGAAATCTTTTAAATTGAGATCTCTTTTCAACATATCCTTCTGAACAACAGCAAAAATTTCCGCATAGTGGTTAAAGTTCAAAATTTCTTAATTCCCATCATACATCTAGGCATACGATATCTAGAAAGGTGTTAAACCATGCACTCTTGCATGCATCCCTAAGATCGAATATGATTATTTCGAATGAAAAACATCAACTCCAATAGTTAGATATTTCTCACTGTACCATTTGACAGGTGCCACCTTTGCTAAAAGTTATCTAGTTGCTGCATTTAAAATATTAGTTACTCCTTACTTTTCAAAGGTTGCTTTGAGAATGCACTATCCGACTAAGTTATACTTGAAAAGCAAAGACTATATTAAGTTGTATTCAGCTGGGTTTTTGTCTTTGAGAATCACAATGATAGATTGCCCTTGTTCCTTAATTTTTTCTAGATGGAAAGATAAAGCTGTGCTTGAACTTCCTTCAATTGCGCTGTACTGAATATTTTAGTAGTTACTAAAATATGAATACTTTTCCTGGTTTGTTTCTGAAGGTACAAATATAACCAATTAGTCAGAAGTAAAATTCTTGTTTAGATTTTCAAGTGGTTAGAATTCTTTGACTTCCTCTAATTAGAAATCAACTTGTTCGAATTTAACTTCATCACATTTCTAGAAAAACTTCTGATTAAAAATGTTAATCATATGTTGGATCCTTATTCTTTAATCTTTCAGTCCTTTTTCTAATGGAAGAGCTCTGAAACAGAGCGAAATAGGAAAATATGAGCATTTACCATCTTTCTATTCGACGAGAAACAGTTTTTCGTCTTTTGTAAAACTTTTTATTTACTTACAATTTTGAAAATACTCATAAACTGTCATCTGTTTTCCCTTTACTTCAATTTGTTGTGACCCCGCGCATGTTTTTGCTAGTTTTCCCGTGTAGATCATACCTAAATATGCAAATTTTTATTCAATTCGCAAGTTGCTGTCATATCTAAAACGTTCTACCGGAGTAAGAAACAACTTGAGTGCAAATACAAGATTTCCTTCCATAATTTGAGATTGTGGAACAACTCTTGCAACATAATCTATTCCTCTTTCCTTTATAGTCATGTCTAGTATACCTCTACGTTTCAAGTATTAATAAAAATACTTTCGTTGATGTTCAATGTTTTAATCTATTGTTCCAATTCTCTTATGTTTGTTACTCACCTATTTGAAATAAATCCTCGAATCACCCTCTTGAGAATATATACTGATTTCTTTCAATGAGCTCAATTTATAAATGTTTAGGTAAAATTCATTGTATCCTATCTTTTTAAACATAATCAGCTAACTCTTATTTTCGTTTTAAAGCAACGTTTGCATCGTTTCTCCCTTTGTTAACTTTTTCTCTTCTTCAGGTTGGCCGGTTTTTTGCCATTTTTAAAATTGATTGTCGCTTCCTTACTGTATCATTTTTGTTTGTTCTCCTTCTTTTCTAATTGCTTTCTCAGTGCGTTTACGTTCGCTTATTAACTAAATAGTAGCATTTTAACTCACCCAATAGAAGTTATCTTGCTTTTTCAAACCATTTATCTCTAGCTCTTTTCCTTTCAAGTCAGTAACACTATTCAAATCCAGCTTTTATATCTGTTTCTTAAAGTTCATGACTGAAGGAGCACCGACTCTCAACTCCTTTCCATCAATATTAATCAGATACCACTCAGCTTTATTCTAATTTACTCTGATTTAAATGTTTTCTACCAAACCTTTGACTTGGTTGAACTGATCCATTTTTTGCGGGGTAATTATGCTTTAACTTAATAATATATTTAATTGATAATACTTATAAAAATTTAATTATGGAGTTGAAGTCAAGTCCAAAAAGGATTTTAAAGCGTAAAAAGTTGACTTTATGTGTTGGTTCCAACAAACGCTAGAAGCTAAACTAATGTTTTAAAGATTGCTAAAACGATAGAAAAGACTTTTATTTGAAAAGTCTTTAAAACAAGCTTTAACTTAGCTTGAAATAGAATTCTCCAACTAGGCAATGCTTATTTTAGTTATCTATGCGCGTCGAACAATGGAACGGTTTGGTTTCTGATAGCTTTGATTAAATGATGAAGGAAAATGATGACCTTAAATACTTGAAAAACATGTTCTTTTAAGTTGGTGCATACAAAGAACAGTAATTTATTCCTTTTTTTCCTTGTTCTCTTGGATTAACTTTGTCAACCACGGAAATTCATTACACAGGATAAAAGTTGACGTGTAAAACTTGCATTGAATCGTTTCCAGCAGAGTTTTCTTTCATGTTCTCACAAATACTATAATTAAACTACAATACACAAAGTATTAAATGCGATGAAACTTTGCTTTGCGTGCATCTAGAGTTTCTTTTATACTATCCGTGTGAAACTTTACTAAATGGTTTCAAAGATTAATCATTGCTCTGTGAGAATATGAGATCTATATCGAATTATTGGAATACATAGTAGGTTGTGAAAATGGTTTTTGTGACCAATGTACAGCTTTGGACTGATTTACTTTAAAAATTAAAAGAAGAAGAAATTCCAACCTTACAATTTGATAAATCTCACTTTGAAAACACTGATATTGCATAATTAGAAACAGTGTTTAGTGATTTCGAATCAAATTGTAGAAAATTCACAATTATGATTTAATAACTAAGTTTAGATCAGTAATATGCAATTATGTGTATGGTTAGTTCTTCGATCTTTAACATTTTTGATTTACCATTCTAATTAATAAGTACTTTGCTAAAAATGGACAATAGCAAAAAAGTTCTCGATACATTATATCTTATGATGTAACATGGTAAGATTTAAAGCAGCTAAGCCTCTAGCTTATTTCAAGAAATATTTGCTAAATCTCTAAAAAAGAAATAACAGAAGCCATACATAGCAGTAATAAAATAGATCACAGTAACACCAACCTTAATACTTTACAAGAAACCTTAGTTTCAGGAATCAAACCGAATTATTGAACGTTTTAAGGCAGACTAAAATAAATTTGTTAAAGTTATGTTTCAATCTGAGTAATGCAAGCATTAATTTTTTTATGACTGGTCAAATGAATATACGAGATCTTTCATTTAATCAGGCTTTGATATTGGAAAAACAAAGTTTAGATTCCTCTTATATTCTTCTTCCCAGTTAAAAGAGAATAAATTATACTTTTTTGGAGAAGATATTGATACTACTCATACTTATTAGAGTGTGCTAGATTTCTTGCAGAAATAAAATTCTTTGTTTGCATAGAAAAGTAGTGCAAACAGTATATTCGAAGAACTTCTGATTGGGGCAAGATTAAGTTAGTTTTTTTCTTCAGGGTAATACTACTTAAACCTTTAAAAAGATCAAGTATAATAGATTGATGATGTAATGTACAAGAATTTTGTAGCAAGTGATGGTTGTGGAAAAATCTCTGAAGAATTAGCCAAGCATATTAATAGTTTTTACAAGAAATAGGCTTGTGCTTATTAAATTTGATTAAGTGGAGCAAAAGGTGTAGTTTCAGTCAATAAAAACCTTCCACCATAAATTTAAATATAACTTCGAGATAGTTAAATCAAATTTCAGCATAGTGACACGGTGCTATAGATTATAAAGCCTGCAACCTATTCTAGAGGTAGTTTAAATAGATAAACAATAATTTTGTTGGAATGGCTCGGGGTGCCCCATAAAGTATTTATTGATTTGTTAGAAGAAGAACTTACTTCACTCATGCAAATAAATCAAAACTATAGCACTAAATTCTTATCTTCTTTGAGTGTATAGGAAGTTGAATCTCAAATAGCATTAGCTTTTGCTCACAAGAATATTTCTAAAATGTTAAAAAAGCAGCAAATTATAGTGAGCTAATCTTGCAGCTTAGTGGGTGTTTTTGATCATGATTTAATACTTGAAAAGAATGAAGTGTTTATTAAAATTTGTGTAGATGCTAGAAACCACAGTCAATTCGATTGTAGGTTCTGTAAAATTATTGAAGGCGATGTTTTAGTAACAAGGAATCCCTGTATGCTTCCAAGTGATATCCGATTATTGAAAGCTGTATCAAGAAAAGAATTAGATTACTTTAATGTTATCGTTTTTAATAAATATGCTCCTTAAAGAAAAATGGCATAAGGAGATCTGGATGGAGACATCTATATTGCTTATTGGGACTAAAGATTAGTAACTTCTTATAGATTGGCAACTGCAAAGCAATGCATTAAGATGAAACAAAAGAATAAACCTATATCTTCAAAGCAAGTGGTGTCTTAAGAGACAGAGTTGTTTATAAATGCACAAGGCAGAGCTAATTCTACTACTTTCTTTATGCAAAACTACAATGCACCACTGATCTCATTTTTGCACTAAATCGTATGTGACAAAGAGAATCCAAGTTCATAGACAGCGATACAATTAGTTGATATGTTTACCACAGCAATTGATTTCTAAAAGCATGGCACCTTGCCTAATAAAGCAAAGCTTAATGAAATTTTATTTCTCTATACTTCTGTATTGCCTGACTATTTGAAGAAAAAAAACTCTTACTCATCCATCAAAGCTTTGGGTGTGCTCTACAGAGAAATTGAGGCTCGAAAGCTAAAAATAATGGAATTAGAATGGAAAGGATTAAATTAATAAATCGAATAGAAGTTTGAGATTCCGCAAGATATCAAAATCTATATTGCGGAGCACAAAGAGCAATTATGTTTAGTGTTTGACTCAATTTTTGTTCCGTTCATTAAATCAATCAAACTTCTTATGAAATAGAATCTCATTGTCAGTGAAAGACAATTGCTTGCTAATATCATTTTTCATACCAATGATGCTGAATATTCCATCGAAAATAAGATCTGTCTATCGGAGCTAAGAATGCAAACTATTAAATCTGCAAAATCTTTGGGGGTTGACAGATAGTAATTGGTTTCTGCTTTCAATTTCTACACAAATTTTGAGAGATGCTAATTTTATGAAGATGAATTTTCACCCTAAATTGAAGAATTGAAAAAAAGGTATCTCCTTTTTGTAAAGCAAGAAAACAGTTCTATTAGTGATGCATTAAGGGTACATGAAATTAAAAAAAACTTTGATTAATGGCTAGCATTTAGACTGAAGCTGTTGGAGCAAGATAACTTATTGCGATACAAATAAGTAATTGATGACTTCATATAATCTTTGTGGATTTTATATTCACCTTGCATAATTGCGCCAGTTAATCAGAATCTTGATGATTTTGCTTTTTATTGGAGTCAGGGGGAAGAAGAGTCAGATTGATTGAGAGCTTGTAATTGAATCTTAATCTCCTTATTTTTAATCTTTTTATCTAGATTGTTCGTTCGTCATTCTCCCTTATCATTCCTCCCTTACCATTCCTCCCTCCATTCCTCACTTCATTCCTCTCACCATTCCTCCCACCATTTCTCCCACCATTCCTCCCATTCCTCCTTTACCATTCCTCCGTTCCTCCCACCATTCCTCCCACCATTCCTCCCACCATTCCTCCCACCATTCCTCCCATTCCTCCCATTCCTCCTTCACCATTCCTCCCATTCCTTCTTTACCATTCCTCCATTCCTCCCACCATTCCTCCCACCAATTCCCCCATTCCTCCTTTTCTTCCATTTCTCTCACCATTCCTCCTATTTTTCTTACCATTCCTCCCATTCCTCCCATTCCTCCCATTTCTCCCATTCCTCTCTCCATTTTCCCATTCCCCATTGCTTTCAAAAATTGAAGTAAACTTTAGAAATTATAAGTCAAGCGTGTTTCTTGCTGTGGACATCGGCGTTCTTTCTCGTACTCTCCCACATACAATCAGTGTATTAGCACTTAATTACGCGGTTCTTTCCTTGCTTTTTTTCAAGAACAAGAAACTTGACGTTGTTGATTAAAAACACTGTTCCCGGAGTGCCTTTCAGTGCATTTCCAAAGCTCTTGCCAGTAATTATGCTTAATTTGCTTTTCACTGACTCCTTTTCCATCGTTTCTTACCTTTTCTTCATTGTTTTGCTGTCTCTCTTCTTACTGCATGCTTCTGATTGCTGCTTGTTTCCAAACAAAATAATACTTCTGGCCCTGCTGCTTACAACTTAATTCTTAGCTTTCAAATCAGACAGTTTAGCAATATGGGTGAATGAATGTGCTGCAGCTTTGTCTCTGGCTGTGATTCCAAAACAATTCAAGAACATACATTCCACTTGATCTTTGTTCAATAGTTTAAACTATATTCCATTAAATTCAAGATGCAACGCAGAATTTGTTGCCCTGCAATGAGGACAAGTTTTTGGAGCTTTTTTTCTGTCATCCATTGATCCTTTTAACTCATTAAGAGGACCAGTATTAAATCCAAGAGTCTAAGCTTGTACATTCTTCTTCCAGCAGGTTTAATGGATAAATTTATTACAACAGGACAGTTAACAAAAATCTTCATTTTCAATCTCACAGAATGCCCCGATACAACCCTCTAAAGCAGAATTTTAAATTTGCTATACATTTTCTTCTTGATTCATGCTCTAATCATTTTCTTCAGGTTCACTCTGAAGAACATTGGCTAAGATATCACATTCGAATGATTAAAACTCTATTTTTTTCTCTTCTAAACATGTCTTTTGCTTCTTGGATTTGAGGAACTTATTCATTGGTCTAGATTTAGGTTCGGATCTACTTTGCTGCTTTCCTAACATTCTAAATCTATCTGTTTTCTTATTAACTGCAGTCGGTATTTTAAACTAATGTTAAACTAGAATTGGAGCTTTGAAATCATTCGAACTTATAACTTTTGCAAAAGCAGAAATTGGCTTGAGTATTACTTGAAGGTCAGCATTATTGTTTCTATTGAAAGTAGCAACTGCATCGACGAATCTTTGTTTTGGATTTTAAACATTAATGTCAGAGCAAGCTTGCAATATTTTGAGGTTAGCTTTATATTAAGGGCTAAAGAGGATTAGATCACTACTTTTATCTATAAGACCTTGCTTCAAACTATTGATGTCGTTGCAGTCAAGCATTGTGAAAACAGCTCCAAGCAATGAAAGTGTTGGATCAATTCTAGAACTTCTTCCAAATGGCTAATATAATTCATCTAATGAGTCCATTTCTTCAGTAGAGATAACAAATGCTCTTGCATTTTCAAAGATAAAATCAATTCCAATGCTTGCTTTCTTTGTTGTAAATATCACTTTACCAGTTTTCACCTATTTTATTCTATTTAAAATGCTGAGCAAAACTGAAACAGCAGTTTACTCTCCAAATATAGCAGAATCTTATAAATATTATTTGAGCTATTCGCACTCTTAATCGTTTTTGCAGAAAAATATTACTGGATAAGTTTAGCATCTTTCTTTTGCCATAATTAGTGCTTATTCGATGAGAAATTCTCTTGGCTTAAAATTTCCATATACTTCTACATCTTGCATATTATTTTCTTTGAATTCTTGTGGAGATTATATGAAAAGACTATCTGAAAACATACTCATAATCTCTGCAATACCTTATTATCCACCGAATGTTGCACTCAAAGCAATAACTTTTGAGAATCTATTGATGATTTCAGTTGGAGCTGCAAGTTAATTCTTGACTATTCTTAGATGTTCTTTATAGAATAAATGCACCTCATCAATAAATATGGTAGAGCTAGCAGGAATTTAATAAGCAAGCCCTAGAAAAGTTTCGTAAGTACAGTAAAATGTGTCTGTATAATTTGAATCTGCAAGTTACTCTGTGGCTTAATTGGCAAATAGACAATGGTCTTTCTACTTTACTCTGAGAATTTTTGTTGGAACAATTACAATAGATTTTGTTCTTCTAATTTATCTTAACCTATCAGCTAAAGGTCCTATAATAGCTTTAGACTTTCCAAAGCTAGTTCCGAGCTCAATAAATGTCATTTTCTTAGAAGAGTTGAGAAGCATATTAAAAACGATAACTTGCTCAGGTCTAAGTTCTAACTTTAATTTTTCCAACAGCTTTTAAGAGCCTTCGTCTAATTAAACAAAAGTTTTACTAAATATTTCTTCGATTACTTTAGATTTGTATTCGCCATTCTCATTTTAGTTAACCAACTTGAAAGCTTCCAACTATTTCAACAATGCACTTTACTTATTTTGTTCTTTAAAGGCTTGAAGTTATTATTGCTCAAGCTTAAATTGCTCTTTTTAAAGTTCCTTCTATTTTTGCTCTTCTTATAACTGTTTCAGCTTCAGCTCTTTTTCGGCTTCTTCCTATTACCGATCTTTGACAAATGTTTATTTGAGTTATTCTTTCTCCAGCTAGAGGTTCAGTAAATCTTTGAACTCTTTGATGTTGGTGAAGTTATGTTCCGATTTTAAAATGGTCTTAATTTCTTCGCACCTGTTAAGAGTAATAGCATGCTCTACGATGTTCATCACAAGCGAGCAAGCTGTTTACTTTGAGAGAACTCCTAATATTTGTGCTCCAAGTTTAATTGTTCTGTGTTTTGTATACCCATTCTCAATCTAAGAATATCTATAGAACAATTCTTTCCATTATTGATCCGGTACAATAAATTTGTTCTTGATTAATTGTGTAAATCCTTCAACTTGGGCGCCTGCAATATTTGCGTTGGCGATGATATAATCAATGAAGTCAAAGAACTCTAAAGAATAATATTTTTTGCATTCAAACAACATTCTAACAGCTGTACAGCAGTTTGTTAATATTGGAGCTTCACCAGTCAGCAACTATGGAGAAGGTATTTATCTAACCCATTCAACTGGAGCTTAGATTTTTCTACAAAATTGATAAAGTGTTTTAAGATCATCAAGATCATGTTTTTTATGAACAACATAGTTTTTAAAGAAAGGCTTATAGGCTTCAACAATGATTGATAACAGAGGCTACCTATTTGATTAGAACCAACGATATGCAATAGCGATCGCTGGAGCAAAAGTGATTGGTGCACTCTTAAGGTTGAGACCTTAAATTAAAAAACTTTCGTATAGTTCTTTGGCAGGTTCGATGGTTTAAAGTTGCTTGAATGTTCCAAGTCTAAATATCTCTTCTACCTGTTTCCAATACTTTAGAGACTGAAGTTGATTTGTAGCATCTTTAATAGTAATAGGTTTTCTATCTTAGCTTTCATGGCTGCTTTGACTAGAAGATGAACCTTAACCTTGAATTTGTTGCTGTTTGTCTTCAGAACTTTCCTTCTCCATTATAATATCTTCAGGATTTAAGATTGAATTGGGTTCAAGAGAAGATGAGAGCATTTATACTCCCCCTACTACCTTAGGCTTATAGAAAGCATTGAATGTAGATTATATAGATTGCTTTGGAAGTTGTTTGAGAGCATTCATAGTTGGAGGTCCAATTTTTTTTGAAGTCTTAAACCTATTTTCAATCGAAGGTATAATCTTCTCCAACGAAGGAACAAATTAAGTCCGGGATTTTCTCTCTGAGCAGTAGTGATTACTCTTTTTCCTTGCTGATTCAAACTCTTTATTACATCGTTTACATATGTAAGAGTCTTTTGGCTTTGGTCCTCTCTTTTTTGTATCTATATATTGCATAAATGTATATTATTTACTTGTGTTATTTTTGCGGGGGTCCGCTTATTTAAATGCCGTATAATTTAAATTTTACGGAGAGCCGCTTATTTTCAGCCAATAGAATTGCTTCTTG
>JFJP01030992.1_pt1 | contig 10007 bp, 11 predicted proteins | sample 431651 | NCBI WGS metagenome assembly JFJP01 (sample SAMN02602958, study PRJNA72255) | Microbial mat metagenome, whole genome shotgun sequencing project. | biome: fresh water; feature: sink hole; material: water; isolation source: purple microbial (photo- and chemosynthetic) mats found in...
TTATCTGCCTTTATTTTTATGATGATGAAAGACATCATCTGCCCCATATTCACGCTAAATATCAGGATCAGGAAGCTTCTTTCTCGATTCTTGATGGAGCAATCCTGAGTGGTAGTATGCCGGTTGCGAAAACTCGTATGATACAGGCATGGATTGAAATTCACCGCGAATCCTTATTGGCGGATTGGGAATTAGCGGTCAATGGTCAAAAACCTTTCCCAATTGATCCTTTGCGTTGAGAAGAGAAGATGGAATCTGTCATTCGTGTAAAACCCCGAGAGGATTTTTATTTGGAACTCTGGTTCAACACTGGAGAGCATCGTTTGTTTGATGCTCGTCCTTATTTGAACCGGGGCGTATTTACAGACTTGCAAGATATTGCTTTATTCAAGCAAGCATTTGTGGCATTAGGCACTGTATGTTGGCCGGATGATCGAGACATTGCCCCTGAAACGCTCTATGACCGTTCGATTCCGCTATAGCCGGGTAGGGTGGGCAAACGGCGGTATCGTTTGCCCACGCGGAATGGATCACCGCACACCCACGCGGAACCGATGACAACGAACCGCCCCTTTCTTCAATGAACCCGCAACCCGTAAGGCGGATTCGGAGCGAATCGGCGTATGTTGGGTTGCGGGTTGACCGTGACCTGATGGATGGGTTGTAAAATGAACCCGCCGCTCTCTTTAATGGGGGCGGCGGGTTTTCTTTTTGGTTCTGAATACTGTTGGAGATCAAATAATGAGCAAAGATTTGAAATCAGGTGAGATAGAGACTGTAAGCCAATTTCTTAACGAGGTACGGAAAATAAAGGGTTCTTCAAGGACTCTTGTGGAGCTAGCTTCGTAGGTTGGGTTGATGGCTTTATCGTCAACCCAACAATTTCCTCGGAACACCCGGAACTGCCCCCCAATCATCGGGGGCGGTTTTTTTATGGTGGGCGATGTTGGGTTGTGCGGCCCGGCTGTTCGTGGTTCATTTCAATATCGGTGCATGGCCGCACAACCCAACCTACTCGTGGCCCACGGTATCGGGATACTCAACGGAATCACATCCCCAATCATCGGGGGCGGTTTTTTTATTGCGAATGTTGGGTTGCCAAAAAGCCTCGTAGGTTGGGTTGATGGCTTTATCGTCGACCCAACACGGCATCGGCTGACGAATTAAACGAACCGCCCTTGGGAAACTGGGGGCGGTTTTTTGATGGCGGTTTGTGGTACCTTTTTCCCATCACCCTTGAGGAGGTCATCATGTCCACGGCACAACCGACGCTTGACGATGTTTGGCGCTTGTTTCAGGACACCGATCGGAAGTTTCCGGTAAAGCGAAATGACGCCCGCCGGTTCTCGTGAGGGGAGCGGCGGGTTTTCTTTTTGGCCTAGATAGCGTCTCTCTTGGAGGAATTTATGAACCAGCCGATGGGTTTCGCCGATGTGTTAGACGCAGCCGAACAACTGGATACGGGTGCCCAGTCCGAGTTGGTAGCGATTCTGAGCCGCCGACTGGCTGAACGAGGGCGAGAGCGTGTGGTAACAACCATTGCAGAAGCGCGACACGAGTTCGCGGCGGGCCGGTGCCAAGCAACGACGGCAACCGAGTTGGTGCGAGAAGCGTTATTATGAAGCGGGTACTATTGCGCTCGTCAGCCTTCGCGCGCGACCTGCGAACTTGGTTGCGGTCGCGACCGGGGACGGCAGCGTCGGTCGAAGCAACGCTAGCGCAGTTGTCAGCCGATGCTTCGCACCAATCCTTGCGAACACATAAGTTGCGGGGACCATTAGCAGGTTGTTGGGCGTGCAGTGCGGGATATGATTTGCGCGTGGTGTTCGAGTATGTGGAGCATGAGGGATCGGAGGCGATTCTGCTACTGACCTTGGGCACGCATGACCAAGTGTAATGCGCTGGCGACCCTGCAAAACCTGCCTGGCGCCTTCAACGAGCTGATCCACCAAGTCGAGGACGCCAATCAAATCGACTACACGATCATCGACCTCAACCCCGGCCTGAGCGCCATCAACCAAAACCTGTTCCTGAACGCCGACTTCATCCTGATCCCGACCAACCCCGACCCCTTCTCCATCATGGCGTTGCAGACGCTGGAATCCCTCTTTCCGCGCTGGGCCACCTGGAAGCTGGACAACGAAGCCGTGTTCCAAGACTCGGCCTATCCGCTGCAACCCGGCCTGCCCAAGTTCGCCGGCACCGTGATCTAGCGCTTCAACGTGCGCAATGGCCGTGCGGCCGCGCCGTACCGGGACAACATCGCCGAAATTAAGGCCGTCACCCAGAACCGCCTGTATCCCGCGCTCAGGAATGCCGGACTCACCCTCCCCGATAACGATTATCCGGACGTGCTGCGTAACCATGGCTTCTGCCTGGATGAAATTCGGGACTTTGGCGCCCTGCTGCCGCGCTCTCGCGAGGCTGACGTCCCAGTTTTCGCGTTGAGCGAAAATGAGCTGGGCGAAACCGGGGTGGTTCTGGGCAACATGATCGACCGGCGTGACCAGATCCATGAGCAGTTCTCCGCCATCGCACAGACGCTGCGGAACCTCATGGGCTGAAAACGATGCTCCACACCAAGGGAGTCTTTCACAAAAACATCCGGCAAGCGAATGAACTGGGAGTCCTCTACCATCACTTGAGCAGCACGATGGCGATTCCCGAACAGTTCGACGACTTGCTGCGCTCGCAAATCGTTAATGCCGTCAGTGCGTTCGATAGATGCATGATTTTATTCGGATTGGCATGGTGAGGATCTTGGAGAACCGGAGACCGCCGACCGGCAAGTATTTGAGCGAATCCGTTGCCATCCAACATCTGCCAGGGCTGGCGGCAGGCGCTGTTCCTCCCCCTCCGGTTCGCTTCGAGGAAATCGTCCGCGAAAAGCTCAGTAAGTTAACGTTCCAGGATCCAACGAAGATCGCCGATGGCCTAAGCTATATCTGGAATGAGAACTAGAAGTGGCAGCAGATCGCTTTAGGTCTCGGAATGGCCGAAGTGGACGCCAAGCGCAAGCAGAAGCTGATCGTTACGCGCCGAAACGCCATCGTGCACGAGGCCGATCTCGATCCGGTGACCAACCAAAAGCAGTCCATCACGCGGGCGGAAGCAATGGACATCTCCAATTTCCTTCTGGCTCTCGGCAATCGAATCTGCGACCTGGTCGTATGAACGGAATGAAAGCGAGAATAGGTAGCCGGGTAAGATGGGTCGAGTGACCACGGTATGACGCTGATCATCGGCACGGAGGCCGACTGGCTACGCAACCCGTAAGGTGGATTCGGAGCGCAAGCGACAATCCGCCGCTTTCGGGGCTGACCGCTGAAATAAACGAGTGACCTGAATCGATGCAAGACACCTTGAGCAACCGAATGGATCCCCTACCGCGTGCTGTCGCCGCGCATCAAGCTAACCGCCTGGACGAGGCCGAACGCCTCTATCGCGCCCTGCTGGACACTGAACCCGAGCGTGCCGAGGCGCTGCACAATCTGGGCGTGCTGCTGGCGCAGCAGGAGCGTCTCGACGAGGCGCTGAAACTGTTCGCGGCAGCCGTGCGCACGGCTCCAGTCAACGGGCAATACTGGCTCAGCCATGTCAAGGCGCTGTTCAAAAGCGGGCAGCCGCACACGGCGGCGCGGGTACTGACTGCGGCCCGCGAGCGCGGCTTGCGAGCGCGGCTTGCGCGGCGCGGCAGTCGAGGCTCTGGAATCGCGGCTCGCCGTGGCCGGTGCCGCCACCCCGGATCTGGAAGGGTTACGCGCATTGGAGACGGGCGGCGCATTGACGCGCATGGCTGCCGAGACCGAGACGGCCATCATGCGCTTTGGCCGTCGTCCAGAATTGTTACACCTATTGGGCGCAGCGTGGCTGGCTCAGCGACCCGATGATTTGGAAACGCAACTGACCCTGGCCAAGGCTCTGGCTGACGATGGGCGCAACGACGAGGGACAGGCCCGGTATGAGGCAGCGCGCGCCGCCTATCCTGAATCAACCGCGCCCTGGCTCGGCCTGGCCGAACTGGCACTGGATCGGGGCGAGTTCGCGGCCGCCGAGGATGCGTGCCGCCAGGCGCTGGCGCTCGATCCGGAATTGCCCGAAGCCTGGGCACGCTTGAGCGGAGTGCGCAAGTTCACGCCCGATGACCACGCTTGGCTGGAGCGCGCCGAGCGCCTGGCGAAGCAGCCGGATCTGCCCCCGCAGCGCGAGATGGTGTTGCGTTATGCCCTGGGCAAGTATGGTGACGATACGTGCGATTATCCGCGTGCCTTTGCCGAGTACCAACGCGCCAATCTCCTGAAACAGCGCTATTGTGAACCCTATAACGCTGCCAACCATGTCGAGCTGGTCGATCATCTGACGGCTCGCCATAACGCCGCTACGGTGACTCAACGCTATCCGGGGGCGAGTGCGTCGCGTCGTCCGGTGTTGCTGGTGGGTATGCCGCGCTCGGGTACCTCGCTGACCGAACAGATCATCGCCTCGCACCCCGAGGCCGGCGGGGCCGGGGAATTGCGCTTCTGGCGCAACGCCTGTAGCCGCTATCGCACCGAGACCTTGGAAGGGCACTTCACGCCAGAACTGCTGACCGAGGTGGCCAACGCCTGTCTCGACGACCTGGAGCAGCGCTGTCCCAGCAAGTCGCGCGTCGTCGATAAGATACCGGGCAACTTTCTGCGCCTGGGCGTTTTTCACGCGGCCTTTCCCGAAGCACGCATCCTCCATACCCAGCGCCATCCGATCGATACCTGTCTGTCGATCTATTTCCAGAACTTCAATACCGGGCATGTCTATGCCAACACTCTGGAGGATCTGGCGCACTATTACCGCCAATATCATCGCTTAATGGCGCACTGGCGGGCAGTTCTGCCACCGGAGCGTTTTCTGGAGGTTCCCTACGAGGCGCTGGTCGAGGATCAGGAGGGCTGGAGTCGACGCATTATCGACTTTCTGGGTCTGGAATGGGGCGCCCGCTGTCTGGAGTTCCATAAGACCGAGCGCAAGATCGGCACCGCCAGCAACTGGCAGGCGCGCCAGCCGATCTACAAGAGCAGCAAGGAACGGTGGCGGAACTACGAAGCCTTTGTTGGCCCGCTGTTGCCCTTGCTGGAACTGGTCGAGCCGGTGCGCCTTGAATCCCGCACGGCTGCGGTGCCGACCGTCCGGAAACCGCGTCCCATCTTGCCCGGCAAGGCGGCCAAGCTCACCAAGCGACAGGCCAAACGTGAACAGCGCCATGTGCGTTTACGCACCCTCTTTGCCGCCAACCGCTTTGAGGAAGCCGAACGCCTGGCTCTGGAGAGTGTGCGCCTGGCAGCCGATGATGGCTTTGCCTGGCAGGTGTTAGGGGCGGCGCGGCTCAAGTGCGACGATGTCGCGGGGGGCGTTGCAGCGCTGGAACGGGCGGTGGCGCTGGAGCCGGATCAGGTCAATCATCGCTCGAACCTGGGCGCAGCTTACCGTCGGCTGGGTCGGCTGGAGGAGGCGGAGGCCAGTTATCGACGCGCCATCGCGCTTGATCCGAGCCTCGTAGCAGCTCATGCCAATCTGGGACGACTGCTGCAAAGTCAGGATCGCCATGCTGAGGCGGCGGACTGCTATCGTGCGGCTCTGGCCTTACAGCCGAATGACGTACAACTGTTGATCAACCTGGGTGATGTCGCCGAGTCGTGCGGTCAGTTGGACGAGGCCGAGGCACACTATCGGCAGGCGCTACGCCTGGCACCGGCTTCTTCTGAGGCGAACGTAACCGTTCACCCCCCCACCCCAGCCCTCCCCCGCAAGGGGGGAGGGAGTCGTGCGAATCAGCGAGTTGGCGCTCCCCCTCTCCATTTATGGGGAGGGGGTTGGGGGGAGGGGTCTGAACGCTTACAGGCGAACAACAATCTGGGCAGTGTGCTGCGCAAGCGTGGGCAACCCGAGGCGGCGGAAATCTGCTACCGGCGCGCGCTGGATGGGGCGACGGATCCGTTACCGATTCAGGCCAATCTCGCCGAACTGCTGGAAATGACCAACCAGACCGAGCGGTTGCGCGCACATCTGGCCGCGTTGCCGGAGACGGCTCGCCCCCATCCGGGGTTGCTTCTGGTCGAGGCGCGGTTGTTCAAGCGTGATGGCGCCCTGGAAGCAGCGCGTGCGTGCTTGTTACGGCACGATTGGGCGAACGACCCGCATTGGGCGATGTCGAGTGCGGCGCTCGGTTTGCTGGGTGATGTGCATGATCGTTTGGGCGATCCGGCGGCGGCCTTTGCCTGTTTCACCCAGAGCAATGCGGTGGCGCGGCGAGTCTTCGCGGCGCACGGGATCGATCGCACCGGCTATCTGGTGCAACTGGCGCAATTGCGCCAGGCGTTTCGTGCGGAATGGATCGCCCGCTGGGCACCGCTGGAGCTGGAACCCGTTGCGCCGGTGTTTCTGGTCGGGTTTCCGCGCTCCGGGACGACCTTGCTGGATATAGTTTTACGCAGCCATCCAGCGATCAGCGTGATCGAGGAACAGCCGCTGGTTCAGGCATTGCGCACGGCGGTGGCTCAACTGGAGCAGGCCGGCAGCGTCGATGTGCTCGGATCGCTGGATCAGGCCGCCGCCGTGCGTCTGCGTCAGGTCTATCCGGAGGCGCGCGCACGTCATGACGATCACGGCGGGCAGCGCCCGGTCATTATTGACAAGTTGCCGCTGAACCTGCTGTGGGCTGGCCCGATTCAGCGACTCTTTCCTGATGCGCGTTTTATTCTGGCGCTGCGCCATCCCGGCGATTGTGTGCTGAGCTGCTTCATGCACAACTTCGAACCCAATCCAGCAATGGCGAGTTTTCTGGAACTGGAGCACACCGCGGCGCTCTACGATCAGATCTTTGGCTTGTGGGAGCAGTATGCCCGCCTATTGCCACTGCAAGTGCATCGCCTGCGCTATGAGGATCTGGTGGCCGATTTCGAGCCGACCGTGCGCGGACTGTTGGACTTTCTTGGGGTCGATTGGGACGACGCGGTGTCCCGCTATCAGGAGACGGCCAAGGCGCGCAAGATGATCCGCACGCCCAGCTACAGCCAGGTGATCCAGCCACTGTATCGCCACGCCAGTGGCCGCTGGGAACGCTATCGCGCCTTCCTGGAGCCGGTGTTGCCGATCCTGCAGCCCTGGATCGAGCACCATGGATATGGGTCGGATCCATTGCTGGCGGTCAAGCGTCGGTTGGTCTCGCTGTTCGAGGCCGGACGCTACGACGAGGCCGAGACGCTGGCGCGCACGTTGACGCACGACGATCCCGACCAGGCGTTTGGCTGGAAGGCGCTGGGGACGGTGCTGGCGCAAAGGGGACAGGGACGGGAGGCGTTGTCGGCCTTGGAAACTGCGCGTCTGTTGGCTCCAAATCAACCCGATTTATGCAATACGCTGGGCAAAACCTGGCACGATCTCGGCGATCTGGAACAGGCCGTGACCTGCTATCGGGCTGCGTTGGCACTGGCACCCGATTACGCCGATGCACACAGCAATCTGACGCACAGTCTCCAGGTGCTGGGTCGCCTGGACGAGGCTCGCGCACATGGCGAGCAAGCATTACGCCTCCAGCCTGATCATGCCGATGCCCACAACAATCTCGGGATCGTGCTCAAGGAATTGGGCAACCTGGATGCCGCGATGGCTTGTTACCGGCGGGCGCTGAAGATTCGCCCGGACTATGCCAGCGCCTATAACAATCTTGGCGTGGCACTCAAGGAGCTGCATCGTTTCGATGAAGCGCTGGTGTGTTACCAGCGCGCCCTGACGATCAGCCCTGATTATGTCGATGCACGTAACAACCTGGGTAATTGCCTGAAGGAGCTGGGGCGTCTGGATGAGGCGCTGGAGTGCTATCGACAGGTGTTGGCGCTCCGTCCGGATTTTGGCGGCGTCTATGCCAATCTGTGCGAGATGTACGAAAAAGACAATCGTCTGGATGAGTTGCGTGCATGTCTGGCGCAAGCCCCCGCGTCGGCGCTTGATCTACCAACGATGATTTTGGTGCGAGCCCGCCTGTGTCGGCGTGACCAGCGCCTGGCGGAGGGGCGTGATCTGCTGCGTGGAATCGTCGTCGGTCTGGAAGAACGCCATTTGCCGCTGGCGGTGTCGGCTTATGCGGAGTTGGGCGATCTTTGTGACCGCCTGGGCCAGATCGACGAAGCCTTCGCGTCTTTCGTGACCAGTAATCGCCTGGCTCAGCGACTGTATGCGCAGGTGGGGGTCTCCAATCAAGCGTATCTCGAACAGTTGAAACAAGTCGAGCAGTGGTTTACACCGGAATGGACGGCGACCTGGACGCCCATAAGGATCGACGAGGACGCGGAACAACGCCCTAGCCCTGTGTTCCTCGTTGGCTTCCCACGCTCAGGGACGACCTTGCTGGATACGATTTTGCGCAGTCATCCAGCCGTGGCGGTCGTCGAGGAAAAACCGCAACTGCTGCAGGTTGAGCAGGCGCTGAGAGACTTCGATGGCGGTTATCCGCAAGCATTGGCCACCTTGAGTGCGGCGGACATGCGGTCGCTGCGGTCGCGGTATTTCCAAGCGTTGGAGGCGCAGTTATCGGTGGTTGAGCGCGATCGCCCCGTGATCGTCGATAAACTGCCGCTGAACATGGTCAATGTCGGCCTGAACCAGCGTTTGTTTCCGGGCGCACCGATCATTCTGGCGCTGCGCCATCCTTGCGACTGTGTATTGAGTTGCTTCAATCACAATTTCCGGCCGAATCCGGCGATGGCCAATTTTCTATCACTTGCGGACAGTGCTGACTTCTATGATCGGGTCATGCGGTTGTGGGTGCGCTATGAGCAAGCGCTGCCGCTGTGCGTCTATCGCTCCCGCTATGAGGATTTGGTTGCGGATTTCGAGACATCGGTACGTGCTTTGCTGGATTTTCTCGATTTGCCATGGGACGATGCGGTCACGCGCTATGCCGAGACGGCGCGTCGACGCGGTCGGATCAATACCCCGAGCTATCATCAGGTGGTGCAGCCGATTTATCGCAGTGCATCCGGGCGTTGGGAGAACTATCGCGCACAGATGGCTCCCGTGTTGCCGGTGCTGCTGCCGTGGGCGCGGCAGTGGGGGTATGTCGATTAACCCGTAACCCGTAAGGCGGATTCGGAGCGAAGCGACCATCCGCCTCTTTCGGGGCTGACCGCTGGGATGATGATGGCGGTTCGCTACGCGGAACCGCCCTACAGGAACTACAATGACAACCGCTCTTGGGCAACCAGGGCGGTTTTTTGTTCGCGGCGTTACCGGTAAAATGTACCGATGCCTAACTATCGACGTGCCTTCATCCCCGGTGGGTGTTACTTCTTCACGGTCAATCTCCTTGAACGACAACGGACTCTTCTGACCGATCACATTAACCTGCTCCGTGACGCGGTACGCCGTGTGCGCCGTCTCTATCCTTTCCACATCGACGCTTGGGTGGTACTCCCCGATCATCTGCATTTTGTTTGGACGCTCCACCCGGACACTGATGATTTCGCCACCCGCTGGCGGTTGATCAAATTGCTGTTTTCCAAAGGATTACCCCCGACCGAACGGCGCTCGATCACTCGCCAACGTCGCGGGGAACGGGGAATTTGGCAACGACGCTACTGGAAGCATCTCATCACGACCGAAATAGACTACGCCCGCCACGTTGATTACGTCCACGTCAACCCATTGAAACATGGTCTGGTGACGAGGGTGGCGGATTGGCCCTATTCGACCTTTCATCGTGCGGTTCGTGAGGGGATATTGCCGATAGACTGGTGCAGCGACATCGTGGATTTGCCAACCGTCGCGGAATGAGGCGGTTCGCTACGCGGAACCACCCTACAGGAACTACAGCCGGGTAACCGATGACAACGAACCGCCCGGTTCTTCAATGAACGGGGCGGTTTTTTATGGGGTGGGATGATGGGGATGATGGGGATCATGGTGGGCAAACGATAACCCCGTTTGCCCACCCTACGGCTACAGGAACCGACAGGAACCGCTCACGGGCCACCGGG
>JFJP01041269.1_pt1 | contig 10005 bp, 9 predicted proteins | sample 431651 | NCBI WGS metagenome assembly JFJP01 (sample SAMN02602958, study PRJNA72255) | Microbial mat metagenome, whole genome shotgun sequencing project. | biome: fresh water; feature: sink hole; material: water; isolation source: purple microbial (photo- and chemosynthetic) mats found in...
TTCCTTCATTCAAACTGAACATAATTTTTTTTCGACAAAGATCTTAATTTAATCCTCTTCAAAAAATACGGCTGATTTGGGATGCTTACAAATTAACGTATTACACAACTATAATTGTGTAAATATTATAATCAATCAAAATACTCCAAACTGAACAGAATAATTTATTTTACTGTCTGTTTCAACAAGTCTTCTATATCTCCGGGAGTTGACATAATTTTGGTAAATGTTCCCATTGTTAAATCCGGAAATGAAAGTGCTATTCGATAACGACCATGAAGCATTAGTACTTTATTTCCATAAACCAACACTTCGTAGGGGAGAAAAGCAGTTTGCTTTGGTTGGTTGATATCAATGATTGGAAGGAACTTGCTTTCGCCTTTTTCTCCCGAAAGGGCAAAATTATAAAGTGTAAGTTCTTTGCCCGGAATGGAAACTTTAGAAACTAATTTCACGTTTGGAATCCCTTTTTTGAGATTGGCATCAATTTTTGCGATAGCTATAGCATGTGATTCGAAAATACCCAATTCAACCACATCTTCAAAATACGGCATAGCCATCATATAATGGTATTTTTGTAAATCTTTGGCTGATAATCCCTTCTTTGACCCGAATGATTTACCGGAAAATGCACCCGATGATTTCATGGCTTTTTCGAGATGATCATTTAATGTGGTATAATTGGTGGCAACTTTATCAAAATCGGCTCTGAAATAAGCATTTCCCCAATAATACGGATGGGTATACGAAACCACGGTTTTGTTATTTTCTCGGGTAATCGCCAATCTCAATGTTGCTGCAAAACCGGTCAAACCACCTACTTTTTTAATGGCCGATTCAAGTTCAGTTGAAGTGATAACCACCACAGCACGGTCTTTATCATTGGCCGGTTGATATTGACCAACAATTTTTAAACCGTTGGTAATAAGTTGTTTTGTTACATTGTCTTTTGTTACAGCAACCGATTCAACACTTTCGTATCCTACAACATATGGTTTCAAATTTTGAGCTGAAATCCATAAAAATGGAAAATAGATTAATAATGTAAGGGCAATTTTTTTCATGATAATAGTATTTTAGTGATGATTAGATTTTGTAAAAGCGCAAAGTGAATTTATTACATTCACAAACATAAACATAATTTCTGATTTATCGTATAATAATTACTATTATATTTAATAAAGTAGTTGGGCGGCGAAGGTATTATTGAAGAAAGAAACCCAAATTAAGAAAGCGACAGGGAAGTCGCTTGACCCTAGTTTTCCTTAACCCTATCAAACTTAGGTTTCATAATTTTAAATCAAAAAAATCTTAAACTTAGGATAACAAGGGTCTCGCGGGTTTTAACTGCGTTTTTAAACCAGAATTAAAAAACCCCGACGTTTTTGAAACGTCGGGGTTATAATTTTTTGTTGAGATACAATAGTTTACACCAATTTAGCCAGGGCTTCTTTTATCCAACCGATGGCTTTTACTAAATTTTCGTCGGAAGTGGCATACGAAAGGCGAATGCAGTCGGGTGCTCCAAATGCGCCACCACCTACACAGGCTACGTGTCCTTCTTCGAGCAGATACAAAGCTAAATCACCTGAAGTTTCGAGTTTTTTACCGTTAAATGATTTTCCAATATAATAACTTGCATCGGGGAAAATATAAAATGCGCCCTGAGGATCGTTTACTTTTAAGCCGGGAATTTCACGTGCTAAGCTTACCACTAAATTTTTACGACGTTCAAAGGCATCGCGCATGGTTGCCAAACAAGATTGGTCTCCGGTATATGCAGCTTCGGCAGCCTTTTGAGTTACTGAGCATGGTCCTGAAGTATATTGTCCCTGAAGTGTGTTACAAGCCGAAGCTATCCATTTTGGTGATGCAATCCAGCCCAGACGCCAGCCTGTCATGGCATAAGCTTTAGATACGCCGTTTACAATAACAACCCGATCGCGAACGTTGTCGAATTGTGCAATGCTTTCGTGCTTGCCTAAGTAGTTGATGTGTTCGTAAATTTCATCCGAAACGATTATAATATTAGGATATTTAGCCAATACATTAGCCAACCCTTCAAGTTCTTCTTTGCTGTAAACGCTTCCTGTAGGGTTTGAAGGCGAACAAAGTATAATCATTTTAGATTTAGGGGTAATGGCGGCTTCCAATTGTTCAGGTGTTATTTTGAAATCCTGTTCGATACCTGCATAAACTGTAACTGATTTACCATCGGCCAATGTTACCATTTCGGGATAACTTACCCAATAAGGTGCGGGAATAATTACTTCGTCGCCCTTGCTGATAACTGCCAAAATAACGTTACAAACCGATTGTTTGGCACCATTGGAGCATACAATTTGTTCGGGTTTATATTCCAAACCATTTTCGGATTTTAATTTAGCGCAAATGGCATTGCGTAATGCAGGATATCCTGGAACCGGTGAATAAAACGAAAAGTTGTTATCGACCGCCTGTTTGGCTGCTTGTTTGATGTGGTCGGGTGTGAAGAAGTCGGGTTCGCCAACACTCAGATTTATTACATCGATACCCTGAGCTTTCAACTCATTACTTTTTTGTGACATGGCGAGCGTTTCAGAAGGTGAAAGAGCAGCCAATCGATCAGATACTGGAAACATAATTTTGACGGTGTTTATAGAGTTTATTATTCTTTTTCGACTACAAAAGTAATGAAAATTTAGTAATCCGGAATTAGATTAAAGCAAATCTTTCTTAATTTATTAAGAAATACTTAATTATTGGGGTTAATTTATTATTTCTAATCATTTTCGGTACTATTATTAATCATTTACTCAATGCCTGATTTTATAACTTCAAATATGACTCTAACATTTCCTTAGCGCATCGGTATCCGAGTACAAAAATTTCGCGACCCTTGTCAATATCAAAAGTGTCGTAATTTTCCATGTCTATAGGTTCAATCAATAAATCGCATAATTCTTTGTCTGATAGAATATTAGATTTAAACATAAAGTTATATGTGCGTGAGGCAACGTTCATAATCGATAGTTTATATTCTTCGGCTACTATTGGGCTGGCATTAATACCAATTACTTTTTCACATTCGTCGCTAATGGTTGATACCGGGAAGTTTTTTAAAACACCACCATCGACATAGTTGACGCCATTGATTTTTTTTGGTGTAAATAATACAGGAACACTGCAAGATGCAGTAATGGGTTCGATTAGATTCCCTTTGGTAAATGTAACACTTTGACCTTTATCGAGATCAGTGGCAACTATCCGCAAAGGAATTTTCAATCCTTCAAAAGTTTTTGAGCGTAATGTGCGACTCATAAATTCTTCAAAAGGATCAATTCTGAATAAACCTCCAAGAGGAATATGAAAATTAGTCATTTGACGAAAACTGATGTCTTCAAAGAGTTCAGCAATTTCATCGGGTGTGTAACCATCTGCATACAAAGCACCTACAACAGCCCCAGCACTGACGCCCGAAATGATATCCGGTTTGATGTTTTTTTCTTCAAGTGCTTTAAGTACACCGGCATGACAAAGTCCTTTGATACCACCACCACTAAGTGCAATGCCAATTTTGTAAGGTTTATCTTTGTACAATTCTAGAATTTCCATTGTTGCTTGGTTATTTATTATTTTTTAGATAAGAAGAATTAGTTCTGAAAAAAAAATGTAACTGGTTCAAAAGTAATTTGTTTTAGATCGAATATTCTGAAAACTTTGACATCACCTTATCATAATATGTTTTTGAAACTGGTAAATCGGGTATGTTTATGGCGTCTAGTTCCATGAAAATTCCATCTTTTGTTTTGCGAAGAACTTTCACTTTATCCAGATTAACAATGTAAGAACGATGACAACGAACCAATGGAGTATCTTTCGTAAGATTTTCCTCAATTGATTTTAATGAATTTCTAATTAAAAAGTGCGATATCTTAGATTTATTCAAATAATGAATGGTGGCATAATTGTCGGCAGACTCAACATAAAGTAAATTTTCAATCATAACAGAAATCTTCAGTTCACCTTTTTCGTCCTTGAACGCCAGCATGTTCCGTTTGTGTATTTCAGCTACCGGTTCTGTTTTTGAAATATTTTCGAGCAAAGAGTTTTTTTCGCGCCATGAAAAATACAGCCATAAAATGGAGTAAGGAAGTAGGATAATCAAACTTGTGTTGACAACCGATTGGCGGTAAATTTCTATAAAATCGCGATCTATTCCTTCTTTTGGAACATATTTAGTAAACAAAGCATAGAAAAGCGACATGGACAATATCTCAATCAATACCCAAAAGCCGTATTTAGAATAAGTTAAAGTTGTTTTTTTTACCACTGCCAGCATTATTAAACGGCTGATCACCACAACCAACATGCCTATCAGAATTATCAAACTTGAAATGAAGAAATATTTGAATTCCGAAATATTAGGATACCAGTTGCGTGAGTTAAATGGCTGAAATATATTGATAAATAATAAAGCAAAGATAGCTGTGAAAAATATCAACCGCATGATATTATTCTTTTCGTACAAATATGACGGAATCTTTGTGTTCATCTTTTTGAGAAAGAATTTTTGTAAAATTAGTGAATTAGTGTGTGAAAATGAAATTAAGAAATAGAGAAAATAAGAAATTAAAAAAAAACATCAAACTTTTAAATCTTCAAACCTCAAACTATTGGATTATTTCATCGCCTGATAAACCAAATTATGAAACAAAACTTTGAAATCAATACCCGAGTTATTTGGTTCTAAATTAACATAAAAAAGAAGGATTAAATCTTCTTTCGGGTCAATAATATAATCTGTTCCAAACATGCCACCCCATCGTAAAGAGCCTTCAGAAGCAATGGTGCGATAAGAATATTGTGGACGAAAATCGTCGAAAGCTAATCCGAATCCGATCTCACCACGAAAATCGCCCACTGCATTTTTGCGCATCATTTCCACTGTTTTTCGGCTTATTATTTGTTGTCCGTTGAATTCTCCTTCGTTCAGTATCATTTGGCAAAATTTAGCATAATCTTCAATGGTTCCGCTTAAACCTGCACCAGTACTGAAAAATGTTTTTGCTCCCGAATATGGAAAAGTCTGATATATACCATTGGCTTTTTCATTATGTTTAAGCGGAGTTTCATAGCTTTTCTTTTCGTACAAGGTTACTATTTTGTCTTTTTTATTTTCGGGCAAATAAAAGTAAGTATTGTTTATTCCTAACGGATCAAAAATCTTCTTTTTAAGATACTCATCTATTGACATACCCGAAACGACTTCAATTAGATAACCCAGCACATCAATGCTCATGCCATAAGTGAAATTATCGCCCGGATCGTGTTCGAGTGGACATTTGGCAAGCTTTTTTATGGCTTCACCTATCTTAATGCTATCTTTCGACAGCATGGGCGAAATTGGAATACCCGCCTTGTCGTAAATTTTACGCGTTTTATTGTTTCCGTACGAATAGCCCGAAGTGTGAGTCAGTAAATGTCGGATGGTAATATCCCGTTTTGCCGGACGGGTTGTGAACGAAGAATCTGCTTCGTTAAAAGTGACCAACACCTGTGGATTGGCAAATTCGGGAATATATTTTTTTATCGGTTCATCTAGTAATATTTTACCTTCTTCGAATAAAATCATTGATGCCACCGCAGTGTATGCCTTTGTTTGTGATGCCATACGGAAAATATCATCTTTAAGGCAGGGTGTTCTAGTTTCAATATTGCGCCAGCCGAAAGCTTTGTTGTGAATTACCTTACCGTGATGCGCAACAAATGTTACTGCCTGTGGGATAGTTCCGTTGTCAACATAGTGTTGAAACACCGAATCGATCCTAGCCAATCGAACTGCATCGAAAGTAGCAGGTACTTTTACCGGATAACTGAATTTTTGTGGATTATTTTGAGTATATACTGAAATAGAAATCAGAATAGCCGGAATTAATAAAATTAAATTTTTTTTCATCGTTTGAGAAGTAATGATTTTTTTAATAAATTAATTTTTACTTTCAATAAATATTTAAATATAAGTAGTTTACGTTTTTCAATCTTTACTCTTGTCTTCTACTCCAAGTCCAAATTCTTTAGCAATTTCAAACATATAATCGTGTGCTGCTTCATATTCGTTTGGAATAATACCATCCATAATGGCATCTTTGATACGCATTTTGATGTTGCCAACCGTTGCACATGCCGGAAGTTGAAAAGTATCCATTATTTCTTGTCCGCTAATGGGTGGCTGAAAATTACGTACACGGTCTTTTTCTTCAATTTCTTTGAGTTTTTGACGTACCAATTGGAAATTTGCCTTGAAACGCTTTACTTTCTCCGGATTTTTAGAAGTTATGTCTGCTTCACAAAGCATCATTAGGTCGTCAATATCATCGCCGGCATCAAAAAGCAAACGTCGAATAGCCGAATCAGTTATTTCATCCTCACTCAACACAATGGGACGCATGTGCAGTGTAACCAATTTTTGTACATATTTCATTTTTTCGTTTGTAGGTAGTTTCATGCTCCTGAAAATTTCAGGAATCATTTTTTCTCCTACAAAATTATGGTTGTGAAAAGTCCATCCTAAACGGTTGTCGAATCGTTTGGTGCTTGGTTTCCCAATATCGTGAAGCAATGCTGCCCAACGCAACCAAAGATTATCTGTATGTTCACAAAGTCCATCGAGTACCGCCAAAGTATGATAGAAATTATCTTTGTGCCCAACACCGTCTTTGGTTTCAGCGCCTTTCAATGCCAGCAATTCAGGAAAGATAAGTGCTAATAAACCGGTTTTTTCGAGCAAGATAAAACCTACAGATGGTTTGCGCGAAAGCATGATTTTGTTCAACTCATCCGCTATTCGTTCTTTGGAAATGATGCTGATACGATCTTTATTCCGGCTGATTGCTTCGAATGTGTTTGCTTCAAGAAAAAATCCGAGTTGAGCCGAAAAACGAATTCCACGCATCATACGCAATGGATCATCCGAAAAAGTAATATCCGGATTGAGAGGTGTACGAATTACAAAGTTTTTCAAGTCGTTTAATCCGCCAAAAGGGTCTATTAGTTCCCCGAAACGATTCTTGTTTAGGCAAAGTGCCAAGGCATTGATAGTGAAATCTCGTCGGTTCTGATCATCTTCAAGTGTGCCATCTTCTACTATTGGCTTTCTCGAATCGCGTTGATAAGATTCACGTCTTGCTCCTACAAATTCTACTTCTAAATCTTTGAGTTTAATCTGGGCTGTACCAAAATTTTTAAATACTGTGAGTTTGGCTTTTTTTCCAAGTTTTTGCATTAATTGTCCTGCAAGTTCTACTCCACTGCCCACTACTACTACATCAATGTCCTTAGATGGCCGTTTAAGAAAAATATCCCTTACAAAACCACCAATAACATAACATTCGAGACCCAGTTCGTCAGCTGTTTCTGAAATTAAACCAAATATTTTATCTTTTAGAAATTCTTTCATTCAATTTTGTTAAAAATATGCATACAAAGGTAAAGCAATAAATTTAAACAACAAAGTTGCCATATTCGGATATAAAACTGATTTTTATTTTTGAAGTTTGTAAGATTGAAGACGAACTTGTTACATGATCCAAATTCTTTACAAAATAATTATTGTTTTTCTTTAAATAAAAAAAAGATTAAAAAGGTTTAATTCCCTATTTAATCTTCTCTTTATTAAAATTTTGATAATCAATCAAGTTGGTGGAGATTACCGGACTCGAACCGGTCACCTCGACACTGCCAGTGTCGCGCTCTAGCCAGATGAGCTAAACCCCCGTGCTTGATTTTGAAATTGCGGTGCAAAGATAAGGAAGTTTTGGAAAATATGCTTACTTTTGTTTCAAATATTTTAATATATATATATTGTCTTTATAAAGGTCAAATGCAATAAATAGTAAAATATTTTAGTCGAAAAAAATGCGTACTTAAAAATGTCTGTTCATTTTATGTGAAAATGTAATTGAATTCTGAACTTTTATGTACATAAATAACTTTTAATAAATTAATAAACTATACGCAATGCATTGCGTCTCTACTTTAAATTCTATGCTAATTTTTAATACAACATATAAAGTGCCCAAGGACATAAATGAACTATGGTTAATCTGGATTTCGGAACAACACATACCGTTTATGTTGCAATCGGGAAGTTTCAGTCAGTCGCAGGTAGCTAAAATTGTAGGAAGTGAAGATGAAGAAGGAACTTCATATTCTGTTCAATTTAAAATTGCAAATATGGACTCACTAATGATCTGGCATAAGGAAAACGCAATAAAATTTCAGAATTATTGTAGTGCGAAATTCGGAAATCAGATAAGTTTTTTCTCTACAGTACTTGAAATAATAGATTAATGGAAAAAGAAAATATCATTTTAGGCATAGATCCCGGAACAACAATTATGGGTTATGGCATTTTGAAAGTAATGGGAAATAAAACCGAAATGCTGGCCATGGGTGTGCTTGATTTGAAAAAATATACTGATCATTACCTCAAACTTCAGCGAATTTTTGCCCGAACACTTTCGTTAATTGATGAGTTTCATCCCGATTGCCTGGCTATCGAAGCTCCATTTTTTGGAAAAAATGTACAATCGATGCTCAAATTAGGACGTGCTCAGGGAGTTGCAATGTCGGCAGCATTGTATCGCGATATCCCAATAACCGAATATGCTCCTTTGAAAATTAAAATGGCCATTACCGGAAATGGAAATGCTTCTAAAGAGCAAGTAGCTGATATGCTTCGCCGTTACCTGAATATACCTGAACAAAACATGCTTCCGCAACTTGATGCTACAGATGGTTTAGCGGCTGCTTATTGCCATTTTCTTCAAATAGGCAGACCTCAATCGCAAAAAGCATATACAGGTTGGAAAGATTATATTGCTAAAAATCAGACGAAATTAAAGAAAAATAGTCAGATTTGAAAGTTCAATTTAACGATGAATCAGTTTACTCTTTTGTTCTGGCTTGTCCGGTTAGGTTTATAAGTAATTATTGTTTTTTGCTTGATATATTGAAAAATCCGTCACACATAAATTGTTTGGCGGATTTTCTTTTCAGGTAATTATATTGTAATTTCAATGCTCCGGCAATATAGATTAGCACACTACAAAATCCCTTCTTTCGTCCCCTTAAGGGGGTTGGGGGTTAATAATTCATTCAAATCACAATCCTTTTTATTTTGAAATATATCGTTGTGATAATGATCGAGTTTTCGTAAGATATAAGCGAGGGTGTTTTTTTCTTCTTCTTTCAGATTTCCGACAACAATATTCGAAACCATTTGCATTTGTGGAAGAATTTTGATTATTTCGTTTCTGCCAAACGGGGTTATTTTTATTCTTACGCTTCGTTTGTCAACTGTATCTTTCTGTTGTTCTATAAAACCTGATTTAATTAGCCGGTTGATTATTTCATTTCCGGATGTTTTTTCCAGAATCTGCTTATTAATTAATTCCATTTTACTCATGCTTTCGTATGTCAGAAGCGTTATCAGGAATGTAAATTCATCAATTGTTTTTATCTCACTTTCTTTTAATGCCTTTCTGATATAGCCTTTAGCATACCTGAATAACATAACTACTAATATTGATACGTCGGTAACAGAATTATTATCGATCAAATTTTCCAGTTCCCAATCTTTTATGCTACCACTTAATTCATCTCTCTTTACACTATGTTGCTCAAATTTTGTGTTTATATATCCAACAAAATTATTTGTGTTGAGTTTTTCACCGTTTTGCTCACATTCTTTTTCGTAGGCCGCCAGATATTCAATCATTTCAATTAAAATATTCTTCGAATTCATTTCGCGTACTTTTTATTTTCAAAAAAATAATTTAGTTTTATTATTTAAATTATAGAACAATATTGAACCATTTTTGTTCGTTATGGTATATTATTAATCTAAAAATTAAACTATTAATTTTTTATTATTAAATTTTAATGATTATCCGCAAAGTATGCAGTCTTGAATTTTATCTTTTCTATAAGTTATATGCTTAAAGTTCGATTTGTACGAAGTAG
>JFJP01019810.1_pt1 | contig 10004 bp, 7 predicted proteins | sample 431651 | NCBI WGS metagenome assembly JFJP01 (sample SAMN02602958, study PRJNA72255) | Microbial mat metagenome, whole genome shotgun sequencing project. | biome: fresh water; feature: sink hole; material: water; isolation source: purple microbial (photo- and chemosynthetic) mats found in...
GGGGATTGTGTTGTTAATGTTTCTCTTCTCAAAAAGTTTGTATGCGGTGCTGGGCGCGATTGTCTTGATTGGCTTAGGCAATTCGTTTGTGGCGTCCACCGAATCGTCGTATATCGTGCTGGCCGAAGAGGTGAAGCGGATCGGAATGCCGCGCGTGATCAGCTTGTTCCGCACGTTAGAACGGATTGGCTACATCTCCGCGCCGCTGATTGTCGGCAGCTTAATCGCTTCCGTCGGCTACGCCAATTCGGTCGTCGCGATTGGCATTATTCACGTGACAGGGATTCTTATGTTCGCCCTGTTGAGTAAAAACTTAGAAAGGGCTAAATAATATGCGTATTCTGTATTTGACCCGGCAAGACATCAAGGGCAACCTGGCGCTGAACCATTTTCTCCACCAGATTTCGCTCGCCGAACATCAGGTAGCGGTCATTCTTTCCGATAAAATTTTTGCCGAAGAAACTGTCGTCAAAGACCTGGTGCATTATGAATTTTTGGAATTTCATCTCCCGGCGACATATTTTCAGGCGTTGGAGGCGTTCGCGCCGCGCGGCATAGACGATCAGCCAAATTACACCTTTCGCCAAATCGCCCAGCGCTTTGAAATCCCGGTGCAATTGCACGGCAATATCAACGTCCCGGAGACCGTGCAATGGATTCAGGCGTGGCAGCCGGATTTGATGATTAGCTGCCGGTACAGCCATATCATGAAACGCGCCGTGCTGGTCATTCCGACCATCGGCGCGCTCAATGTGCATCCGGGTGAACTGCCGGAATATCGCGGCCTTCTCGCGCCGTATCACGGCTTGAAAAATCGCGCCGCCCAACTCGGCGTGACCGTGCATTGGATTGATGAAGGGGTTGATACCGGCGACATTCTTGAGATTGGCTATTTGCCCTACGATCCGCGCATCTCCGTGCTGGATTATTATATTGCGCTGTATCTGCGCGGCATTGACGGCATTCTCGCGCTGCTGCCGCAGCTTGTGAGGGGCGAAAAACCAGTCGGACGGCCGCAAGGGCCGGGTAATTATTACCGCTATCCCACGCCGGCCGAACTCGCGCAATTTGAACAGGACGGGTTCAAATTATACGATCTGCAAACCTATTTGGCGCATCTCGCCCAATATTACACCGTCAAGGTCAACAGCGCCATGTAGCCATATTGCTTGGTGACCGAAACAGGAGTGTCAACGCGACGCTTTGCCGGCGAAAGCTGCGCTTCCGCACTCCTGAGAACTTCTGTCCCAATGCAGGACGAATAAGTTACACAGCGACAATTTTTTCAAAAAAGATGTCGTCGGCAGTTTCTTTGACGATGTGAAAGCCGAATTTCAAATAAAATGCGCGCGTCCGGGTATTCCAGGGAGGCGTTTCTAAACGCCAGCGGGTGGCCGGAAAACGCTGAAAGAGCAGCAACATCGCTTGCGTCCCGACACCCTGACCGCAAGCCGCCGGATCAATAAAGATGCGTCCAAGTTCATATTCACCCGGCTGTTGTTGAAAGACAATCACACCGCCAATCAGCGCCTCCCCGCGCACAATGCTCAAGTACGCAGCGGCTTGCTCCATCATCGAGATTTGCCACTGCGGCGAATCGTACCCCGGCGGGCCGCCGACGGCTGACGCGCCGCACGCGGTATCGCTGTGAAAAGCGCGGGTGGAAATCGCCGCCAGCGTTGCGGCTTCCGAGACGTGCGCCGGTCGCAGATGAATCTGTTCCATCATCAATGTTCCTCTCCCATGTACGTGCAAACAGCCGTGTTGGCACGACGCCATATCGCACGTGCATTGGTGCGTATGTGAACAAGGCTGTTCACATGTACGACTCATGTAGATCAGGCGGATGAAATCTCAATTGCGCCGCCAAGGCAAGATTTGCCAAGCCTGCGCGTTTTGCGATCAAATTCCTCAACTCAATTCCGGCATCAAACAAACGCGCCAGTCAGATGTCAAGCGTTTCTTGACAAGCTGCCGATTCTTTTTTGTTAGGCTGCGAAATTCAAAAAAAGATTTTTAAACCCTTTTAAAAAATAGCTTGACCAATTAAATCGTTTCTTTTCTAAGCTCTCAATTGATGCACCTATCAGATATGCGGCAGGATCGAAGTCATGGAAAGATGACCGGTTATGAGAGGCCGCGACCATAGATTTCCCCGTCTTTCCCATCTTTACAAGGAGGTTTGCAGATGAATATTTTGTTTATCGTAGTCGCCTCGTCGGTATTGTTTTTGCTTGCGTATTATACGTATGGCACGTTTCTGGCGAAAAATGTTTTCCAACTCAACGATAATCGCAAAACGCCGGCGGTTGAAATGGAAGATGGCGTAGATTATGTCCCGGTCGAACCGAAATTCCTTTTAGGTCAGCATTTTTCGGCAATTGCCGCCGCTGGCCCGATTACCGGCCCGATCCTCGCGGGCGTGATGTTTGGGTGGGGGCCAACCCTCTTCTGGATTATCATCGGTTCGATCTTTATTGGCGGCGTCCATGACATGGGCTCGCTGATTGCTTCGATCCGTCATCAAGCCCGCTCGATTACCGAAGTTGTACGGGAAAATGTGTCTCAACGCGCCTACATCCTTTTTATGTTATTCGTTTGGATTACGTTGGTGTACATTATTGTGGCGTTTACCGATATTACCGCCAGTTCGTTTGTCGGTTTGGTCACGCTTGAAAACGGCGAAACGGTCAGCGGCGGTGCGATTGCGTCATCATCCTTACTGTATTTAATCTTGCCGATTATCATGGGGCTGGCGCTCAAATATACGAAAATGAATCTGACGCTTGCCACGATTATCTTTCTGCCGCTGGTGGGCGTCGCCATTTGGGTTGGCAAATACATGCCGCTTGATCTGAGTACTATTTTCGGCGTACAGGTCATCACCGCGCAGAAAATGTGGGATGTGTTCATTCTGGTGTACTGTTTTATTGCCTCGATTCTGCCAATGTGGCTGCTGTTACAACCGCGCGGGCATCTCGGCGGCTATTTTCTTTATGCGTCGCTGGTAGCGGCGGGGATTGGTGTCTTGTTCGGCGGTTTCCAGATTCAATATCCGGCCTTCACCAAACTTGAGGGCGGTTTCGGCGGACAGTTTTTCTTCCCGATGTTTCCGCTGTTATTTATTACGGTCGCGTGCGGGGCCTGTTCAGGGTTTCATTCGCTCGTCGGTTCTGGCACCACGTCAAAGCAAATTAAACGCGAGAGCGACACCAAAATCATCGGTTACGGTTCGATGCTGCTGGAAGGTTTGGTCGCCGTGATTTCGCTCGCCTGCGTGATGATGCTGGCGAAAGAGAATCCGCTGATTACCAAATCGCCGAACTTTATTTACGCCTCTGGCATTGGCCGCTTTATGGAATTAATCGGCGTCCCGGCGACCTTAGGAATTTCCTTCGGCCTCATGGCATTTACCACGTTTGTGTACGATACGCTGGATGTGAGTACACGGCTCGGACGCTATATTATTGAAGAACTCACCGGTTGGCGGCATCTGGCAGGCAAGTCGCTGGCAACCGCGTTGACGGCGGGCGTGCCGTTGTTTTTCGTCATGCGCACCGTGTTAGACGCCAAAGGCAACCCGATCCCGGCTTGGCGGGTGTTTTGGAGCGTGTTTGGTGCGTCGAACCAACTGTTGGCAGGGCTGGCGTTGATCGGCGTGAGTATTTGGCTGTTTAATACGGCCAAAAATCGGTTAGTCTGGCTGGTCGCGCTGATTCCGGCGATTTGGATGCTTGCGATGAGTAATTGGGCGTTGGTGCGGATGATCCGGGATAGTTGGTACAAAGGCGGCGTCTTCGCCTTGACCGGTGAGGCAGTGCCGTGGGCGTCGTTAATATTGCTCGTGCTGTCTATTCTGATGATCGCCGAAACTATCTTCGCCCTGACGACCAAGCGGCCAAAGCTGACGGCGTCACGAGTCAAAAACAGATTCTAATGCGTTCACGCAAGACTGCTGAGGTCTCAAAGACCTCGGCAGTCTGCTGCGTCACATCCCCCTATGCTGCTTTTTGTTCCTCGTCGTCACGGGCGGGAAAAAGCTTTATCAGGGCTTTGATCATCCCGAAGAAGACGATCAAAACCATAAACACGCCAATTAAGCCATACGCCATCAGTTGCAAGCCTAAACCAAATTGTGCCATACGCTCGGCCTCCTTTACCAGCCCAATAAAAACGGCACCAGAGCTAACACCATCGCCCCGGCGACAATCGATCCAAGCTGTCCGGCGACATTCGCGCTCACGGCTTGCATCAGAATAAAATTCGTGTGATCTTCGTCCCGCGCCATTTTATGAATCACACGCGCGGACATCGGAAACGCGGAAATCCCGGCGGCCCCGATCATTGGGTTCACTTTCTGCGTCATCACCAAATTCAACAGCTTCGCGAATAACACGCCGCCGACCGTATCGAAAATAAACGCCACCAGCCCCATCGCCAGAATCAACATCGTCGCGGGGCGCAAAAATTTTTCGTAGGACATCGTCGCGCCAATCGTAATGCCTAACAGCAACGTCACGATATTCGCCAACTCATTCTGCGCCGCGTTGGATAAGCGATTGACCACGCCCGCTTCCCGCAACAGATTGCCGAACATCAAAAAGCCCACCAGCGGCACGCTGATCGGCGCTAAAATGCCGGACACAATCGTCACACAAATCGGGAACAGAATCAGCACGGTTCTGGACATGCGCGCTTCGTGCAGTTCCATCCGAATCAGCCGCTCTTCTTTCGTCGTCAGCAGCCGAATGACCGGCGGCTGAATAATAGGCACCAGCGCCATATACGAATACGCGGCGACGGAAATCGGGCCTAACCACTCTTTCGCGAATTTCGAGGCCACATAAATCGAAGTCGGGCCGTCGGCGGCACCGATAATCCCAATCGAAGCGGCCGTCGGCAAGTCAAAACCGAACAGCAGCGCGGCCAGAATCGTGAAAAAGATGCCAAATTGCGCTGCTGCGCCAAAGAACAGCATCGTCGGGTTTTTCAGCAGCGGCGAGAAATCAATCATCGCGCCAACGGCCAAAAAGATCAGGACGGGGAAAATTTCCGTCAAAATGCCCGTTTCAAAAAAGATTTGCAGAATGCTCGGCTCGACTTTCAACGCCTGCCCATTCGTAAACACGTAATTCAAATGCTCGGCCATGACCGTTTGTAATTGCGGATATTGCTGCACGATCCCGGTCATGACGGCATCCGGCGTCGCCTCGAATTCCCAAATCATTTTTAACGGCAGATTCACTAAAATTGCCCCAAAACCGATGGGCAGCAACAGCATCGGCTCATATTCTTTTTTTACCGCTAAATAAATCAACCCGCCGCCAATCGCATACATGACCAATTGCTGCCAATGCAAATTGGCCACCCCCTGAAAAAGCAATGCCCAAGACCCCATACGCTCCCTCCATGTTTGTTTCGACGCGCGCGCTTCGGCAACGGCGCGCATATTATGGTGATATTCGATCCATCCTCAAGGTCAGTTCGCCTTGTACAACGACTCAGCGCGCTGCTGGCGCGCTGTCAAGAAAACAATCGGCAAAAATACAACGGCCTGCTAACTAACCGTTATCATTGTTCTACGTTGTTAGATTTCCCCAAGTCATCACGTCAGATGTCATTGCGAGCGCTGTTCAGCGAAGCAATCCTCCCTGTCGGGAGGCAGGGCTGTGACGTTCTCAACAAGGGAGATTGCTTCACTGAACAGCGCTCGCAATGACATCTGATATTGAAGCCCTTTTAACTCCAGAGCAACCAGATAAACACATACCCGGCCAAGGTGGCAGCGACCGTAAAGGGAATGCCCATTTTCATAAATTGTGGAAACGTCACCTCATACCCTTGCTTTTTCAACAAGCCAATCGTGACCACATTCGCCGACGCGCCCACCGGCGTACAGTTTCCGCCGAGACAGGCGCCGATCAACAAGCCGAACGCTAACAGGATAAACACGTCGCTGTGCGCGGTGCCGCTCATCATTTCCCCTAACTTGGCTGTGACCGGGAGCATGACCATGATATACGGAATGTTATCGATAAAGCCGCTCAAGACCACCGACATCCAAACAATGACCGTATAAGTCACGAACAGATTTTGGCCGAATAACGCCTGGATGCCGGTCGCAATATCCGTCACCAGGCCGCATTTATCCACCAGCCCGACCAGAATAAAAATGGCGGAGAGAAATAACGGAGTTTCGGTATCATAATGTTTCAGCACGTGTAAATTGGCTTCCAACCCTTTTTGAAAATTATAGGCGCCATCGTCGGTTTTACTTTGATGATAATGATGCCAGATCATCCCCAGCGTCCCGCCAATCAACGCCGCGGTGCCGCCGAAATAGGAAAAATTCGGATCAAACTTCGTGGCGACCGCTAAACTCGAAATCACCCCGAGCAAAATGTATGTCGGCACCATGCTTTCAATCTTGATTGGCTCAGGCACAAAGGCGGGTTGTTGAAATTTGCGGAAATAGAAATACAGCACAATAAAGCCGAAAATCCCACCGAATTGTACGGCAAAAAACATCCCTGGCCGTCCTAAAAACCAGAAAAATTCATTAAAGCCGAACTGAATCCCCTGTTGCGAGATGAACGCGCCGGTAATCATGCTTGGCGGATCGCCGATCAGCGTAGCGGTGCCTTGCAGATTGGATGAAATGGCAATGCCGATCAGCAGCGACACGGGCGACACATTCAGGCGTTTCGCAATTGCCAACGCAATCGGCGCGACGATCAAGACGGTGGCCACATTATCCACAAAGGCGGAAATTGCACCCGACAGCCCGCAAAGCCACAACATCGCGATGCCAGTCGTCTTCGAGCGGGCGATAAACCAATCTGCCAACCAGGCCGGCACTTTGGACTCGATAAAAAAATAGGCAATAATCGACATCCCGGTAAAAATACCTAACACATTCCAACTGATCGACGTAAGAAAATCCCACAACACCGCCGGGACACCCTGCATCAGATGAAAACCGAAGGCCGTCGGCACAATGGCGAGAAACAGCACCCCCACCGCGCCCCATACCACCTGTAAACGTTTGCTGTTAAACATGATCAACCCCACATACACCAGAATAAACACCAACGCAATCAGGGGTTTCAGTGTTACTAACCCTGTACTCAAAGCATCTCCATTCATTGCCTGCAAACTCCTTTGTGTTAGTTAGCTTCCCAATGAACCCTACCCAAGGCTATCGCCTTTATAGAACGGCATGAGTGAGGCCATTTACTTAAAGCAGCCTTTGATTTTTACGGTTATTGATTATGATCTTCTATGACCTCCGGCATGACATGCCGAGCAGAAGATTGCTGGTCGATCACGCCGACCAGCCTCCTAAAATCCGCTCAGTAGGATACGCGAAGGAAATTCTTCGCAGGCGCGTTACCTTGTCAATGAAAAAATCATCAAAAACATCTTGAGAGGGGGGACAAACCTGCTCGCGGGTTCTGCTTTTTTTTCGTTTTCGTAATTTGGCAGCCAGGACTCACTGAGGCGTTCCGCCGCGAAATTTTTCTTGACGGCATTCTCACGCTTTGCTATATGCCTTCCGATCATTTCAACTACTTACTTTTGGGTAAAAGGAGAATGGCTATGAAGAAATATGATGCGGAGTACATCCGAAATGTCGGAATCATCGGACATGGAAGCGTAGGGAAAACCTCTTTCACCGAAGCCTTGCTGTTTAATGCCAAAATGATCGATCGCCTGGGCAAAGTTGATGATGGCAACACCACCACAGACTATGACGATGAAGAAAAAAAACGGAAGATTACCATTAATGCCGCGGTCGCTTACGCCGAGTGGAATAAGCATAAACTGAATATCATTGATACGCCGGGGTTCGGGGATTTTATCATCGAAACCAAAATTGCGTTATCGGCGGCGGATACGGCGCTGGTCTTGGTGTGCGGCGTGGCCGGGGTGGAAGTCATGACCACCAAAGCCTGGAATTTTGCGGGGAAATACGGCCTGCCGAAATTTATTTGCATCAATAAGCTCGATCGCGAACGCGCCAGTGTGCCACGCGCGCTGGAGTCCATTAAAAAAGCCTTTGGCGACAGCCCGGTGTTGGTGCAACTGCCGATCGGACAAGAAGCGTCATTTCAAGGCGTGGTCGATCTCATTACCCAAAAAGCCTATATTTACAAAGATACGTCCGGTAATTTTACCGAAGGACCAGTTCCGGCGGAGATGGTCGCCGATGTCGCCGCGCGGCGCGAAAGTTTGATTGAAAAAGCGGCGGAAGGACGTGACGATCTGCTGGAAAAATATCTCGAAGAAGGCGAATTGACCGACGTCGAAATTCTGCAAGGACTGCGCGCGGGGATTGTGTCCGGCAGCATTTGTCCGGTGTTCTGTAGTTCAGGCATCAAAAATATCGGCGTCAAACAAGTCATGGACGCCTTGCTCGCCTGGGCGCCGTCGCCGCTCGAAATGCCTGCGGCCATCGGGAACATCGCCGATCAAGCCGACCCCGCGGAATGTGTCAAAGATCCAAACGCCCCGCTCGTCGCGCATGTGTTTAAAACCTTTATCGATCCGTTCGCCGGACACGTCAATCTGTTCCGCGTCTATTCCGGCACGTTGCAGGCCGATTCGCAGGTCTTCAATTTGAATAAAGATAAAAAAGAGCGGATCGGGCATGTCGCGCAGCTTTTAGGCAAGAAGCAAACCGATGTCAGCGATGTCAGCTTTGGGGATATTGGCGCGGTCGTCAAGTTAACCGATACCGGCACGGGGGATACGTTGGCGAGTGACGCGCAAGGTATTATGCTGCCCAAATTCGACATCCCGAAACCGGTGATTGCCTTTGCCATTCACGGCAAAGAACGCGGCGATGATGATAAAATCGGCTTAGGCCTGCATCGTTTGATGGAGGAAGATATTACTCTCAAATTCCATCGCGATGAACGCACGCAAGAATTTTTAGTGTCCGGCATGGGGCAATTGCATGTGGAAGTGGTCGTGGATAAACTGAAACATCAATTTGGCGTTGACGTGATCTTAGCGCCGCCGAAAGTCCCCTATTTGGAGACGATTAAAGGCCGGACGGAAATTCGCGGCCGCTACAAAAAGCAATCCGGCGGGCGCGGCCAATTTGGCGACACCTGGATCAAAATCGAACCTCTGCCGCGGGGCGGCGGCTTTGAATTTGTGGATGCCATCGTCGGCGGCGCGATTCCGCGTCAGTACATTCCCGCAGTCGAAAAAGGGATTGTCGAAGCCATGCAGCATGGCATCTTAGCGGGCTACCCGGCGACCGACATTCGCATTACGTTGTATGACGGCTCGTATCATGCGGTGGATTCTTCCGAAATGGCCTTTAAAGTCGCGGGTTCGTTAGGCTTTAAAGAAGGCACGCCCAAGTGTCAGCCCACGATTCTCGAACCGATTATGAAGATGGAAGTCATCGTGCCGGAAGAATGTATGGGGGATGCGATGGGCGATATTAACAGCCGTCGCGGTCGCGTTCTCGGTATGGACAGCGAAGCGGGAATGCAAGTCATTCGCGCCTTAGTGCCGATGGCGGAAGTCCTGAAATACGCGCCGACCTTGACTTCGATGACTGGCGGACGCGGCACCTATGTGATGGAATTCGACCATTACGAAGAAGTGCCCGTGCAGCTTCAAGCCAAAATTATCGAAGAAGGCAAAAAGCCGCACGAAGTCGAAGAATAGACGCGGCGGCAAGCGACCCTTGTCAGGGTTTCAGAAAGATTAAAAAATTATTGCCGTCAACACGTAGGGGCGAGGTCTCTTCGCTCACGCGGGCGGGAAACCCCCGCCCCTACGAATGCTGTTTACGTACCGGCGGACAGCCTTGTCCGCCGAAACAAGATTGAGGCAGAAAACCTGCGTGAGGTGTCTCCATCCTGCATGCTCGACGAACAAGGCTGTTCGTCGGTACGTAAATTTTTAATCTTCATGAAACCCTGGCAGGGCTTATCCATCACGATCATTTGAAAGAACCGTAGCTCTCCATGAATATGGATCAC
>JFJP01041270.1_pt1 | contig 10003 bp, 5 predicted proteins | sample 431651 | NCBI WGS metagenome assembly JFJP01 (sample SAMN02602958, study PRJNA72255) | Microbial mat metagenome, whole genome shotgun sequencing project. | biome: fresh water; feature: sink hole; material: water; isolation source: purple microbial (photo- and chemosynthetic) mats found in...
AAAAGTGAGATTTCCGGGCGCAATTTTCGTTTGACGTGGGGCGAAAAGCACGGAGATACTTGCTTTGGGGTCGTTGAAATTCCTATCCTTCTTATTTCTGCATCCCCTTATGTCAAAATGGCTATGGCTCCTCGGGGGACGCCCAGAGCACTCAGAGGAGAAGAAATGAACCGCTTGATGAGACTGAAAAATGGGCGCGGGCGAGCCGGATTCACGGCCTTACTTCTTGCCTTTGCCGTCCCCGCGCAGGCTGCAGTCTCCGTGCAGTCCATGTCTCTGGGCAGTTTTGTCGATGCCACCAGTCTTGAGCAGTTGGCGGACATGGTGGTAACGGATGCCAAGGTGGCGCAGTCGCCCGATTCCGTGACCCAGCACATCCTGGTTTTACGGGCTGAGGATCTGGAGCAGACGGTGATCGATCATCGCCATCTGGCGGAATGGATGCGCCATACCGCTGGCCAGTTTGTCAATGTACTGTCCCGCAACGACGCCAACTGGGGCTCTTACGCCGGCCTGGGGCCGAAATACAACACCTGGCTGCTGGACGGCCTGCCGGTGGACTCCTTCGTCGACCCCATGAACCTGGACCCGTCCGTGGTGGAGCGGGTCGAAGTCCACAAAGGCCCGGCTTCCGTGCTTTATTCCAACTATCTGACGATGGACTTCGCCGGCAACGAGTCGCCTCTGGCCGGGACCACCAATCTGGTGCTGAAAAACCGGGTCGAATCTCCCCTGACCCGCGTCTCCGCAGGCCTGGGTTCCTTGGGTACCGTTCAGGGCAAAATCTGGCATCAGGGGCGCGTTGGCGATCTCAGTTATTTTGCCGGCCTGGGGACGGAGTCGGCGGATTACACCCAGTTCGGAGCTACGGGCTCCTGGCTGCAGACGACGGAAGACCCGGACTACCGCAAGACCCGGGCATTCGCCAACCTGAGCCAGGAACTGGGTCGCGCCAACCACACCCTCTCGGTCTTCTTCCATCACACCGAGCAGGATGGCGACATGGGCCGGCCCAACCGCGACATGCAGCACCGTTACAACACGCTGAATCTGACCTACAACAACCAGTTCTCTCCCGATTGGCATCTCCAGTTCAAGGCCGGAGAGCGTCGTTACGACCGCCAGTTCGGCAACGACGACTATGGGAACACCCTGAGTCTGGCCCTGACCAGCCATGACCGTACGCGTCAAACCATCCGGCCGATGGACCTGACCCTGAGCTATCTGCACAGCGAAAACAGCCTCCTGACCCTGGGGGCGGACCATCAGTCGGTCGACTACGAGACCCGCAGCCGGACACCGGCCGGGGTGGAAACGGTGGAAAACGATGCCAGCGCCCGTTCGCTGGGCGTGTTCCTTCAGGAAAAGCTGCAATGGGACAACTGGGTGTTCCGCGCCGGTGTGCGCCGCAACCGCATCGATCATGACTATGCACTGCTGGGCGGCAATCTGCCCGCCGTGCGCGAGGCGGATTGGAGCCACAATCTGTGGAGCCTGGGGCTGCGCCGCAATTCGGATGCGGGCGTGGCGGTCTATGCCAACATGGGCAGCAGCTTCATGGTGCCTTCCGCCAAGCAGATCGGCGGCACGGTATCGGCGCCGGGGGCGAGTGGACAGCTACCGAATCCGTCGCTAACGCCGGAAACCGGTCTGGGCCGCGATCTGGGCCTGGAATGGCGGTTCGGCGCTGGCATGAATTTTCATGCCAGAGTGTTCCTGAACAGCATTCAGGACGCCATTGTCGACAACGCCGTCGGTGCCACCCAGGCCATCTCCGTGAATGCCGGCCAGGCCCGCGCAGCCGGCCTGGAACTGGAACTGCGGCAGACACAACCGGATTCGGACAGCTGGTTTGCCAACCTGACATTCAGCGACACCCGCCTGGAGAACAGCAGCAATGCGGACCAGGACGGTACGGAAATTCCCTTTGCGCCGGATCTTACCGGCAACCTGGGCTTCACAGCCCTCATGCCGGGCCAGTGGCGCGTTTCGCCCTATTTCCACTGGATCGGCCGCTATTACGACAGCGCCTCCCGTTCCGGCCGCAAGGCATATGGCCATTACGGCACCTTCAACCTGCACGCCTCTCGACCGGTGGGGCGTAATACGAAGCTGAGCCTGGACCTGGTAAACCTGGGCAACCGTCGCTATGCCATGCCCTGGGATTTCCGCGACCCCGGTTTCAGCGGCTTAGCCAGCCTGCAAATCAGTTGGTAGACGGCCACAACATGCAGGTTCAGCGCTATCCGATGCGAAGCTGGCTTGCCGCCTTCCTGCTGGCGCTTGCGGCTCCCGTCTGTGGCGCAGCAGACAGCCCGATGGAAGCCAAGATCAAGGCCGCCTACATCTTCCACCTCATCAACTTCGTAGAGTGGCCAAATCTGCCGGAGGAGAACTTCCGCATCTGTGTGCGGAGCGCCGGACGGGTAGGCGAACTGCTGGACGAACTTTCCAACCGCACAGCCCGGGGGCGACCGATACAGGTGGCAAGAGACGGCGATCCGACGCAATGCCAGATGATCTATTTCGGCAACCGCGAGCAAGCTCCCGCCGAACTGCTGGCCCGCCTCGGCAAGGCCGGGGTACTCAGCGTGGGGGATGGCGAAGGTTTCGCCGGCCGGGGCGGCATCGTCGGCTTCTATACCGATGCCGGCAAGATCAAACTGGAAGTGAATCAGGAGGCCTCCCGTGCGGCCCACCTCAGGCTGAGTTCCAAACTTCTGGAACTGGCCCGATCTGTCAGCGGCGGCTCGCCATGAAATCCGTCACCTGGCGCGTCCGCCTGTTGCGTCTTCCGGTCAAGACCAAGCTCATCATGCTGGTGTTGACTTCCAGCATCGTTGCGCTGCTGCTGGAAGGCGCCGGCTTCATTGCCTACGAGCGGATGCGGGTGCGGGACGGAATACAACGGGATCTTTCCTCACTGGCCCGCATCATTGCCGACCGCAGCACCGCCGCACTGGGGTTCAACGACGAGCAGGTAGCGCAGGAAACCTTGTCTGCACTCAAACTCAAACCGGCCATCGATGCCGCCGCCCTTTACGACGCGGAGGGGCGGCTGTTCGTCAAGTTCACACGTGATGCGAGTGCGCCCTACATCTTTCCGACCCAGCTCGAAGCCCGGCGCACGATGGAATTCCGCCAGGGGCTGCTGGTGCTGGTTGAACCGGTCAGCCTGGATGGCGTCCCCATGGGCGCTTTCTATCTGGTCGCCAACCAATTGGAACTGGACCAGTTGTGGCGCAATTTCCTGCTCATCACCGCCATCATCGCCCTGCTCACCATCGCGGCCACCGTGATCATCGGCCATCGCCTGCAGGGCTTTATCTCCGGCCCACTGGAACGGCTGACCGGCACGGCCAGAGCCATCACCGAGCGCAAGGACTACAGCCTGCGCGCGGTGCGCGAAAGCGACGACGAAGTGGGCGCTCTGGTCAGCGCCTTCAATGCCATGCTGGAGACCATCGAATACCGGGAACGGGAGTTGTCCTGGGCCAACGACTCGCTGGCCGAGAGCGAGGAACGGCTCAAGCTCGCCAACGACCAACTGGAACATCGCGTGGAAGAACGCACCCGCCTGTTGCAGGCGCTCATCGACACCATTCCCAATCCCATTTTCTACAAAGGCGCGGACACCCGTTTTCTCGGCTGTAATGCTGCGTATGAAAAGGCCTTTCAGGTGGACCGCAAGGATTTCATCGGCAAACAGGTGCTCGAACTGGACTACCTGCCCATGGACGCTCGTCTGGCCTATCAGGCCGAGGATGAAACCATCATTGCCAGCCAGGGCCGCACCGCGCGCGAAACGACCATCGTCATGGCCGACGGACAACCGCACGACGTGCTGTATTCCGTGACCGGATTCTCCGATGGCCTGGGCCGCCCCGACGGGCTGGTCGGCTTGATCGTCGACATCTCCCCCCTCAAGCAGGCGGAAAGGGAAGCGCTTGCCGCACGGGCCGACGCGGAAGCCGCCAATGTGGCCAAGAGCCAGTTCCTGGCCAACATGAGCCATGAAATCCGCACCCCCATGAACGCCATTCTGGGCATGATCTATCTGGCACTGAAGACCGATCTCTCCCTGTCGCAGCGGAACTATCTGCTCAAATCCCAGGGCGCGGCGCACTCCCTGCTGGGCATCATCAATGACATTCTCGACTTCTCGAAAATCGAAGCCGGCAAGCTGGAAATCGAGGAAATCGAATTCGGCCTGGAAAGCGTACTGGAACAATTAACGGATTCCATCGGCTTCCAGGCTGAACAAAAGGGACTGGAATTCCTGATCCGTTACGACGTGGCCATTCCCCCGGTATTGGTGGGCGATCCCCTGCGTCTTGGGCAGATTCTTCTCAACCTCTGCGGCAATGCCGTCAAATTCACTGACCAGGGCACGGTGGAACTGGCCTTCCAGAGCCTCCAGGTCGAAGAAGACCGGCTCGGCATGCAGATCTGCGTGCGGGATACCGGCATCGGCATGAGCCCCGCAGCTCAGACCCGGCTGTTCGACAAATTCTCCCAGGCGGACGAATCCACCACTCGCCGCTATGGCGGCACCGGTCTTGGCCTGGCCATCGTCAAGAATCTGGTCGAACTCATGGGCGGGCGCATCTGGATAGAAGACAGCCAGCCAGGCCGGGGCAGCACGTTCTGCTGCACATTGAAACTGGGCATCGCCCGGCAAGCCCAGGAACGCCGCCGCGCCCTGCTCGATCAGGTCGGCCCGCTGTTGCAGGGACTGCGCGTGCTGGTGGCGGACGACAACCAGATATCGCGCGAGATTCTGGCGGAAATGCTGCGCTACTTCCTGCTGGACGTGACGGTGGTTTCCAATGGCCAGGCAGCGCTGGAAGCCCTGCAGTCCGCCCGCGAGCGCCCCTTCGACCTGCTCCTGCTGGACTGGAAGATGCCCGGCATGAACGGGGACGAAGTCGCCCGCGCCATTCGCGCCGACCTGGCCATTCCGGACAAGCCCCGCATCATCATGGCCACCGCCTATGGCCGCGAGGATGTCCTGCGGCTGGCCCAACAGGCTGGCGTGGACGGTTTCCTCGTCAAACCCGTCTCCCCTTCGCTGCTGCTGGACACCATTCTTTCCAGCCTGGGCCGGGGTCGGGTACTGGGCGAGGATGGCGGCCATCGCGAAGAGAATTCCGCCACTTTCAGTGGCCAGCTGGCCGGCGCCTATCTGCTGCTGGTGGAAGACAACGAAATCAACCGTGAATTCGCCGTGGAACTGCTGCGCGGCCAGGGCATCCGGGTGGACGAGGCGGAAAACGGCCAGCAAGCGCTGGACAAGGTGCGCGCGCACAACTACGACGGCGTGCTCATGGACATCCAGATGCCGGTCATGGGCGGGCTTGAAGCGACCCGCCGCATCCGCGCCATGGCCGCCGAGCCGGGCCGGGAAAAAATGGCGACGCTGCCGGTCATCGCCATGACCGCGCTGGCCATGGCCGGCGACGCCGACAAGAGCCATGCGGCCGGCATGAACGATCACGTCACCAAACCCATCGACCCGACCCGTCTGCTCACGGTACTGGGCAAATGGATACATCCCGCCAATCCGGGCGCCATGCTGTCTCCACTCGCAGCAAACGACCTGTCCTGCCCGGACGACCTGCTTGCACTGAACAGTCTGGACACCCGCCAGGGCATCCGGCGCATCGGCGGCAAAGCGGAAGCCTATCGCAAGCAATTGCGCCGCTTCCGAGAACGCTATCCCGCTGCCGTCGTGGAAATGCGCCGGCTGGCAGTGGAATCCGGCCCCCAGGCCGCCGAGGATTATTGCCACGCGTTCAAGGGCGTGTGCGGCAACCTGGGTGCCAACGACCTGTTCGGCCAGGCGCAGATCGTCGATGACATTCTGAAACGCGGGCAACTGCCGTCTGACGCCGACTGGGACCTGCTCGCCGGACATCTCGACGGCGTGCTGGCCGATATCGACCGACAGGCGCTGCCGGTCTCGACCACCCCGCAAGGCGCTGCGCTCAGCAAGCCGGAAGCCTGCAAGCAGCTCGACCGTCTGGCGCATGCCCTGGAGTTCGACCTGGGCGCCGTCGAACCGATCCTGAACCGTCTGCGCGGCGGCGCGCACGGCCTCGGTCTGGATCGGGAAGTCGCCGATCTTGCGAACGCCATCGACATGTTCGCCATCGACGACGCCACGACCCTCTTGAACACCCTTCGCCAACGCCTGCAACCATGACCCAGACCGCCCGCCCCCATCCGCGCATCCTGATCGTCGACGACATGCCGGAAAACCTGCATGCCCTGATGCAGATCCTGCGCGACGATTACGCCATCTCCGCCGCCACCAACGGAGAAAAGGCGCTGGAACTGGCACTCCGGGAACCGCGCCCCGACCTCATCCTGTTGGACATCAAAATGCCCGGCATGGACGGTTATGCCGTGCTGCAAGCGCTCAAATCCGACACCGCCACCTCCGACATCCCGGTCATCTTCGTCACCGCGCTGTCGGAAGCGGCGGACGAAGCGCGCGGCCTGGAACTGGGCGCCGCCGACTACGTCACCAAACCGGTCAACCCCGACCTGCTGCGCCTGCGTCTGCGAACCCAGCTGGAACTCAAACGCTATCGCGCCGTACCCGGCCGCTTCGACTGCGTCCGCCAGCACGTCCCGGAATCCCCGCCCGCCATCCTGGTAGTGGACGACGTGCCCGAGAACATCCACGAACTGCTGGAAGCCCTCAAGGGCGACTACCGCATCCTGGTCGCCGGCAACGGCCAGCGCGCTCTGGAGATCATGCGCGGCCCGGCGCCGCCGGATCTGGTGCTGCTGGACATCGTCATGCCCGGCATGGACGGCTACGAAGTCTGCCGCCGCATCAAGTCCCTGCCCGGCGTCAACCGCACCCCCATCCTGTTCATCACCGTCGTCAACGCCAGCCCGGACAAGGTGAAAGGCTTCGACCTCGGCGCGGCGGACTACATCACCAAACCGTTCGACATCGACGAAGTAAAGGCCCGCATCCGCACCCATCTGGAACTGGCCCAGCTACGTCTGTATCTGGAACACCTGCTCGAACAGCGCACCGTTCTGCTGGAAAAGAGCGAAGAAAAATATCGCGTCCTGGCCCACCGCGACCCTCTCACCGACCTGCCCAACCGCTCCCTCTTCATCGAACTCCTCAACCACGCCGTGCAGCGGGCGGAGCGGGAACAGAGCCGTTTCGCCCTCATTTTTCTGGACCTGGACGATTTCAAGCGGGTCAACGACAGCCTGGGCCATCCCGTCGGCGACCGCGTCTTGCAGGAAGCCGCGCGCCGCATCCGCGAAGCGTTGCGCGAAACCGATGCCATCGCCCGCATCGGCGGCGACGAATTCAACGTCGTGCTGGAAGGCGTCGACAACATCCAGGGCGTGGATTTTGCCGCGCAGCGGCTGATGGACGCCCTGTCCGAACCGTTCGAGGAAGACGGCCATCGTATCTACGTCGGCGCCAGCCTGGGCATCGCCCTCTATCCGGAAGATGGCCGCGATGCGGAGACCCTGCAACGCAATGCGGATTCCGCCCTGCACCAGGCAAAAAGCGAAGGCCGCGAGAGCATGCGCTTCTTCTCGCCGGAAATGTCCACCCTCGCGCGAGAGCGCCTCACTCTCGAAGCCGACCTGCGCCAGGCCCTGCGCCAGCCACAACAGCACAACGAACTCCAGTTGTACTACCAGCCCCAGGTCCGCCTCGTCGACGGACACCCGATCTGCTTCGAAGCCCTATTGCGCTGGCAACATCCGCAACGCGGAATGGTGATGCCCGGCCAGTTCATTCCCTTGGCGGAAGAAACCGGCCTGGTCACGCCCCTCGGCGACTGGGTGCTGCGGGAAGCCTGCCGGCAGATGGCCGCGTGGCGCGATGAGGGACTCTCGATCCGGGTGGCCGTAAACATTTCCGCCGTCCAACTCAACAAGGGCGATCTGGTCACCTCGGTGCGCGCCGCCCTCAAATATTACGCAATCGAAGCTGCCTGGCTGGAACTGGAGATCACCGAAAGCTTCATGCTTTCCGACATCCGCACCGCCCTGCAAACCCTGGGTGAACTCAATGCGCTGGGCGTGCGCCTGTCCATCGACGACTTCGGCACCGGCTACTCTTCACTGGCCTACCTGCAACAGATCAACGCCCACCAGCTCAAGATCGACATGTCCTTCATCCGCAATCTCACCAGCAACCCGGGCAGCGCCTCCATCGTTCATGCCGTCATCGCCCTGGGCCACAGTCTGGGGATGGAAGTGGTCGCCGAGGGCGTGGAAACCCAGGAACAATCCGACCACCTGCTGGCACAGGGCTGCGACCTCATCCAGGGCTATCTGATCAGTCGTCCCGTACCGGCAGCCGAAGCCGTGCGGTTCATCCGGACCGACATGGAACTCCCCTGAAAGCGCACATCCTCCCTGACCGCGCCGAGATATCGTTTCTACGCGCCACCCGATGGTGCGCCAGTGAACAGCCTTATTTGCGAAGGTTTCGTCGTCGCCGAGGCAAAGGACATCAAGCCATACGTTGGCTGGCGCGCCTGGCTGGCAGCCTGAAACCGGCTGCCTGCAGTTGATCAACCTATGATTAGAGATGGACCCGCGTCAGCGATGCGGGTGGCGAGTACGCGGCCCAGTTTTCCGGGTAATGACCTTGCATCACGCGGGTTGGAAAACTCGACCAGTCGTAGTCGACGGCACGTTCCACCAACCCGTGCAACACGGGTTCGTAGTGAATGAAATCCAGATGCGCTCTGGCCTGCAAGGCCCCGGACAAGGCGCGATATTCCAGTTCAGGCCTGGCAACCGGTGCGTTGTCGCTCGACTCACTGTCCTTCTCGCAATCGTCGAAGAAGCCGCCGCGCAACTCTTCGATCAGGGTCGACCCCGCCTGGCCTTGCGGTCCGCGCAACAGGAAATGGGCATGCTCATCGAGCAGGACATAAGCCGCCACCGACAAACCCAGGCTCTTCTTGGCGGCTTTCAGTTTGCTCAGCAAGCGCCGCTTGCTTGCAGCATCTTTCCATGGATTGCGCAGATTGAGGCAACGCAATGTCACAAAGTCGAAGGTATCTGAGTCGGCACTGTGCATGATCGATCCGGTGCTGAAATAACAGTGCCGAACCTTAACCATTCCGTCTAGATGGTCACTATGCGCCGCATCACATCGCCCCTCCGGCCCCTTGAATTTTTCAGATCAGGTATCTCAGCGGTTTGCCGGATGCATTTCCCGGATCTGGCAGCCGCTACCCGGAAAAAGCCTATCGCGCGCTGGCGGGGGTACTCGACCTGACTGAACAGGAGGTTCGGTCCTCGCTGAACATGCAAGGCATTCTTGCCGAGTCGGGGCTGGTGTCGGTTGACCGCAATGGCACAAATTCTCTTCGTTCAAAGCTCGAGCTGCTGTCGAACAGTTTCGCGGACACCCTGTCCTCGTCCGAAACCGATCCGGTCAATCTGCTGCGCGGCACTGTCAACCCCAGTGCCCCGGCTTTACTTGGCATGGCCGACTACGAGCATATTTCACCCACGCTTTCCGTGTTGCGGCCTTACCTCAAGCAATCCGCCAACGACAGGCGTCGGGGCGTAAACATCTTTCTGCATGGTCAGCCCGGCACAGGCAAAAGCCAGTTGGCCAAAGTGCTGGCCAAGGAACTCAAATGCGAGCTTTTTGAAGTCGCCAGCGAAGACGGCGATGGCGATGCCGTCGATGGCCAGAAGCGGCTGCGCGCTTTCCGGGCGGCACAGAGTTTCTTTGCACAGCGGCGTGCCCTGATCCTGTTCGACGAAGTAGAGGACGTATTCAATGATGGCGACCGCTTCATCGGCCGCAAAAGCACCGCACAGACCCGCAAAGGCTGGATCAACCGTATGCTGGAAGAGAACCCGGTGCCGACTCTCTGGCTGTCAAACGACATTCAACCTATTTTCCTCAGTTGAAGGCGACAACCTAAGCTAACTGATTGTCGCCAATAGACTTTTCGGCATCCTGGCCAGCACCAAAAAGGAACTG
>JFJP01000381.1_pt1 | contig 10002 bp, 7 predicted proteins | sample 431651 | NCBI WGS metagenome assembly JFJP01 (sample SAMN02602958, study PRJNA72255) | Microbial mat metagenome, whole genome shotgun sequencing project. | biome: fresh water; feature: sink hole; material: water; isolation source: purple microbial (photo- and chemosynthetic) mats found in...
TAGTCCCTGACCGCCTCCTCGTCTCGCCCAACTGTTGAGACAAAGAACCCACGCGCCCAGAAATGCTGCCCCACGAAGTTGCGCTTCCTCTCTCCGTAAACCCTGGCGATGTGTATGGCACTCTTGCCCTTGATGAACCCCACAACCTGCGACACCGCATACTTCGGCGGGATCGAGAGGAGCATGTGCACGTGGTCAGGCATCAAGTGGCCCTCCAACACTCGGCTCTCCTTCTGTTCCGCCAAGCGCCGGAAGACTTCTCCAAGCTCCCGACGCAACTCTGCGAACAGCGCCTTCCTCCGACATTTCGGGATGAAGACCACGTGGTACTTACACTCCCACCGGGAGTGGCTTAGGCTTTCTGATGAGTCCATTTCGTTCTCCTCATGTGTGCTTGGCGGCTCACGTGAAGAGTCCGAAGTGGACTCCCGTATATGTCAAACATCTACTGCCACCCCGGCAGAGCCGGGGGTTTTCCTAGAAGCAATAAAAGTTTCCGGTTCGCCTCAAACCAGCTGTTCGGCATCTCGCAGCTGCACACTCACGAGGCGACTGATGCCACGCTCTTCCATCGTCACGCCGTATAGCGTATCTGCTGCAACCATTGTCGGTTTTTGGTGAGTGATGACAATGAATTGAGTATCAGCTTTCATTTTTTGCACCAGTTTGGCGAAACGGGCCACATTGGCCTCGTCCAGAGGCGCATCCACCTCGTCCAGCACGCAGAAGGGGCTGGGCTTGTATTGGAAGATGGCAAAGAGCAGGGAGATGGCCGTGAGGGCCTTCTCGCCACCGCTCAGCAGCGTGAGAGCCTTGGCGCTCTTGCCCGGAGGTTGGGCCGTGATCTCGATGCCGCACTCCAGGAGATCCTTGGGGTCCTGCAGAGAAAGGTGCGCGGAGCCTCCACCGAAGACTTCGCGGAAGACTTCGGAAAACCGAGCGTTGATGAAGTCGAAGGCCTCGCGGAAGCGTTCCTCGCTGGTGGCGTTGATCTCCTTGATGGTGGCTTCGAGGTTGGCGATGGCCTCCATCACATCGGCCCGCTGCTGGTTCATGAAGGAGAGCCGAGATTCGGCCTCTTCCAGTTCCTGGATGGCCAGGGGATTGACGCTGCCCAGATCCAGTCGGCGACCCTGCAGTTCGCCAAAGGCGGTCTGGTGCACCAGTTCGCCCTGCTCCCAGGCCTCACGCTCTTCGTCTGTGATGGAAGCGAGGAAATCCGGGACCGTGAGGGAGAGGGCCAACTCGATTTCCTTGGCCATGGCCTCGGTGCTGCCCTGCACCTGGGCCGCGGAAATCAGGGCTTCCTGGTGCAACTGGCGGGCGTTTTCAAGGGCCTGCTGAAGCTCCCGGGCCATGCGTTCGTGGACCCGGAGGGCTTCGGCGGTGTGTTCGATTTCCGGTTGGGCCTCCCCCTGCTGCGTCACCAGAGCCTGGCGCTCCTCCAGCCGCTGTTGGGTTTCACCTTCGAGTTCCTGAATACGCTGGGTAGCCAGCTGGGCGCGCTGCTCCGCCTGCTGGATGTCCTCCTGGACCCGCTTTTTCTCGGCCTCCAGGTCGTAGGCGCCACGCTGGATCTGGAGCACCTGGCGCTGAAGACTATCGCGCTCAGCCCACACCGAGGCACGCATCTGGGTGGCCTCCATGAGGATCTGGCGGCGGCGCTCCAGCTCGGCCTGGGCCTCCTGCTGGCGCCCTTCCGCCTCGTGGATGGCTTCCGTGATAACCGCCGATTCCGGGTTTTCCTCGGGTGCTTCGAGATCCCGCAGTTGTCCGCGCAGGGCAGCGATTTCCTTCTCGAGCTGCTCCCACTGCTGATCCGCCCGTTCCTGGGCCTCCTGGATCTCCTTCAGTTGCCCTCGCACCGAGGCGTGGCGACCCTTGAGGTCTTCCAGACTCCGGCGACAAGCCATGCGGTCTTCTTCCATCTCCCGGGAGCGCTCAGAACTCTCCTGGAGCCGCCGCTGGCGGTCCTTGGCCTCGGTCTCCAGGGCCTCGACACGATCCAGCAGCTCCTCTCGAAGCCTGCGGCAGGCCTCCAGTTCCCCCCGCAGCTTCAGGGGCGAAGCGGCGGGCGCATGAACGCCCACCTGGACCGGACCATAGGGCAGACGCACTAGGCCGGGCGAGACAAAACCCAGACCGTAATGCTGGGCTGAAAGTCCAGGAAGGCTCGCGTCCGAACAGCGGAAGGTGCGAGCCAACAGGCTCTCCAGCGGCCGGGGCTTGCCCGCGCGCCAGCGCAGGTGGGACGCCAGGGCTTCGCAACCCTCTGGGGTTTCCGGTATCTCGGAGGCACCTGGAACGGCCACGAAAAGCTGTCCTGGAGCCTCTCCTAGCCGAGTCAGGGCAACCTCGTCCAGGGCAACGGACTGGGTCCAAACCCCCAGGAGGCGTTCCACATCCGCCAGGGTTTCCTCGTCCACCGAAAGCCCTTCGGGCAGAGAGAAACCCTCCTGGCCTAGCTCCTTCAACCAAGCCAGACCCTTCTGGACTTCCTCGGACCCAGTGGCCTGGCGCAAGACATCCCCAAGCTGCTTGAGTCGGCGTTCCTCCGCATCAAGGGCCCCTTCGCTTTCCCGCAGCGCCGCTGCGGATTTTCGCTGGGCCTCTTGGGCCTCGGCGTGGAGACGCGCCTGCACCTGAACGGCCTCTTCCACCTGTTCGGCTCGACTCTCGGCCCCCTCAAACTCGCGGGCGAGGCGGAGATCCTCGACCTGCAGGCCCTCCAAGCGAGGGGAGCGCACGGATTCCTCGTGATTGAGGGCATCCAGGCGCCCCTCGGCCTGGGCCACCTGTTGATGGAGCGCCTGGCGCTGGCGCTGGATGGCGATGGCAGCGCGCTCGGCCTCGGCCCGACGGGCCCGGAGCTCCCGCAGTTCGCCCTCGATGTGCCGCAGGGCACCCGCAGCCCTGGCCACGGCTTCATCGGCCTCGGAAACCAGGGTCTCTCGACCCTCGAGGGCCTTCTCGGCCACCTCGAGCGAGGCCTGCAGCTTGGCCGCTTCGGCCACGGAATCCCCGGTGCGGTGCGAAAGCTCCTCCAGACGCGCGGCCAGCACGGCCCCCTGCTCCTGGGCCTCGCGGATCCGCTCGTCCTGAAAACCACGATCCTGGTCGGCCAAGCTGAGCCGCTGATCCAGGGCCAGGATGGCCCGGCCCCGCTTGTCCTGAGCATGATTGAGCTCGTCGAGGGCATGGCGCTGCTGCTCCACCTCGCTGCCCTTTTCCGAGGCCTGGGCGGTGAGCGCGGCGATCTGGCGCTCGAGGGTATCAAGCTGCTCGATGACGCGATCCTTGGCCGCCTCCAGTTCCATGGCCTTGCCCGCCAGCAGGATGCGCTGGGTGGCCCGGATGGCGGCGTCCAGTTCCTGGGCGCGGCGCGCCTTGGCGGCCTGACGCTTCAGCGATTCCTGCTGCTTGCCCAGCTCGTGGAGGATGTCGTCCAGGCGCAGGAGATTGGCCCGGGTCTCGTCCAGGCGCCGCTCGGCTTCAGTGCGGCGCAGCTTGTAGCGGGTGATCCCGGCGGCTTCCTCCAGCAGGGAACGCCGGTCCTTGGGTTTGGTGGAAAGGATCAGGTCGATCTGGCCCTGCTGGATGAAGCTATAGGCACGGGTGCCCATGCCCGTATCCATCAGCAGATCCTGGATGTCCTTGAGACGTGTCTCTCGGCCATTGATGCGGTATTCGCCGCCCGTGTCCCGGTAGAGACGGCGGGAGATGACGACTTCCTTGGTGGTGCCTGGCAAGGCCGCATCCGGCATCTCCAGGGTGAGCTTGACCTCGGAGAGGCCCATGGGCTTGCGCTGGCTGGTGCCCGCAAAAATCACATCGGACATCTCATTGCCCCGGAGCAAGGTCGCCCGCTGCTCCCCCAGCACCCAGGCAAGGGCATCAGAAATGTTGGATTTGCCGCAGCCGTTGGGCCCTACGACGGCCGTCATTCCCCCAGGAAAGACGAGCTTCTGGGGGTCGGCAAAGGATTTGAAACCGTGCAGTTCGAGGGCGATGAGGCGCAAACCGATTCTCCGACGGGAACTTAATTCCCGGTATTTCCATGACTGATTCGCACGGTGGGCCTTGGGATCGGCCTATCCGGGACGATAGACTGTCATTTTCCCTGTTTCCGGAGTTCCCGTGACCCCCATTCCGATGATTTTGCATCTGGCCGAGATTTTGCCGCACGGCCAGTGCCTTTGCGGGGGGTCCAGATGAAGGGATTGAGCTTCAAGGCCCCTCCAGCCTCGGTGATCTGGCTGGAACCCCACCGGATCCTAGCAGGCGGTCGGGCCTCTACCCTAGAGGGTCTTCCCAGCGATGACCGCCTCGGCCCCCTCCTGGCCTCGCTGCCCCAGGGACCTACGGCCTGGATCGTGGATGATCTCTGGGCCCCCTCCCTCCTCTTGCGGGATGTGGTCACCCTTCCCGCCGGAGCCGAGGCCCGGGAGTCTTTCTTCAAGTGGAAGTTCACCCAGAGTCTCGCCCTGGAAGCACCTCACTCTGTCCAAGCCCTCGACCTAGGTGAGGGTACCTGGCTCCTGACAGGCATCCCCGAAGAGCTGCGCGAGCGGTGGCTGCAGACGGCCGTACGCCTGGGCCATCCCGTGCATAGCCTGCTACCCCGATGGCTCTATCTCTATAACCGCCTGGCTCCCACCCGAGATTTGCCAGGCATGGTGCTCTCCCTCTGCCCCCACCCTGAGGGCGGATTCACCGGCACCCTGGCAGCCTGGGGGCGCACCCTAACGCTTTTGCGACAGTGGAACGAGCCCGCCACCCGGGATACTTGGCAGCAGGAGCGAGTAGCTCCCACCATCGCCTACCTGCAGCGGGACTCCCGCCCCCCCCAGGAACTCTGGGTATGGGGTGCTGACCAGTGGCCCGATGCGGGGTTGCCCATCCACCTCATCCAACCCGAGATCCCGGTCCAGGAGGCCCTCTGATGGCCATTCCGGTTCTCAAGCTGAACCTCGCCCCACCTCCCACCCTCTGGCGCCGACAGCACGCCCTGCTGAGCTGGGCGGTTCTGGGTCTGGGCACCCTCGCCCTCGGGCTTGCGGTCGCCTCGGCTTGGACCGCATACCACCAAGCCAATCGGATGGGGTTGGGGGCCTCCCAATTAACCCGCAAGACTCAGGAGGCCAGGGCTCAGCAAGGAGGCGTTCTAACAGAACTAAGGGCCATCGATGTCCCGAAGGAACTGCCCCGCTGGAAGCTCGCCGAACGGATCCTGGGCGAGCGCAGCAGCCCCTGGTCCAGGCTCACGGCCGAACTGGAGCGCAGCTTGGTGCAGGACGTCCGGATTCGCACCCTTCAGCGCAGCCGGGGCTCCGACCAGGCCGTGCTCGTCAAGCTGAAGGGTGAGGCCCGCACCCGCGAGGCCGAGGCCGCCTTCGTGGCCTCCATCCAGGAAAATACCTTTTTCTCGCAGATGATTCTGGAGCGAGAAACGGAACGCCAAGGTGGCGGGATCGAGTTCGAGTACACCCTGCCCCTCGCGGCGATCCCGCCCCCCTACCTGCCGCTGCCCAAGTACGGTGCGGCACGCACCCCGCCCACGCAAAAAATCGCCCAGCCCCTGCCGGAAAAAATCATCGCCCCGGCGCCCAAGATCCTGGTGCCGAGCCCACCCCCTCCCAAGCCCACGCTCACGGCACCCCTCACGCCGCGGCCTTCCATCGCTGCGCCCCAGCCCTCTACAGATGGCGATCGCCCCATGAGGGGGCTGCGACGCTTGCACCGGGAGAACACCGGAGAACCACGCCGTGCCCATGAGCCCGAACGGCCGATTCGGGAGCTGCAGCCATGAGCCACAACCTTCGCACCAGTTGGATCCGGCTCATGGTTGGTTTCGCTTTGATAGCGGTGGCGCTGGGGGTCACATTCTTTGTCTTGCCGGATGCCAGCCAGAAGCGTGTTCAGCAGGAAAAGGCCCTAAGGGAGGCGCGCGCACAACTAATGGCCCAGGAGAGTGAGTTGGGCAAGCTCAAGGCCCGTGCGGAAAACCTGCGCCTCAGCCGCGAGCGGATGGAAGAGGTGCTGGCCCGAATGCCCCAGGAAAATGAGGGGCAGCTGAAATGGAAGCTCAGCCAAACGCTGTATGACCTTGCTGGCAAGCATGGTGTTCGCATTCAGACGGTCAAATACGGCGCACCCACCCGGGAGGGGGCCAAAGGAACGGATCTCGAGGCCATCGACGTGGAGTTTGTCGCCTCCGGGCTGTACCAGAACCTCAAGGCTTTCATGCTCGCCTTTGAGAGCAGCGAACTTCCTTTTGGACTGGCCAACGGAAAGCTCGATGAAACCCCCGAGGGTGCCCGCCTTACGGTCAGTGTGCGGGCCTTCCGCCGCACGGGCCTGATCAAAGGCGATGTCAGCGAGGTAGAAGCATGAGCCGCACCCAAGACGGCAAGGCCATCCAGGCCCGGGAATGGCTCGAAGAACTGAAAACCAACCGTCGCACCCAGATGGGCCTGGCGGTCTTCGGGCTGGCACTGGCCTTCATGGCCTACATGCTCTGGCCCGAGGCTCCCAAGCGGCGCCCAGGCAAAGTGTTCGCCGCCCTCAATACTGCAGGTGATGACCGCACCTTGCTGGCCCTCGACAAACTGCCGGACCTTGCCAAGCTCGGCCAGGCGGGAGAGCTGCCCAGTGAGGATCGCATGTATCGCGATCTCCTCCTCTTTGACGGACCACCGCCCCCGCCGCCCCCGCCGCCCAAACCATTGCCGCCCCCGCCGCCCCCGACTGAAGAACAGCTTCGAGCTATCGCCTTGCAGCAGGCCAAGGATGCCGAATTCGCCTCCCGGCCTCAGGATCTTCGCTACTTGGGCTATATGGAGCGCCAGTCTGTGGGGCGCATTGGGGCCTTCATGAAGGGAGAAATTCCGGTACCCATCAAGCAAGGTGATGTGCTTGGTAGCCAGTGGAAACTCGTCACTGTCACCAGCACCAGCGCGGAATTCCATAACCTCAAATACCCAGAGCTGCGCCACCGCATCAACGCGGTTGACGGTGCCGCTGGATCCCGCGGTGCGGGCGTAACGAACGAATTCTGAATCGGATGGATGCAATGATGAAACCCACCCCCAGGCCTCACCCACTGCTCCGCAGCGCTGCGGTGGCCACCCTGCTCGTCCTGACCCTCGGCTGCAGCCTGCACCGCGCCCGTAAGGCCTTTGACGAAGGACGCTACGACGAGGCCGTTAAGAGCTACCGGGAGATCATCCAGAATTCTCCGAACAATGTCAGCGCCAAGATGGGATATCGCCGCGCCGCCACCCGGGCCGCAGAAATGCATCTGGACAAGGCTCGGGAGGCTCAGAAGCGGGGCCTGGACGACCAGGTTTACCTGGAGGTCCGCAAGGCTGCCGTCCTCGACCCTTCCAACGCCGTGGCCGCCGACCTGATCGCCAACCTGGAGACCGCCGCCCAGCGCAAGAAGCTGCAGCAGGATGCCGAAGAAAGCATCGAAGCCCAGCGGGACCGAGCGGATTCGCGCCCGGCTGTGATGCTGAATCCCCGGTCCATCGAAGGCATGGATCTCAATTTCGTCCGAAAAACCTCGCTCAAGGAGATCTTCTCGAATCTCAGCCAGAACTCCGGCGTGAACATCATCCTCCATGCCTCCTACCAGGATGTGCAAGTCGCGGCTGACCTCCGAGGCCTCGGCTTTCAGCGGATTCTGGACACGCTCATGCTCCAGAATGATCTGCTGTACAAGGTCCTGGACGTCAACACCATCATGGTGTTCAAGAACACCCCGCAAAACAGAGAGCAGTTCGAGAACCAGAACATCAAGACCTTCTACCTCTCCAATGCCGAACCCAATGACGTGCGCTCAATCTTTCAGCAGCTCATGCCCCAGCTGAAAGTCTTCACAGACAAGCGCTTGAACGCAGTCACCATCAAGGCCAAACCCCAGGAACTGACCATCGCCCGGCGCATCGTGAGCCAGCTCGACAAGGCCAAGGCCGAGGTAATGGTTTACCTGGAGCTGCTAGAGGTCACTGAAAACAATCTGGAGCAGGTGGGACTGTTGCCGGTACTCGGCGCGGGCGACACCACCGGCGTCTACCGCATTGGCGGGACCATCGACAACACCGGGGGCCCCAACCAGAACAAGGGCGGCATTCGCATCAGCAAGTCCGATGTCCGCTTCCTCTTTCCCAACCTGGCCCTGGATGCCCTGAAGAGCAGCGGCGACGCCAAGCTGGTGGCCAGCCCCAACGTGCGAGTCATTTCCGGAGAGAAGGGCGAGATCAATATCGGCGAGAAGATCTCCACCACCCAGTCTTCCATTGGGCTCTCGGGCCTGGCGGGCACCACCACGGGCACCGCCGCCAGCAATCTGGGCAGCAACTACCTGAATGGGGCCTCCCAGACCCAGTACAGCTACGAGGATGTGGGCGTCAAGATCATGCTGGAACCCCGAGTCCACTTCAACGGTGATATCACCATCAAGATCGAATCCGACGTCAAGACCCTCAAAAGTGGCTCTCAGCAGGGCCGCCCCGATCTGGGCCAGCGCATCATCAAGACCTGGGCGCGCCTTAGGGATGGCGAGACAGCGGTATTCGCGGGACTCCTCAAGGAAGAAGAACAGAAGAGCCTCCAGGGCATCTGGGGCATCTCTGATATCCCTGTGATCGGCAAGCTGCTGGGCAACAACCGCAGTCAGCGGGCCAAGACCGATGTGCTGCTGACCATCCGGGCCGTCATCGTCCGCAAGCCCGATATCCAGCCCGAGGACTGGGAAGCCTTCGATCCCGATCTCGCCCGCACCGAAACCGGGCCCTTTGCCCCCAAACCCAAGGCCGAAGCCACGGTAAAGGTTGGCACGGTGTCCGAAGTCAAACCCACCGGAAAAGTCGAAGCCAACCCCACCGAGGCGCCCGCCCAACTCGACACGCCCAAGCCCGAGGGTGATGCCACCAAACCCAAGATCGAGACCGCCGAGGCCACTCAGGAGCCCGAAGAAGGCAGCCTGGTGCTCTTTCTTGCGCCGGTCTTCACACCCCTCGCCAAGGGCGAACGGGTGCAGCTCAACCTCCTGGTGAGCAACGGCAAGGGCCTGACCAGCGGCACCATGGATGTTCGCATCGATCCAAAACTGAAGCTGGTATCGGTGATGGCTGGAGATTTCCTCACCAACGAATCCGGCTCCCTGGACCAGACTCCCCTCAAGGACGGCGTGCTGAAACTTTCCTTTAAACGTACCAACAGCGCCTCGGACAGCGGCGCTCTGGCCACCCTGGAATTCGAGGGAGTGACCCCCGGCAATGCGCCTGTGCTCATTCAGGGAGGCAAGTATCTGATGGGGGCCAATCCCATTTCCGCGCGGGTAGTCAATTCTTTGGTCACTGTGGAATAGCCCATGCGATCCAGGCAGCACGGTTTCACCTTGCTCGAGATGGCGGTCACGGCCACGGTGCTGCTGATCATTTCCTCCGCCGCCATCCCCATGGTGAAGAATGGGCTGCGCCGTCAAAAGGAACTGGAGTTGCGCCGTTCCCTGCGCGAAATGCGCTTGGCCATCGACTCCTACGAGCAGATGGTCAAACAGCAAAAGATCAAGGCTCCCCCTCCCGAAAACAACGGGTACCCCGAATCCCTGGAGATCCTGGTGGAAGGAGTCCCCACCAGCAAGGCCTCGGTGAAGATCCGTTTCTTGCGTCGTATCCCCATCGATCCCTTCACGGGCAAAGGAGAATGGGGCTTGCGCTCCATCTCCGATGACCCCGACAGCTCTAGCTGGGGCGGCGGCAACGTCTACGACGTTTACAGCAACTCCACAGGTACCGGCTCCAACGGCGTGCCCTACCGAGAATGGTGAGGGCGCACACAGCTTTTTCCTCTTGATGAATGAGCCGCGCCACGCTAGTCTTTCTATTCCCGTAATTGGTCTCTTCAGGGAGCCCAGGGTTCTTTGCGGATATGGCGGAATTGGTAGACGCGCTAGTTTCAGGTACTAGTGATCTCACGGTCGTGGGGGTTCGAGTC
>JFJP01032980.1_pt1 | contig 10002 bp, 9 predicted proteins | sample 431651 | NCBI WGS metagenome assembly JFJP01 (sample SAMN02602958, study PRJNA72255) | Microbial mat metagenome, whole genome shotgun sequencing project. | biome: fresh water; feature: sink hole; material: water; isolation source: purple microbial (photo- and chemosynthetic) mats found in...
CTTTCAACGGGTTGATTCGCTCCCCGTCGGTGATTTTTCCTATCAAGTACGCCAATTAGTCGTTCCCGAAGCCAGTTCATGGGAATCCCACGCGGACGTGGTGATTGATTGGGGCGATCCAGCGTGCACCATCAATCCCGAAGCCATCGTGCAAGCCGATGCCGCAGGTCATGCCGCGTCGTTATTTGGGCGCAGTTGGATACATTTTCATCGCCCCACTCAAACGCTCACTTTTGCAGTTGATCGTTTAGGCGTATTTCCTATCTTATTGTTTCATAAAGAATTTGCGACATTCATCGCCAGCGACGCGCCCGCTTTAAGCCAACTGTTGGGAAATGAAGCGCGTCCCGATCAACAAGCGTTGATTGATTTGTTGGGATTTGGGCAATTGTTGGGCGATCACAGTGGGTTACACGGCGTTCAGCATTTGTACGCGGGGGCAATTGGGCAAGTCAATGTTGACGGACAATTACACTTACAAAACGCGCTACCTTTTTCGTTGCCAGAAACCATTGCGTCGAGTTCTCAAGCCATCGAAGCCTTAATCAGCGCGATGGACAAACGCCTTCGTGCCGATCCCGATGCGTTGTTGTATTTGCAAGGAAATTTAGAATCTTTAACATTATTAGCGGCGGCGCGAGCGGCGGGTCATCGTCCACGTTTGTTATGTTACGGTGAATTAAATAGCGCAGAATTGAAATTAGCCGAACAAGTTGCTGAAATTGCTGATGTTGAATTATATATTGGGATTTTAACACCGCAACATTTTCATAGTGCACGTTATGTCACTGCGCAATTAGGAGGCGGAGAAGTTCCTTTATTTCGTTCTCACGCATTAGTGTGCGCAGAATTGGTTGCAAGAACTCGAGGAACAACTTTAATTACTTCGACGGGTGGACAAATGTTTCGGGGGATTTCTGAATTGCCATTTGAATCTCAATTAACGCAATTAAAAAAAGCATTTCCCCATTTAATTGAACCGTTGAGAGAAAGATTGCAATCTCACTTACAAATTTACCCTAATGAAATGGCAGCATATTTGGGAGAAACTTTGCGGCGGCGAGATATTGCAGATTTACAGCTTTTAATGCGAGATTATGCGCGTTCTCATCCGTTTTTAGACCCCGAAGTCATCGATGTTTTGTCTGGATTACCCATCGAAACAATGCGTTACGGTCATTTTTATCGTCAGGCTTTAGAAGTTTTAAATCCCGCATTAGCAGCATTGCCTTGTCCTAGATATTTACGAGAAGAATCAATCATTTATCCAAACAACGTAAATGGCGCGGCAGTGAATTGTGATTCGATTTGGTTTTATTCTGCGTTACAAAACATGGGCTTAAATGAAAATGACATTCGTGACGGTGCAAAACATTTATTACAAGACAGCGAACCCGACCAACGTATTCATTTTACGGGGATTTTAGGCGCATATAATGGTTGGGCAAATTACTTGGCAAATCGTCAAACCAGTTTTTCTCATTCTCGTGCTTAAAAGGATGCAATACAATTGCACCAAAAAATCAACACTCGGTGCAATTACATTGCACCCTACAATCTACTTATAAATGTGCAGTTAAATCAACCACTCTCGATAATTCTTCTAAGCTAATTGTTCCACTTAACAAATGCTGCATTCCAATATGTGCTAATGATTTGAAACCTGTTGACTTTACATATTTTTTTATTTCATAAATATTAGAACGTCGAGCAATTAAGGCTTCTATTTCAGGATTAATTCTCAAAATTTCCATTAATGCCATTCGCCCTTTGTAACCGCGTTCATTACAATAATTACACCCTTTTGAACGATATAAAATTAACGCTTTTTCTGAACTCACATTCAATAAATTTTTCTCTAAATTGCTCGCTTCATATTTTTGTCGACAATGCGGACATAATTTACGCACCAAACGTTGTCCAATAATCCCAATAATGTTATCCGCTAACAAATCGGGTAAAACCCCCAAATCTAATAAACGAGGAATTGCTCCAATCGCCGAATTAGTGTGCAAAGTTGCATACACTTGATGTCCGGTCATTGCCGCTCTCAAAGCCATATCAGCGGTTTCTTCGTCACGAATTTCTCCAATGAGAATAATATCAGGGTCTTGACGCAAAATCGCTCTAACCCCTTGAGCAAAATCAAGTTTTACCGCTTCATTGATGGACGTTTGTCGAACCGTGTTCAAATGATATTCCACTGGTTCTTCTAACGTCATGATATTAATTTCTTCACGATTTAAATGATTTAAAATTGAATATAAAGTCGTGGTTTTTCCACTCCCAGTTGGACCTGTTACTAATATCAAACCTTCAGGTCGCGCCATCATTAAATGTAATGTATGAAGTGTATTTTCTGGCAATCCTAAATCTTGAAGAGAAACAATGCCTTTCTCACGATCTAAAATCCGTAAAACAATATTTTCTCCATGCACAGTTGGCAACGTAGAAACCCGAAAATCAATCGGTCTTCCAGAAAGTGTCATTGTAAAACGACCATCTTGTGGTGTTCTATTTTCTGCTATATTTAGTTCTGCCATGACTTTAATGCGAACTACAATTGCCGACCAATAACTTTGATGCAAACTATGAACTTGTTGCAAAACGCCATCAATTCTATAACGAATTCTTAAGAAACTTTGCTCTGGTTCAAAGTGAATATCCGATGCACCTTTTTTCACTGCATCTGTTAATAACGCATCCACTAAACGCACTAAGGGTTGATTATATTGTCCTTGCGAATGATTGCTCAAACTTTGATAATCGATTTCTCCCGTTTCAATTTCTCTCAAAATACCATCCAGCGACAAATCAAATCCATACGCGGAATCTAATGCACTGAGGATTTCAGTTTCACTCGCTAATAACGGCTTGATTTTAATTGTGCCACCTAACTCAGCACTTAACCGATCTAATACCATTACATTAAAGGTATCGATCATTGCAACGGTTAAAGTTTTGGTTTCTCGATTGAAATTGAGCGGCAAAATGTTATAACGTCGAGCAAACGTTTGAGGAATCATTTGAACAGCTTCAGCGTCGAGTAGCAGTTGTTTTAAATCAACGCTTGCCTGATGATAGGATTTGCTCAAAAAATCCCGCATCACAATTTCAGAAATAAACCCTAATTTAATCAATAATTTATTTAAAGGTAGATTTTGTTTCTTTTGCTCCATCAATGCAATTTTCAATTGATCCGCAGAAATAACTCCTGCAATAATTAACATTTCACCTAATTGGGTTTGAGAAAGCGCATCAGTGCTCATATTTAGTTTCTTATTTCACATAGTTATTAATATTGTACAATAAAAAATCTGTTAAAATTTAATTCAATAAAATTGATAATCCCAGTGATTCAACATGGCACAAGGCGCTTGGCGTTTATCCTTGACGGTGGGAGGGTATTTGCTTTAGCAGTTTGCAATGAAACACGGAGAATTCATCCTATGGTTTAAAATTCGAGACCTCGCATCTTAAAAAACAAAAAAGCGAGAAATCTTTCCCACTTTTTCTTATAAACTAAAATAGGAAACATTATGTTCAAACGATTAAAACATATTTTTTCAGAATTACCTGAAGCAGATCAAAAAAGTTTAGTAGATTTTGGAGAGTTTTTGCTCAGTCGAGTTGATAGAAATCCTCCCTCATTAGAAATCAATTTGATCCCCCGACCAGAAACCGAAAGCGTTGTTTCAGCAATTAAACGTTTAACCCAAAGTTATCCAATGCTAGATCGAGGAAAGTTGTTTAATGAAACCTCAAGTTTAATGACGCAACACGTTATGCAAGGTCGAGCAACTTCTGACGTGATCGACGACTTAGAAACCCTTTTTACAAAACATTACCACCAATTTTTAACCAAATTACAAAACTAAAAAAAGCCGTATCTTTATCTCTAAAAATACGGCTTGAGTTAAAATAATGTGATTGTAAAGATTGAATTAGTTTAAACGTACTTTCTAGCAATGGTTTCGCATCGGTTTGTGGAGCGTGGCATTGCGTACAAAAATAACGACGACCAGAATTAGCGAAACACAGAATTATCGATTACACCCGAAAAGATACTTAAACTCACCAAAGGAGCAATCATCATGAAAACGAAAACTCAGCGCTTAACACAACTCTCTGTAATTATTGGATTACTTTATGATAAAAAAGGAGAAATGTTTATGTAATTTTTTTACGCTTTACTTGTTATGTTAAATATTACTGCGACAGTTCAAGCAGTTTCAATTGATTATCCTGGAATATTATTATTCGAAGATAAAGATTTACCTGGATTTCCTTCAAAAAATTCTTCTGAATATGAGCAAGAGTTAATTAAGTGGGGACAAATTTATAAATTACCAATTACGCCCGCAATTGCAAAAGAAATCATTAATAAACCTGCCAATGCAGATCAAACAATTTGGCAAACGATGCGGGACGTTATTTTTGTAGAAACTCTTATAAAGAGCATCAATCATTTAGAAGGTGATTACATTAATAAAATTTCTACAAAGGATTATACGGATTCTTATGCAGAGAAAACTTATGATCGATTAAATGAAGTTGTTAAAATTTGGCAAAATTATGATGATTTTTGGAATAAAGCTCATAGTGCAATGACTAACCTTATTCTAATTCATAGTAACGAAAAATTTTATAAAGAAGCTAAAGAAAAAGTAGGTTTTTTAGGTTCTTTTGCAAAAGGTGATTTAATTTCTCCTGTGACAGGTTTTATCCAAGATAAAGCAATTGATTTTCTCTGTTATGGAATAGAAGATTTATGCTCATATACGCTTAAGATTGCTTCTATTAAAAATGCGGCTGGTTTATATTCATTGGGAACTTCATTAATAACAGATGCGATTATTTCTTTTGGTATAGCGCAATTAGAAAGTCGTCCTTTAGGAAAATTCTTTGCACTTTACTATTACACATTGAAATATAAACCTGAATTAATTTCTTCCTGTCCTAAATTATTTCTTAGCGATGGGACAATTAACAAAGAAGAAGCACAATTAGAAGCAATAGAGGGATCATGTTCAAATAAAGATTCATTTATTATGGCTCTTTTAAGACCACAAACAATGACACACACTATAGACGTAGGATTAGTTAAAAGCGAAAATGCTCAAATGATGCGAGCAATTGCAACCTCTTTTGCAATGTTAAGTCAGTTAAGAACGCTTGATACTATAAAAAAAGAAATTGTGGGATATGCCTATCTTAGTTATCTTTCTAACACTATGACTTATCAACAATATATTGATGTAAATGACTGTGAAAAAATAGAGTCAGGTGTAACTTCAAATTTACAAATGCACATCCCTTTAATTGAGCATAATGGACAAAAGTTTTGGGCAGATTTTGAAGCACAAACATTAGGTTCAGATTTGTATTTTTCTTTAAAAAGTTATGGAACTGCAAACATAATTATAACCCAATGTTCACAAGCTGCAACCTTATCACCTTCCTTTTTATTGCATGTTCCTGTTGCTCGTTTTGGAGAACAAACCCTTTGGGCAGATTTGCAATATATAGGAAACAATTTATTTAAAGTAATTCAATACGGGTTTGCAACTGTTTCAGCACCGACTTTTAATGCTGTTCCTAGTTCACCCGTTGTTAGCCCAACAACTCAAACATGGAAAAGCACGCCACAAACCATTCAAGTGAGTGCAAATAATGCTGAAAGAATTTATTGTACGTTGAGAACAACTGACGATGGAAGTGAACCCGCAGAACCGCCCGAACCCACAAAAGAAAGTGGACAACACGATCCTTGTTCAAAAATAGAGGATTCAATTAAAGGAAACAAGGGTAATTTTGAATTTTGGGGAAGCAGTGGAAAAGTTAAGAAAATTAAAGTTCGATTTCGCGGTTTTAATAATCAAGGATATGGGGTAACATCAAGTAGTTACCAATATACAATTGATTTGCGCTCTTCACAAATAACAGTTCCTACTATTCCAACGTCCTCTCAAACAACAGGGAATTGGACAACTACGCCGCAGTTTCTTTCTGTGAGTGCAAATAATGCAGAACGAATTTATTGCATGGTTGAAGAAACGAATGATGGCACAATTCCTAATGATCCGCCGATTCCTTCAGAAACTTCAAATGATCCTTGTGTGCAAGGAGGAAGTTTTATTTCTGGTTCGTCTGGACAATTTCAACTGTGGGGAGAAACGGGTAAATTAGAAAATATTAAAATCCGTTTTCGTGCATGGAATCAACAAGGTTTTAGTTCGGTTTCTCCCGTTTATAATTATTCAATCGATTTGAGAAATCAACAGACTATAACAACACCAGTTATTAATAAGCGAATTTCTGTGGGAGGACATCATTCTTGTGCATTAACTTCTGCGGGAGGTGTTAAATGCTGGGGAAATAATGCTTCTGGTCAACTCGGTGACGGAACAACTACTGATCGGAAAACACCTGTTTCTGTAGAAGGATTATCTAGTGGGGTAGCCGCCATTTCAGCAGGACATGATCATACTTGCGCTCTAACCACTGCTGGAGCAGTTAAATGTTGGGGGTATAACATATATGGTTTCTTAGGCGATGGTTCTGCTTCTCCCCCTACTTCTCCACATCTTGCTATTCAAACAACACCTGTTTTAGTGCAAGGCTTATCTAGTGGTGTTAAAGCAATTGCGGCTGGAAATCACTACACTTGTGCATTAACTAATTCAGGCGGGGTTAAGTGTTGGGGGATAAATGGATATGCAACTTATAATTTCAGTGTTCTTGGTGACGGCACAACCATGGATCGTTTCTTACCTGTTGATGTGTCAGGTTTATCTAGTGGTGTTGTAGCAATTGCAGCAGGTCACACACATACTTGCGCTGTAACTAACTTAGGAGAAATTAAATGTTGGGGACAAAATAGCTACGGGCAATTGGGTAATGGTACAACAACTAATAGCACAATACCTGTTACTGTTTCTGGGTTAAATAACGCAATATCTGTTAGTGTAGGATCAAATAATTATTCTTGTGCTGTAACTAATTTAGGAGAAGTCAAATGTTGGGGATATAATAGAAATACTACTCCTACTCCAACTTTAGTTTCTAACGTAAATAATGCAGCGTCTATCACAGTGGGAAATACTATTTGTGCTTTAACAAGCACAGGTAGTGCTCAATGTTGGGGATATTTGTCCAGTATTTCTCCAGCTACTATGCCAAATCTATCAACTGGAGTAGCAGAGATTTCATCACGATATAATCATGGAAGTAATCAGTATGGACAACTTGGAAATGGAACAACTACTGATAGTGCAACACCTGTAGATGTAGTAGGATTTTAAACCCATAAGATGCGGTGAAAACCGCATCATTTCTTTCTAACAGGAAAAAGAGTATGAAGGCTAATAAGATTGAAAAAGAAAAAATTCTAAATTTATTGCAACAAAATCAAGCAATATTTAAGCAATTTGGTGTTGCAAAACTTGCAATTTTTGGTTCAACTGCTCGAGAAGAAGCAACAGATCAAAGTGATGTTGATATTTTAGTAAGTTTTGAAAAAATACCTACTTCAAAAGATTATTTTGGTCTACAATTTTATTTAGAAGATTTATTAGGAAAATCAATCGATTTAGTAACCGACAAATCTTTACGCAAAGAACTACGCCCTCACATAGAAAAAGAATTAATTTATGTCGCGTGAGTGGTTATTTTATATCGATGATATGATCGCATTTAGTGAGAAAGTATTATCTTATACTGAAAAACTAGATCAAACTGAATTTGAATTAAATTCTCTTGTTTATGATGCAACATTACGCAATTTAGAATTAATTGGTGAAGCTGCCACGCATATCCCCTTAGAAACTCGCGTTAATTATTCACATATTTCTTGGCGACAAATTATTGCGTTGCGTAATCGTTTAATTCACGCTTATTTAGGATTAGACAATAATATATTGTGGAGTGTTATACAAACAGATATTCCTGAATTATTACTCGCATTAAAACAATTAAAAAATAACCCTTAAAATGCGGCGGTACAAACCGCATCATTTCTTTCTAAAAAGGAAAATATTGTTATGGAATTAAATAGACAATATATTGTTGATGAAAACAATCACAAAATTGCCGTTCAAATGGATATTAAAACATTTGAGAAAATAGAAGAAATACTTGAAAATTATGCTTTATATCGATTAATGATCGAAGATCGCTCATTCCCACGCGCTGGCGTGGGAGTGTAAATCCTTACCTAAGAGCAAAAAAATAGATATGAATACAATTTCAATTGAAGTAGATAACGAGGTTGCAAGCTCGTTTTCCCAAGCCTCTAATGATGAAAAACGTAAATTTCAATTTTTATTAAATCTGCGTTTAAAAGAACTAATGAACAATTCAAATCGTTCTCTATTAGAAGTAATTGATGACATTGGTAATTACTCAGATTAAAAGCTAAAAAAAGCCGTATCTTTATCTCTAAAAATACGGCTTGAGTTAAAATAAAAGGAGAAATATTATTTTTGAGGTGTTGTTTGAGGATCAGGATTAACAACTACGCTCGGATCAACATTTGCCATTGCGGGAAGTGAGTGAGCAATTCCTTTGTGGCAATCAATGCAAGTTTTGTTTTGATCAACCGCTTTAATGTGTTGATCCATGCCGCGACGACCTTGTTTGGTGTAATCCATTGATTCAAAACTATGACAGTTTCTACATTCTCTGGAATCGGTGCTTTTCATTGCATTCCAGACATTTGTAGCGAGTTGCAAACGTTTCGCTTCAAACTTTTCTGGCGTGTTAATTGTGCCGAGCAACTTGTGAAGAACTTCATTACTCGCTTGGATTTTACGAACTATTTTATGCGTCCAATCTTTTGGAACGTGACAATCAGGGCAAGTTGCTCTCACGCCAGTGCGATTTGAATAGTGAATAGTTTTTTTATATTCTTGATAAACATTGTTCTCCATTTCATGGCAAGAAATACAAAAGGTTTCAGTATTTGTTGCTTCCATTGCGGTATTAAAACCACCCCAAAAGATAATCCCACCAAAGAAACCCACAATTAACAAACCTAAAATAGACCAAGTTGCACTCGGAGAACGGAGTTTCTGCCAGAGTGTTTTTTGTTGTTTCTCATTCATAAACAAACCTTATTGTGGTTGTAAAGATTGAATCGGTTTAAAAGTATTTTCTACCAATGGTTTCGCATCGGTTTGTGGAACGTGGCATTGCATACAAAAATAGCGTCGTCCAGAAACCGTTGCTAAATCAATCCCATCTCGATTAGTAAAATGGGTAGTGCTTAATTTAGTTGCTTTGTTTTGTTTGTAATTCGCCCAACTGTGACAAGTTAAACATTTGTTCACTTTCACATTGACTTCGTAATTATCAATAGTGTGAGGAATTAACGGTGGTTGTTGAACATAATTACGTTCTAAAGGTTCTTGATCTTTCCATTTGCGTTGTTCTGGCATTGGGGTTGGATCGTCGGGTTTCAAACCGCCACTTAATCCAGTCAGTTCTTCTGCAAAAACTGGATTAAATAATCCTAAACAAAATAAAAGAAAAATGGCTTTCATGGATGTAAGTCCTCCTGCGGATGAATAGTTTTTTCAGGTTGAGAAAGTGAAGAAGAAAAACGATGGCTAAATTCAAATACTTGCTTATCACAAACATCAATGCAACGTCCGCAATTCGTGCAATTTGCATCTGAAATGATGGGATTGGAATTTTTACCTTTTAAAGGAATTTTAATGATTTGATGTTCGGGACAAACTGCAAAACATTCCAAACAATCATCGCATTGAGAACGATTGGTCGCTTTTACTCTTAAAATACTGATTTTATTCAATAAACCGTAAAAAGCACCCACAGGACATAAATGCCCACACCAACCGTTTTTTGCAATGAAAACATCAAATAAAAAAATTGCAATTCCAATAAACAACGTTGCAATGCCACCAAAAATAATGCTGCGTTGAAACATTGAAACGGGATTTACTAATTCCCACGCTAATGTTCCCGTTACAAATGCGACGA
>JFJP01041271.1_pt1 | contig 10002 bp, 7 predicted proteins | sample 431651 | NCBI WGS metagenome assembly JFJP01 (sample SAMN02602958, study PRJNA72255) | Microbial mat metagenome, whole genome shotgun sequencing project. | biome: fresh water; feature: sink hole; material: water; isolation source: purple microbial (photo- and chemosynthetic) mats found in...
CCCCGAATTAAACCTTAGTAGGAAAAAATTGATCCGACATATTCAACCTTATTTTGCGACAAATTAGTTTGCGAGGCTTGTGGAGGTCTGAGATTAGACACTTCTCTTGTGTTTTTGTGAACCGTTCGTAAATATTTGTCATGCTGTACATTTTATATAGCAAAATAGTTACAAAAAAGCTATTATGTTAAACACGCTTCAATGATTTTTTTTTGAAATAACGTTGATAAAAGAAAATTTGTGCGGTGTATTGCTGTTGTAATTAGCTGATAATCTTATTTTTGTTTGGCGAGTTCGGGGTGTCGCAAGCCTTTGGTAGTGGCAAGGTTTGCTTTTACTTTTCCAATAACTATCTGTGCTTCGATGTACACGGGTATTCGGTTATCATCGTCGGATACCCACACATTTACTTCCTCACCGCCTTTAAAAATTGTACCATCCATCAAAACGGAATTAAACTTTATACATTTATAACAAATACCGTTATTTAACGTAATATCTTCTTTGCCACAATTTTTGATTTTCAGGGTTACAATTTTATTATCTACCACAACTGAAACCGGAGTAACCTGATTAACAGACATTTTTGCAAAATCAAGTGAACGGCAATAATAAACTGCCGAAAGTATATCATACGTGCATGGTGTGATGGCTATCGTGTCGTTTTTTTGTGATTTATCGCTTATTTTCACCGAAGTATATACTTTGTTTTTCACGTAGTCGAAAATGTAAACACTTTCGGAGGTTGTGCCCATTTCGGCGGTATTGCCAATATATTTTAATGGTTTAAGCAATTTTGCATCAAAATATGCCTGATAAATATCGCGTACTTTGAAAAACCAATCGTAGCGGCTTAAACTCACACCGGTAGCTATAAACTGATATACATCGCGTTGATTAAAGTAAGTTTTTTTCACTTCAAAACTTACCTCTCCCACTTGCATCCATAAAAATCCCCAACTATAAACAACGGAATAGGAAATCCGCTCACCGGCGGTAAAAGCGTTTGTATTGCTAAAGCATTGACCAAAACTAAATTCGTAAATCAAACAACAAATAGTAATCAAAAGCATCCGCTGAAGTTTCATACCGCATCTGTTTTAGCACCAGTTGGTTGAACGCTCTGATTTTCAATCATCTGACCGTTGTTGTGATAAATATCCATAGCTACCAACATGGCAGCATATCCCCAAAATAGTACGGAAGCTTTATCGGTATCGAGAAAATTATTGAGAAAACCATGCAAAAAATAGGTAATCATAGCCAGCAGAAAGACTAACGACATGGTGCGCGTGTCTTTATCTTTGCTGCGTTGCCACGCTCGTATTCCGGTGTAAATAATTGCAATAACTAAAGCAAGATAAGTTAGTGTACCGAAAACGCCAGATTCGGCTAAGGGTCCTAAAAATTCACTATGCGCATTACCTCTATCACCGGCATTGGTACTGATAATTGTTTTTTCGGACGATATTTGAAATGGTGCGTACTGAAACATATAAGTTCCGGGTCCCCATCCGAAAAATGGTCGTTTCTCATACATGCGCAATGCTGATTTCCAACGATTTATTCGCTCAAGGTTAGATGCATCGGTTGCTACATTCGACATTGATTTAACGTGTTCGCTTAAGTTAGTAGATGAATCTTGCTTATTTTTTTCCATCATCATTAACAGCGAAGCTTGATACCTAATTAATATTAGGACAACAACTATGGTAATTGTTAAAAAAACTTTGAACTTAATGCGCAGCAACAAAACTATCCAGACACCAAAAGCACCTAATAAACTGAACCATGCGGCACGTGTATATGAAAAAATGGTTGCAACAATAATAATGGGAAAAACAATCCACACTAAAATTTTGAAATTTTTTGAATAATTCGATTTTGTTCCTAATCCAATTAAAACCGGAATAACCATGGCTAATATCGCCCCGTAGGAAGTGTGATCTTTGTAAAATGGAGTCATAACCCAGTTACCGGATTGTTGGTCAAATCCATGTAGAAAATGCCGGTAAAGGGTATAACCAATCACTCCCATAAGCGGGATGAGGTATAACCAAAAATACCGCTTTATGTTTTTATAATTTTTAAATAGTTGCACTGCAATAAAATAGAATGCAATTACGAACCAGAGGCGTGAGATTAAATATTTAAAAGAAACTAACGGCATTGAACTTGTGATGCTGGTAACAAACAGCCAAAATAAATTGATGTATATAGCGATAGATACTGGATGAAAGGCTATTCGTTTATCAAATTTGCGTTCGACAGCCAATTTCAATAAAAAAAGAATCATGACACCGAAAAGTATAGGCTCAGTCGGAAGCGCCATATCGAAATCGTAATTAGAACTTATCTCTTGTAAAGGGATGGTGAACGGTGTCATAAACACAAGGATAAGCACCAATTTATCAATGGAGAACAAAGCAAGTATTACAATCAAAAGAAAAAGAGGTATTAAAGCAAAATAGTAAAACTCAAGAGTTATACACAATGCATTCAGAATTATAAAAATAGCTGAAATAAAATACACCCACCTTTCTTCTATTGTAAGTCCTTTAATCGTCATTTTTGTTCAATGATTGGTATTTGTATCGTTCAATAATTCCAATAGCAACTAAAGCAAGTAACATCGCCGCAATAGTAGAAACAAATACAATCGCCCAGCGAATAGGGTATGATTTGGCATCGGCAGGGAATGGTGCAGTTACAACTTGACTGTAAGTAATCCATTTGTTATATTCTTGCAAGGCATTTTCATAAAGAATTTTCGTGTTTCGGTAAATTTCGTGCGTTGCAACAAGTTTTCTGTCTAATTGTAGGTAGTCACCTCCTTTATCTTCGAGGTTTTTCATTTTCTCATTTACCATTTTCGTAGAAACATCAGAACCTCTGTTTGAAAGTAAAGAAACGTATCCTTGTGTAAGCCGCTCGGTTTGAGAATTGTAATCAAGAATGCCATAATTAGCGCGTAGCGAATCCATTTGTCGTTGCAGCGAGTCTATTTCCAACTGAACTCGTGCCAAAATATTTTTCTTATCTATCACCAATTCTAAGGCTTTCAAGCGATGCAATGCCCGTACTTTAGCGTTGTAATAGAGTATAATTGAATCAACCATATCGCTCGCCAATTTAGGATCGTAAGCTAATACCTCAATGGTAACCGATTCGTTTGGCGTACGTTGGATTGTTATATTGTCGCTGTATTTCATATTCAAAATGGTATAATATCCCAATTTGGTCGTATCCAAATCATAAAGGTCAGCCCATTTAAAATCACGGAATACCTTATCGCGTATTTCCTGCGAATTAAGTAATTGAAGCATTTGTTCGGTCGGCGATTCTTTCGAGTATTCAATGAGATTTACAGGATACAAATCTGCCCATGATTTATACTTCGGCTTGATAAAAAAAGACGATGATGCTACTGCCGATAATACCACCGCTGCTATAACTACTATTATTAAATGGTATTTCCATTTGATAACAAGCCTGATTAAATAATCATTGTTAATTTGATGAGTCATGTCAGTATGTTATTTGTTAATACAATCCATTTCAATTTAGTTTTCATTCACTATTTTAACTTCAGGAATAAATTTCTCGGTTTTCGCAAACACATCAACGGTTATCAACACAATAAGTGCAAGAAAGCAAGCCGAAATTGTTGAAATAAGCACAATAAGCCAACGAATGGGATACGATTTGTGCTCTGCCTTATAAGCGCTGTTGACTATAAACGAATGTGGTAATATTTGCTCGGCATCTACTTTTGCTTCCGCATATTTGGCTTTTACCTTACTTAAATGCTCCTTTTCATATTCGAGAAAATCGCGAATAGATACATAGTTACCGCCATAGGTAGCGAGTACTTTCAATTTCGATTCTAATTCTTTAACGGCAATAGAGTTAGCATTTTTTGCAATTGCCTGTGCATACGCATCGCTAAATACTTCGGCTTGAGCCTCGTAGTCATAAATACCCAAGTTTCTCAATTCAACCAGAGAGTCTTCCAATAATTGTATTTCGTGCTGTAGCCCATTGTATTCCTCTCGTACTATCTGAAGTGCCAGTAACGCGCGTTGCTTTTGCATTCTGTTCATTACCGTGTCGAGAAAAGCGGCTATATCATTGGCAATGTCTGCTGCCATTTGTGGGTCTTTGTCGAGCACTTCAATTTCTACCGACATATATTCCGTCCTATCAATACTAATATTATTGTTGTACTCCACCATCAATTCTGTCATCGGATATTTCGATTTGGGATTGATCTCGTAGTGCTCCATTAATTTATGCTTGTCAACCACTCGTTTGAGAATTTCGTCTGATTGTAAAACTTGCAACATTTGTTCTACTTCTTCCTCTTCGCCAAACTGCAAAATACTTTTAGCTGCCACATTATCGGTTAATAGTGCTTTGGAGATTGAACCAGACGATGTTGGAAATAGGATTACTGTAGATTTGTATTTTTCAGTAATAGTAAGCGATATGATCGAAGATATAATTGCAGATGCTAACGATAAGATAGTCAATATTTTTATTTTACGCTTAACAAATAAGATTAAATCGAATGAATCGAACCGATATCGTAATGTTTCTGCATTTTCCATCTGAATTTCCGCTTTTTCGTGTATAATATTGTAAAAACTCAAAGCTAAATGGCAATGATCAACCGGTAATCTTTTTTCCCAAGCCTGAGTAATAGATATTTGCTATTGATGAAATCTTGCTGACCAACGATCGATTCTGGATTCTGGATTTTAGTCTGGTTCAAATACACGCCGCCCCCGCTAACCAACCTGCGAAATACACCTTTAGATGCAAAGATTGGAATCTGTTCAACGGTTAGGTTAATTAATGGAAGGTCTTCTGCGAATATTTCCTTTTCAATGGTATATTGCTTCACATCTTTGAAAACATCAAGAAATGTCAGTTCATCAATGCTTCGGAGTAATTCGGTTGTGGCATTACCAAATAATATCTCGGATGCTTCAACTGCTTTGTTGTAAGCCTCTTCGGAATGTACCATGACTGTCAACTCCTTTGCAAGCCGCTTTTGTAATATGCGTAGGTGAGGTTGTTGGCTATGCTCCTGCAAAATAGCTTCTATTTCGCTTTGCGACAAAAGTGTAAAAATCTTAATGTAGCGCTCGCCGTCAACATCGCTCGTATTGAGCCAAAATTGGTAAAACGAATAAGGTGTAGTTAGTTGTGGATCAAGCCAAACATTACCGGCTTCGGTTTTCCCAAACTTAGTACCATCTGCTTTGGTTATTAACGGACAAGTGAGTGCAAAGGTGTCGCCGCCATCAATTCGTCGAATAAGTTCTGTCCCAGTAGTAATATTTCCCCACTGATCGGAACCACCCATTTGCAGTTTGCAATTTTTATCGCGATACAAATGTAAAAAATCGTAGCCTTGTAAAAGCTGGTATGTAAACTCGGTGAACGACATGCCGGCACCGTCTTTTTCCAATCGCTTTCTAACCGAATCTTTAGCCATCATGTAGTTAACAGTAATATGCTTACCTACATCTCGTACAAATTCGAGAAAACTGAACTCTTTCATCCAATCGTAGTTATTCACCATTTCGGCGGCATTGCTACCATCGGCAAAATTGAGCAATCTACTCAGTTGTTTTTTCAAGCAATCCTGGTTGTGTCGCAAGGTTGGTTCGTCGAGCAGGTTTCGTTCTGCCGACTTACCCGACGGATCGCCAATCATACCGGTAGCGCCACCAACTAAAACGATGGGTTTATGTCCCGCATTTTGAAAATGCTTCAGAAGCATCACGCCAACTAAGTGCCCGATATGCAACGAATCGGCAGTTGGATCAATTCCTAAGTAGGCAACCGTCATTTCTTTTTGAAGCTGCTCCTCTGTTCCGGGCTTGATATCGTGTAACATGCCCCGCCATTTTATCTCTTCTACAAAATTCATAGTTCTTGTATTTTGGACGGCAAAGATAAAAATAGATTTGAGTGTATGGAATTTTGAATACAATTTTTTTACACTCCTTTTATTGTTATCTATAAAAAAAATCGGCGAATCGGTATATCCTTGTGTACTATCAAACTCATTATTTACCAGATATCACTCAAATCAAAGTAGTTTGCCATTTTTTTTGTAGAGTAACAACTACTAAATGTTTGTTAAGCAAAAGCCAAAAGAGTGATTGAATACTTCCGAAAAAATAAAATATTAAAATTCCACTTATTCAACATTTTAAATGCGAAACATTTAAAATGGTTAAAAACTCAAAGTTTATCCCTACCAATAAACTTGGTACTAAGTGTTACAAACAGTACTGCGCTTACTGAGCTGGCAGGCATCAATATAGCTGCAATTAAAGGCGAAAGCGTACCAGAAAATGCAAAATATAAACCGATTGCGTTGTAAAGAAATGAAATTAGAAAACTTAGGTTTACTATTTGTCTGCACTTTTTTGCAAGTTTCAAAAAATACTCTAAGCTCCCAAAATTTTTTGCATCGAGAATTGCATCGCTTGCCGGCGTAAATTTGAACACATCGTCGGCAATTGAGATAGCAACATTGCTGATTTGCAGCGCACCTGCATCGTTTAAGCCATCGCCCACCATCATTACATACTTACCGGATTGGCGAAGTTTTTTTACAAACTCTAATTTGTCTTGCGGCGTTTGTCGAAACAATACCCTATTTGCAGTACCAAATAAAGCTATTAAATTCTCTCTCTCTGCGTCGTTATCGCCCGATAATAAGTACAAATCAAAGGTATTACGCAAACTTTCTATTAACTGAACTGCACCCTCGCGGTAGCGGCTTACCACACTAAATGCGCCGCTAATAGTACCGTCAATAGCTACATATACTTTCGATTCGATGGCACTATTCGCACCCATATCTTTTTGACTACCAACAAAATTGTATGATCCAATACTAATTTTATATCCTGCAACTGTTCCTGTCATTCCCTGACCAATTATTTCTTCAAAATCAACCACTTCTAATGTTTTATTCTCTTTCAAATAATTATTTATTGCCATGCTGAGCGGATGGGTAGAATGTACAACCAACGACTTAATCCAATCCATATTAAGGTTTTGCGGTTCATTGCTTTGATAGCTAACCGCATATTTATCTGGATATGTTAAAGTTCCGGTTTTATCAAACACTATGGCATTGACCTTAGCCAGTTTTTCAATTACTTGATAATTTTTCAGATAAAACCCAACTCGTCCGAAAAGTCGCATCAAAGTTCCAAAAGCGAATGGTATTGACAAAGCAATCGCACATGGGCAAGCCACAATAAGAATGGAGGTAAACACACGAATTGCTAAGGTTTTATCAAAAATAAGATAATAAATTAATCCAATCAAACTGATAATTAGAACAGCCAGAGAAAACCTTTGCCCCAATTTATCAACCAATTGAATCAAGGGACTTTTCGTTTCAGCCGGTGTGCTGTCGTTCCAAATTTGGGTCAGCTTGCTATTATCTGTTTTTTTTGTGATTTGCAACATGATGGATGCACCTTTTTGCTTTCCACCCGCAAATACAGTATCGCCCAGTCGTTTAATTACCGGTTGCGATTCGCCGGTTACAAAACTATAGTCAATGGTAGCCCGTTCGCTATTTAAAATAGAATCAGCTGGCACAATCTCGTTATTTCGTATCAGGATATTATCACCGGGCAGCAACTCATTCAGCAACACAATTTCCTCAAGGTTGTTGCGAATCCGTGTAACAGCCACCGGAAAAACAGATTTGTAATCGCGCTCAAATGAAAGTGCTTTCCAAGTGTGCGATTGGTACCATCTGCCAACCAAAAGGAAAAACACCAAACCGGTTAGCGAATCGAGATACCCGCTACCCGAAGCTGTCAAAATTTCATATACACTTTGGATAAACAAAGCAGCTATACCAACCGCTATTGGCAAATTTATATTTATTTGCCTAATTTTTAAATTTTTAAAAGATGACACAAAATATTCGGCGGCACTGTAAAATAATACGGGTATTACCAGAATCAATGACAAGTAACCGAAAAAACGACTAAAATTACGCTCGAGTAATTCCCCACCCGGAACATAATCGGCTAAACTAAACAACATAATATTACCGAAAGCAAATCCGGCAATGCCTATTTTCACTAATAAATTTTTATCGGTTACAACCGGCGCCTGCTTCTCTAAATCGGAGAGCGAAATATATGGCACATAATGAATTGATGCAAGCAATTCGGCTAATTTCCTAAGTGAAATTTGGGTGTTGTCGAAGTTGATAGTTACTTTTTTCTCAACAAAATCAACCGTAGCGTGCATTATACCCGAATGTAAGAGATGCATATTTTCGAGTAGCCAAATACATGCGCTACAATGGATTGACGGAATAAAAAAGCGGACTTTGCTGAAATTACCCTCATCAAAATCAAGCAATTTAATTCGCACCTCTTCCTTATCAAGAAAAGCAAAACGACTTCCTGCTTCTATATTTTCGATTTTAATACCCGGACTTTGGTCTATCTGGTAATAAGTAAATAATTTATTGTCGTTCAGAAGTTTGTAAACTGTTTTGCAGCCCTCGCAACAAAACGGTTTATCGTTGTAAAACACTGGCTGCGAACCGCAATCTAAACCACAATGTACACATTTCACTGATTCCATTTTTTGTAAAAGTTTATTTTATTTTACACAGCAACTTATTAACGTATTTTCTATTTTTGCACCTTGATTATTCTACTTCCGGTGTTCAAAAGGTTAATATCCCTAATTTGCTGGAAGTACTGTTAATTGGCACTTCATTTTTTTTCGTAAAAAGGAAAGCGCACTTCATAGAAAATGCAAATATAAAAGAAACCGGTTAAATAATTGGATAAAGTGAAAATAGTAACAGATTTTGATGCGATAAAAGCAAAGCATACAGCCATAACAGTTGGCACATTTGATGGATTACATCTGGGACACAACATGTTGATTCGCGAACTGGGACGTTTGGCGCAAGAATTACGAACCACTTCGATAGTGTTTACTTTTGAGCCACACCCTCGCAAGGTGTTAAAACTTAATGATGAAAAGCTTAAAATGCTTAACACACTCGACGAAAAAATATGGTTGTTGAATCAATTTCCTCTCGACTATCTTTTTTTGTTCCCATTCACCACCGAATTTGCGCAAATGAGTTACGACAGCTTTGTAAAAGATATTTTGATTGATCGGTTACACATGAAATATCTGATTGTTGGATACGACAACCATTTTGGACGTAACCGCGAGGGCGATTCCTTTAAGCTGAAACAACTTGCACAGACCTTAGATTTTCAAATATTTGATGTGGAAGCTTTTACCCAAGACGAAATAACTATCAGTTCAACCAAATTGCGGCGTTTGTTAGAAGCCGGCGATGTACGCTCTGCCAACAATTACCTAACGCTACCTTATGCCATACATGGTGAAATAGTTAAAGGCAATCAGTTGGGGCGAACCATCAGTTTTCCAACAGCAAACGTAGCGATTGCCGAGCAAGAAAAACTGATTCCGGGCGATGGCGTTTATGCAGTATTAATACAAATTGGTGCTGATGTTTATAAAGGAATGCTTAACATCGGACATCGTCCTACCATAAAATCTTCTATCATTCAAAAAATTATGGAAGTTCACATTCTAAATTTCGATGGCGATATTTATGGCGCTAAAGTGCGCATTACATTTATTGACCGGATACGAAACGAACAAAAATTTGACTCATTGCAACATTTGAAAGCGCAACTTACCAAAGATAAGCAGCAAGCTTTAACAATATTGGATAATATGTAATACGTAAAGTAGGTTTTCCAAACTTTGTAAAATCTGGTAATAAATGTGTTAGGTTTGAAAAACCTAACACATTTGACTTTTTTTTAAAACTGCAATCATTAATGTAAAAGTATTTTGTATTGCATCAACCGGATGTCAATACACAAAACTATTTCACACTAAATTTCACCTTCCTATCGGTATCAGAATCAGTGCCGATAAACAGTT
>JFJP01041272.1_pt1 | contig 10002 bp, 7 predicted proteins | sample 431651 | NCBI WGS metagenome assembly JFJP01 (sample SAMN02602958, study PRJNA72255) | Microbial mat metagenome, whole genome shotgun sequencing project. | biome: fresh water; feature: sink hole; material: water; isolation source: purple microbial (photo- and chemosynthetic) mats found in...
CATTGAAGAATCCGGTTGATTTTCTGCGGTCCCGTTCAAACGGGATGTCCACTTCGTTACCATACGTGAAGGGAGTTGTTTTTCCGGGGAAGGAGTTTATGGTGGAAAAATATGACCCCCAGCCTCCGTCTGTGGACGGACAAACTCTAAAGGGGGGCAAGAATAAGAAAGGGAAGGGTTCCCCTTTAGGGGTTAGGGGTAGATTCTGGTGGTTGTGGTATCCGTATAGGTATTATTGTGGGTTGAGAGGGCTTTTGTTGGTGATAATGAGAAAGACGGAGGAAAAGAAAACCTCAACCCAACCCTCGTAAACTTGTCCCGCTCTTGCGGGAAGGGAGAGGGGGACTGCTAAACTGCAAGTGGCTATGAATTTAGAACTCCATTTGCAGCTTTTCTGATTTATTTATGACGAAACAATTACAAAGTAAAAAAAACTTAAAATTTAGATTTGATATTATTTTTATATTGATAATGTTACTTTAAAAGATAACTTTGCACCATGAATAGACAGATTATATTTTACAAAGAATATTTTTTTAGACTTTTATACTGCTTTAGACCCCAAACTAAAAGAGAAAATACAATATGTTTTGGAATTGATAAAACAAATTGAAAGAGTACCCGAAAAGTTTCTAGCACCTATGACAGGTTATGAAGGACTTTATGAAATAAGAGTAGAATTTCAATCAAATATTAACCGTATCTTTTGCTGTTTTGATCAAGGGAGATTGGTGGTTTTATTTAATGGTTTTCAGAAAAAAAACGCAAAAAACTCCGAAAAATGAAATTGAAAAAGCAATGCGTTTAAAACAAGAGTATTTTAATTTAAAAAAATAATTAAATGGGTAATTATAACGGAATTTCCACATTCGACGAACTAATAGAATTGGAACATGGCAAAATAGGAACTGAGAATCGTAACATTTATGAGCTCAACGCACAAATGTTTATAGTTAGTGAAATGTTAAAAGAGGCTCGTAAAGCAGCAAATTTATCACAAGAGCAACTTGCTACTATGTCGGGCACTAAAAAAAGCTATATCTCTAAAATTGAAAATGCCAAAGGAAATATACAATTATCAACTTTAATACGCATTTTCGAAAAAGGCTTAAATAGAAAAGTTGGGCTTACATTCCTGTAAAAGTGGCAGTTGCCATTATTCTAAATTTATCATCTACCGAAAAGGTATTTCTTTTCAGTGGTGCTCCCACGAGCGGCACAGCTACGCATCTATTACATTTAAAAGCATTGAAAAATCCGGTGGACTTTATGCGGTCCCGTTCGGACGGGATGTCCACCCTGTCTGCCGACAGGCAGGTTCGTTACCATACGCATAGGGAGTTGTTTTTCCAGGGAAGGAGTTTATGATAGAAAAATACTGGTTTTTATGGTATCCTTATAGTTGGGCGTTAGGTTTGAGAGGGCTTTTTAAAATGATTAGTGGTCCCGCCGAAGCGGGATGTCGGAATACTCCATAAATGATTAATGGATAATGGTTAGTAGTTGTAAAGTTTGTAAGGTTATAAAGTTCATAAATATGTTAGAGTGTTATGAAGATAATAGGAACGCGGATTTAGCGGGTTGAGCGGATTGATCCCATAGATATCGGGAGGATTTTAATTTCGACAAGTCGGAATGATATACAGGGAAAGGCTATATTATTTAAACTCTATTGACCATAAAAATCGTATTATTAACTATAAAAATAGTAAATTCAAATTTTCAAGTGAATTAAAAAACAATTAATTTAAATTATTCTTTGTATATTTGTCCATTAAAAAAAGAAAAATGTCTATGGAAGCAGTTGTATTATCAAATGAAAAAAAAATAGGTAAAGAGATAGCGTCTATTGTGCAACAATCTTGTATAACAAATAATGCTTATGATTTAAAGGATTTGACATTGTCCTATTTTTTTAATGATAAATTATTAATGATTTGCCTTATCCGTCAAGGGATTACAAGTAAATTATTTTTAGAGATTCAAGAATTAGCTCCTTTTAATACTACCGAATGGGCAAATTTATTAAATATTTCGGGTAAATCGTTAAGTCGATACATTCAAACTTCAAAAGCATTTAAATCTTCACAGTCCGAAAGGATTGTTGAAATGACGGAGGTTAGCTACAAAGGGTTAGAGGTATTTGGAAATATGGGCACTTTTAAATCTTGGCTCGATACTCCTAACTTTGCATTGGGTAACTTAACTCCAAAGGAATTATTGAAGGATTCGTATGGAAAAGAGTTGGTGCTGGCCGAACTGCATAAAATTAATTACGGTTTATTTGCCTAATGGAAGTTTATCGTTTAATACGAAAGAAGTTTGCAGCTGAACTAACAGGCAAAGGTGCTGCCAAATTTGGTGCACGTTGGAATTCGATAGGTACTGAACTTATTTACACAGCATCAAATCGCTCTCTTGCAATGGCCGAAGTGGCTGTGCACTTAAACTTAGCAACCTTACCTACCGATTTTTTAATGTTAACTATAGAAATCCCTGATTATCTAACTATAGATACTGTTGACTTAAGTTTGCTACCAACCAATTGGAATCAATTTCCACACACAATTTTCACTCAACAATTTGGCGATACTTTTGTTGAAAAGAATCAACACCTTATACTGAAAGTGCCTTCGGCTGTAACAAAAGGCGACTATAATTTTTTAATAAACCCTTCAAACATCGAGTTCGAAAATGTTAAAATAATAAATAGTGAACCTTTTCCCTTTGATAGACGTATTTTTGAAAAATAATTAACAATAAAGAACAACGGACAACGGACAACGGACAACGGACGACAGACAACAGATGGTAGCGCAGCGGACATTCCGATAAATCGGAACAACAGACAACGGACGACGGAAAATGAATAAAGATTAACGGTTAGTGGTTAGTGGTTAGTGGTTGTAAGGTTATAAAGTTCATAAGGTATATAGGTGAGCCAAGAATGGTTAGTGGTAAATGCTGAGAATAAGAACTTTGTGGGGCTTTCACATCGTTACCATGTGCCAGGAGGTAGTTTAATGATACTTCATATACTTTTTGTTTTAATATGCCAATGATAAAGTAGCTTCAATTGATGCACAAAATTTTCGATTATGTGTAATAATTTCAAAAAAATAATTTATCTTTGCGTTCATACAATTGAAAACAAGCTAACTAACACACCATGCAGGAACTACATTTTTCACAAATTGTGCACACGCAGGCACAAAAATACGGAGAGAAAACCATATTCCATTTTCGAAAAAACTTATCTGATAAATGGGTATCACTCAATTGGAACGACTTTGATAAACAAGTATTTACGGTGGCAAAGGCATTGGTAGAACTTGGCGTGGCCGAACAAGAATGCGTTGGTCAGTACTCGCAGAACTTAACCGAAAATCTCATTGTCGACTTTGCACTCTATGGAAATCGCTCTGTATTAGTGCCTATTTATGCCACTTCAACCGCTGCTCAAGTGGATTATATTGTGAAAGATGCTGGAATAAAAGTTATTTTTGTCGGCGAACAAAAACAATACGATGAAGCAATAGAAGTTTTAGCTACTTCGGAAATACTAAAAAAAATTATTGTCTTCGACCCTGAAGTGAAAATTAAAACCGATGGTAAAACAATGTTTTACCACGAATTAGTGGCTCTGGGCGAAAAATCAACACAAGAAACGGAAGTAAAAAACCGCACTAAAAATGCAACATCCAATGATTTATCGTGTATACTTTATACATCGGGCACAACAGGCAATCCCAAAGGCGTAATGATGCCACATTCTGGCTTTATGGAAGCTATGCGTACACACAGAATGCGCCTCACAAGCATAAGCGACAAAGATGTGTCGATAGCATTCCTTCCTCTTTCGCACGTTTTCGAACGTACTTGGACCTACTTTTGCATCTACATGGGCGTTGAAGTATATATTAATTTCCGCCCAATCGAAATTCAGCAAACCATTAAAGATGTGCGCCCAACCTTGATGTGTTCTGTACCTCGATTTTGGGAAAAAGTGTATGCCGGCGTACAGGAAAATATTTCAAAAATGCCCCCTTTTAAACAAGGACTTGTAAGTTGGGCATTAGCAGTAGGAAAACAGCATAACATTGATTATCTTCGACTTGGCAACAAACCTGACTTTTTTCTAAAGCTTAAATATGCCATTGCCGATAAACTAATTTTTTCGAAAGTAAAAAAAACAATTGGCATCGAAAAAGTCAATTTACTCCCAACCGCTGGTGCCAAATTGTCCGACGATATAAATCTGTTTTTGCGTTCGATAGGCGTGCCCATTGCTTATGGTTACGGGCTAACGGAAACAACAGCAACCGTTTCGTTTTTCGATTATGTGGGCTACGAAATTGGAACTGTGGGCAAAATAATGCCCGATTTGCAAGTGAAAATTGGGCAGGACAATGAAATTTTGATTAAAGGAAAAACCGTTTTTAGTGGTTATTACAAAAACGAAAAAGCTACTGCCGAAGCATTTACCGAAGACGGTTGGTTCCGTACAGGTGATGCCGGACATTTGAAAGATGGTGTGATTACTCTTACCGAACGCATTAAAGATTTATTTAAAACTTCGAATGGAAAATATATTGCGCCACAGGCTATCGAAACAAAATTGATTACCGATAAATACATCGAACAAGCAGCAGCTATTGGCGATGAGCGCAATTATGTAACAGCCATTATTGCACCCTCGCTACCGGCTTTGGAAGAGTTTGCACAAAAAATAAAACTCAACTATACCGACCACGACGACCTGCTTCAAAAGCCCGAAATTTTGAAATTAATCGAAGATAGAATACGCTTAGCACAAACAGATATGGCTAATTACGAATTAGTTAAGCGCTTTAAACTCATACGCACAGGATTTACAATTGAAACAGGCGAATTGACAAATACACTCAAAATGCGCCGTGCAGTGATTATGCAAAAATACAAATCGCTCATCGACGAAATGTACGCAAAGAGCTGAAAAAAAAAATGTTAGGTCTCAAAATAAGATTAAAACCCAAAACAGAGTTACAAAAATTCGGTTTTGGGTTTGCTTTTTCAATTTTATTAGCCATATTAAGGTGCTATAATGCCACCAAAAACATGATTTTCAGCAAAATTATTGTAACTTTGCGGGCTGAAAAAAAATTGTAAATCATAATCCCGATAGCTATCGGGAAAAATTGTACATTAAATATTATGGCTTCACAAGAAGATGTTTTTAAAAAATTGATTGCGCACTGCAAGGAATACGGATTTGTTTTTCCTTCGAGCGAAATTTACGACGGACTGGGTGCCGTGTACGACTACGGTCAGAATGGTGTTGAACTGAAAAACAACATCAAAAAATACTGGTGGGACAGTATGGTATTGCTCAATGAAAATGTTGTTGGACTCGATGCAGCCATTTTTATGCACCCAACCACTTGGAAAGCTTCGGGTCATGTCGACGCTTTCAACGATCCGTTGATTGACAACAAAGACAGTAAAAAGCGCTACCGTGCCGATGTGCTTATCGAAGATTTGCTTGCCAAATACGACGATAAAATGAATAAAGAGGTAGAAAAAGCTGCGAAACGTTTTGGCGAAAGCTTCGACGAAGCCGTTTTTCGCTCTACAAACGAACGAGTGCTCGAAAACAAAGCAAAGCGCGACGAAATTCACGCACGCTTTGTAAAAGCGTTGAACGATTCGGATTTGGTTGAATTAAAAGCCATTATCGAAGATTACGAAGTGGTTTGCCCTGTAAGCGGAACCCGAAACTGGACCGATGTTCGTCAGTTCAACCTGATGTTCTCTACCGAAATGGGCTCTACGGCTGATGGTGCACTCAAAATTTACCTACGTCCCGAAACGGCTCAAGGTATTTTTGTAAACTTTCTGAATGTGCAAAAAACAGGGCGTATGAAAATTCCTTTTGGTATTTGCCAAATTGGTAAAGCGTTCCGTAACGAAATTGTTGCCCGTCAGTTTATTTTCCGTATGCGCGAATTCGAACAAATGGAAATGCAATTTTTCGTTCGTCCTGGCGAGGAAATGAAATGGTTTGAGCATTGGAAAGAATTCCGACTCAAATGGCACAAAGCTCTTGGCCTTGGCGACCAAAAATACCGTTTCCACGACCACGATAAATTAGCGCATTACGCCAACGCTGCTACCGATATTGAATTTGAAATGCCTTTCGGGTTTAAAGAAGTGGAAGGTATTCACTCGCGAACCGATTTCGATTTGAGCAGTCATGAGAAATTCTCTGGTAAAAACATTAAATATTTCGACCCCGAAATTAATCAGTCGTACGTGCCTTATGTAATCGAAACGTCGATTGGTGTGGATCGTACCTTCCTCTCCATTATGGCAGCTTCGTACAAAGAAGAAGCACTCGAAGGTGGCGATACACGCGTTGTATTGACATTGCCTCCAGTTTTAGCTCCTGTAAAAGCCTGCGTTATGCCATTGGTGAAAAAAGATGGATTGCCCGAAATTGCCCGCGAAATAATCAACAATTTAAAGTTTGACTTTAAATGTGCTTACGACGAAAAAGACTCTATAGGAAAACGTTATCGTCGTCAGGATGCTGTGGGAACGCCATTCTGTATCACTGTCGATCACCAAACGTCAGAAGATAATTGCGTTACCATCCGTCATCGCGACAGTATGCAGCAAGAACGTGTAGCCATTACCGATTTACAAAAAATAATTGGCGATGCTGTAAATATGAAAAACTTGTTTAAGAAGATTGTAGGATAAAAATACGATTGACGCAAAGAAGCAAAGTCGCAAAGATGCTATTAAGTTTTTGCGACTTTTTATTTTTTTTTTGTCAAAATAAGTTGAGTTATGACTAATCAAGGAATTCGCCAATTATTTGATGAACTTAGGAATCAAAACGAAGATGAAACTATTGAGTTCAAAAAAGCCGAAAATAACTTCGACTTTTCTGACCTGGGTAACTATTTTTCGGCTCTATGTAACGAAACGAACCTGAAAGGGAAACGTTGCGGCTGGCTTATATTTGGCGTTCAAGACAAAACGAGGGCGATCATTGGCACTTCGTACCGCAACAACCCCGAAAAATTGCAATGTCTGAAACACGAAACAGCTCAAAAAACTACTGCTGCCATTACTTTTACAAATATATTTGAACTGAATGTTACCGACGAAGGACGTGAGAAACGGGTTATCTTGTTTCAAATCCCACCCGCTCCACAGGGCTTGCCTGTGGCTTTCGATGGTCATTACTACGGCAGAGATGGCGAAAGCCTTGTAGCATTGAACATTCAGGAGATTATGGAAATCAAAAACCAAACTGTAAGTTCCGATTGGTCTGAGCAAATAATACCTCAAGCCAACATTGCCGATTTAGACGATGAAGCAATTCACAAAGCACGTTTTGAGTTCAAAAAAGAGAATCCCGATATGGCTCCCCTAGTAGATGAATGGGGTAATGAAAAATTTCTTGACAAAGCAAAAATCACAATCAACGGGGCTATAACCAACGCTGCCCTCATTCTGTTGGGGAAATCTGATAGTACTCAGCTACTGAAACCAGCCATTGCCGAAATTACATGGATTTTGAAAGATGCCGATGGCATTGAAGTCGATTACAAACATTTTGAAATGCCATTGCTTTTGAATGTGGATAAGTTATTGGCACGAATTCGAAATCTAACATTTCGATATATGCCCGATAATTCTTTGTTTCCCGACGAAATTACCCAATACGATAATTATGTAATTCGTGAGGCATTGCACAATTGCATTGCCCATCAGGATTATGCAATGCAAGAGCGGATTAATGTTGTAGAAACACCTGATACACTCACTTTTGCCAACGGTGGAGCATTTATTCCAAAAACCGTAGAAGCGGTAATAACACAAGATGCGCCACAGCGATATTACCGGAATAAATTCTTATGTGCCGCGATGGTGAGTTTGAATATGATTGATACCATTGGAAGCGGCATTAGAAGAATGTATATCAATCAACGGAAAAGGTATTTCCCATTGCCCGATTATAGAATAACCGAAAATGAAGTTTCAGTAAAAATCTACGGTAAAGTAATAAACCCGAATTACGTGAAATTACTCAAAAATAATTCCGACACCACATTAATGGAAATAATTGCGCTGGATCATATTCAGAAAGGTTACTCAATTAGTGATGATATGGCAAAATTGCTCCGCCAGAATAAATTAATCGAAGGTCGAAAAACAAATTTATTTCTTTCTGACACAGTAGCAATGGCTACCGCCGAAATGGCTCAGTATATTCAAAATAAAGCTTTTAATAAGAAATATTACAAAGACCTAACGGTCGAGTTACTGAAAAAGAAAAAACTTGGAGCTTCAAAAAATGAAATTAAAGAGTTGCTGTGGAACAAACTCTCCAATGCATTAACTGATGCACAGAAAAATATATACGTTAAAAATCTACTTTTTCAGATGGTAAGAGATGGTATAATTCTCTCTAAAGAAAGGAAGTATTTTTTAGCCGATATTTAGCCGATATTAAGCCGATATTTAGCCGATATTTAGACTGTTTTAGATAATTAAACGATTATAGTGTTGATTTACATTAAATTACAATTAGCCGATTAATAGATAAATTAGCTGATTATTTAAGCTGATTTAGATAAATATAATTCTGAAATACTTACAAATTTAAACTTGAAATGCAATATTCTTATGCCTGCAAAATTCGGTTTTTTCGATATCAACAATATCTTTGTAACTCTTTGGTCGTACCCATTGAGTTATATCGAGTTGATTGGTACTGTTTTCGGACTGATTGCCGTTTGGTTGGCAACGCGTCAGAAAATTATTTCGTGGCCGCTCGGACTGATAAACGTAAGTTGTTTCTTGATGCTTTTTTATCAAGTACAACTATATTCGGGTATGTTTTTGCAGGCGTTTTTTTTTATAACCAATATTTATGGTTGGTTTATTTGGCGAAAACAATTTGCTGATAAAGAATTACCGACAAAGCTCTCATCAACAAAACGTTGGAGTTTGGTAATTCTCACGGCAATTTTGACCATTATTGTGGGTTTAATTATTCAGAAACTACCAATATTTTATCCCGAAACATTCCCAAAACCGGCATCTCAGCCCTATTTCGATGCCTTTATTGCCATTGCAAGCATTTCTGGTCAAATTATGCTTACGCGCCGAATTTCCGACAATTGGTTTGTTTGGCTTCTAGTAAATGCAGTTTCGGTATTGGTGTTTTTTCGACAAGGATTGTATTTATTAACCATCGAATACGTTCTGTTTTTACTTTTGGCACTAAAAGGAATTTTAGACTGGAAAAAATCAGAATGAAAGAATTAATATAAAAATAAGTTTTATACCTTTGTAATTGAATTGATAAAAAAAAGAACAAAAATTATAATAATGAAGACAACTCCTTTTACCGAAAAGCACATTGCTCTTGGAGCAAAAATGCACGAATTTGCAGGTTATAATATGCCTATTGAATACCCAACGGGAATTACGAACGAACATATTACCGTGCGAAATGGTGTGGGTGTGTTTGATGTGTCGCACATGGGCGAATTTTGGGTGAAGGGCCCGAATGCATTGGCTTTTTTGCAAAAGGTAACGTCGAATGATGTGAGCGCACTTACGATAGGTAAAATTCAATATGCTTGTTTCCCTAACGGTAAAGGTGGTATTGTGGACGATTTGTTGGTGTACAGATACGAGGCGGAAAAATACCTGTTGGTTGTAAATGCGTCGAATATTGAAAAAGACTGGAACTGGTGTGTGGCGAATAATACCGAAGGCGTCGAGCTCGAAAATGCTTCGGACTGGATGGCGCAACTGGCTATTCAGGGACCAAAAGCAACGGAATTGTTGCAAAAACTGACTTCGGTCGACCTTTCGGAAATACCCTATTTTAGCTTTAAAACTGGTGATTTTGCGGGGGTGAAGGATGTTATTTTATCTAATAACGGCTACACAGGAGCAGGAGGTTTTGAACTTTATTTTTACCCCGAACATGCCGAT
>JFJP01028400.1_pt1 | contig 10001 bp, 7 predicted proteins | sample 431651 | NCBI WGS metagenome assembly JFJP01 (sample SAMN02602958, study PRJNA72255) | Microbial mat metagenome, whole genome shotgun sequencing project. | biome: fresh water; feature: sink hole; material: water; isolation source: purple microbial (photo- and chemosynthetic) mats found in...
CCCACCCCCCCAATTTACATTTTCCAATTTTTGCAAAGAAAAAAGCTTGGGATGCCATCCATATATTCTTATCGTGCTATGATAAAGCTTATAACCTCTTTCTTCCTTCGTTAATCCTTGAACCCATTCCCTATAGATTTTCTTATTTTCTTCAGATTCCGGTTGGTTTCCATTCACGAAATTCCATACAACTTCACATTGTTCAGAAGAGTTTTCAAATAATATCACAGAATCAAATATTTTTTCTTCTTCCTTTAAATCTTTTTTTAGAAATATTTGATTTTGGCTGGCTCGTGATTTTCTCACAGGAAATGACTTTTTATTTTCCATTAAGAGGAATTTCGATTGAAAACATTTATAGTCTTTTTCAGAAAATTTTTCTGCTTCGTTAAGATGTTTTTCTTTGATTTTACGAGCTTCTTTGATATAATCATTTGCAGAAAGAGCTAAATCACATTTGTTCAATGAAGGTCTTCGAGCGGATTGAGTCGAAGAAGCTCTAGGAAATGGCTTATTTGATGTTTTTTGTGGGGTGAGTAGTTTGTTTATTTGGCTTAGATGCAAGAATTTAAGAGAAATCTCATCTTTTGGAAAAATTTCGAATTTTACATCACTTTTTATCATTTTTTTAAGAAAAAATAGTTAATTTTATTCTTTGTTTTCTCATAAAAAAAATAGCTTTTCCTTTGTTTTTATTGCGAATTCTTCTTGTTTAAATAAGATAGAGTTTTAAGAAAATTGACTTTTTGCAGGTTAAAAACCCTTGTTTTTCTAGAATCTGAAAGGAACTGATAGCATTCTGGATCAGTTATTCTCTTAATCTATCATAAAAACCTTTAATTTATCATATAATATGCAAATGATTACTAATCTTTCAATAATATCAGCACTTTGGCCCAATAAAAAAAAATTCTCAACAAGCTTTTCTATGAAAAAGACATCTATTAAGTATTCTATGTAGATTTGAGGCAAAATATTTATTTTCTCGATAATGAAAAGGAAATTGGAAAGAGAATTCTTCTCTATATATTGCAAAATGATTGCGCTTTCAACGAAAGCCTGTATTTTGTAGAGGTTAACGCATAAAATTTCCCACAAATCCTGCTTACGATACACCTCAGGCAATTTCTCAACGAAGTTAAGCTTCGAAATCATACTGATCTCATACAATTTCAATTGTATACTAGAAAAAAATGTGGTAAATTTATCATTAATTTCCGTCAATAAAAACAATATAATTCCTCATTAAAAAATAATAAAATTATTTTTTCTTGCCAAAACTCTTAACAAAAACCCTTTCTCATAAGAAAACCTCACCAAAATATAATAAAAATTAATTTTTCCACCATATCTAATTATAAAAATTAAACTTTTAAGAATACCTTAAGCTTTTCCGATATTCAAAACTAAGAAAATACAGTTTGATTTTCTCAACAAGCGCTTTCTTCAGTCTTGTGAAAGCCTGCACCTCGCTTTTACTCTCTTCCCCTCCATCTTTCTCGGTTTTTATCGCAATAAGTCTTTCAACAGTCTTCTCATGTTTGAAAATCAGCTTGAAATAATGCAAAATAATCCCTTTATCTTCTTCATAATCATCAAATTTTAGCCTATTCTTCGAATCTCCTTTCAACAGATTATTCATCCGTTTAAACTCCTCATTTTCTTCAAAAGTGATCGAAACCATGGGATTAAACGTGAAAATGTTTTGTGATTCTTTTATTTCCAACTCTTGCATATTCTGATAAAAATGCTTGAAACTGATTAGAAAATAAAAAAGAATCGCCTTCAGAAACTTCAAAGTTTCATGTGCAGTTATACATAAGAAAAAACTTCGAATTATCTCATATTTCCTATTATTCTTCAGAATCTTCAAGAAATTCCACAAAGAAACCAGATAATTCCTCAGATTATTCATCCCTTTCCCTGCAATCTTCTCAATAATAGCGACTTTGATCTCTAAATACGTATAGCAAATCGCCATACTAATGATCAAATCGCTATGGATTTCATTACCATCATTAGGCTTCAAATATTCTTTGAACAAATCTAATAGGAATTTATTATTGAAAGAATTATCTTTATCTTCTTTTTGAACTTTCTTGAGCTTTAGAAACACAGTCCCCATAATCTTTTTAAACCCTGTTAAAACCTCTGAATATTTCTGCAATCTCTCATCTTCTTCAATTTCAATAGCTTTTTCTTCACTAATCCCAGTTTTTCGCTCTTGTTCTCTGATGATTTTCTCACAACTGTGCAATAAAAGAATGAACTTTTCCCAGCGAGGAACCCCGTGTAATTCGATCACAAGACTGAAACTCTCTAAAAGATCGTTGAGTTTTAATGCAGAACTCTTTGATTTGAAAAGGTTTAGGATCAAAAGTCCTATATAAGAATCAGATAGCAATTCAGTTTCTTCAAGTCCTTTATCAGAGTTTTCTTTGATTAAAAACTCGAATTCTTCATTTGATTTTCGCATTATTTCGTAATCTTCGGCAATAAAACCTTCGAATAAGAGATGATTCGCTGTTTTTAAGCGATTTATAGCAAGGATTTGTGAATTATCTAAAGAAAATTCGAGCTTTTTTTCTAAATGGAAAATTTCTTGAGATTCAGCAAAGGAAAAATTCCCATAGGAAATTTCGATTTCTGCATCATTTTCTTGACTTTCTTCTTCGAGGATTTGTGGACTGGGTTCAATAAGAAGGGGTTCTTCTTGAAATTTAAGAGATATTGAGACCATTGAAAGGAATTTATCTTTAGTGAAGATGATTCGAGGATTTAAAGGGATCTTTTGGAGAAAAAGGGTTGCTATAGGAGTTATTTTATGCGAAAGTTCTGAGATCTTCGAGAATTTTTCGAAAATGAAATAGAAATAAATGAGATTGTAAAGGCCTTCAAAGCGGAAATCTTCACATAAATCAGGAGAAAAACAAAGTTTTTCGAGGGATAAAAGATATTTTTCAATGAAATCTTCAGGATCAAAGTCTATAAGAAGACTGTGAAGGTAATCACGAGTGTATCTCTGCACTAAATAAACGTATTTTTTCAGAAGAAAACCTCTTTTTTTATAAAGAAATTTAAGCTGAAAATTGAGAGAAAAAAAGGGGTTTTTACTGTGTTTTTATTGCATTGTTTTTTTTCTTAGAATAAAGTTCAATTGTATCGAAAAACAAAAGAAAAAACTCAAGGGAATAGCCTCTTTCTATAAGGTTTTTCAGGTTAATTCCACATTCATAAGCATTCTATTAAGAAATTCAATAAAAAATTAAGAGGTTTTTCTAGGACTATTGTTAAAAGATGAAGAGTTTTTGAGATTTTCAATGATTTTTGGCATATTTCTAAAGAAAAATTAAGGTAGGGATTTTGAAATTGGAGATTGCTTAAAGCTTGGATGTATTCTTCGAAGAGGGCGGGCTTTACCGAGAATTCCAGGAAGGTGTAATTCTCATATTTTTCTAAAATTTTCATAGCATCCATTGTGAAAAAAATTAATTAAATATTCGAAAATTGCAAGAAAAAATATTTTTAAAAAAAAGTTGTCCGAAAAAAAAAATTGAAGAAAAAAAATGGAAATTCAAAAAAAAAATTTATTTATTTTTTTTGTGCTCTTTTTCAAATTTTCCTTAAAATTCATTTTTTAATTATATATCTTTTCAAACAACCATTTAATAACTCTTTAAAATATCTCCTTAAATCCCCAATATGCTCTCCCGAGATTTCGATTCTCTTCATTATCAGGTTCCTCTCTCACCCCCCTCATTCTAAACTCTTTTTCCCAGGATGGTTATGGTAACCATTGTGCCAGTGAAGCTTTGAAAGGTGCCCTTCCTCTTGGTCAAAACTGTCCACAAAAATGCAATTTTGGTTTATACACAGAACAATTATCAGGCACAGCTTTCACATTACCCCGAGCTTCAAACCAAAGAAGCTGGCTGTATAGAATTCTTCCTTCAGTTACTCATTTGCCATTTGTTTCAGTTCAAGATAAGTTCAAATACATCACTAATGAATTCATGGACAAAGATAAAACAGTGGTGACTCCCAATCAATTAAGATGGAATCCTTTGCCTTTCCCAACAAAGGAAGCTCCAAAGACCTTTATTCAAGGATTGGTCACTGTTTCAGGATGTGGACATCCAGCATTAAAAGTAATTTAAAGTGAATTATTGATCTAAAACATATTGGTTTTCTTCATAAAGAATGGGATGGCTATATATCTCTATTCAGCGAATGTTTCAATGAATAATGAAGCTTTTTATAACTCAGATGGAGATTTCTTAATTGGTCTTTTTCATATGAATGAACCTTTAATTAAATTTATTTTTCTTTATAGTACCTCAAGAAGGAACTCTTTATATCACAACAGAGTTAGGGAAACTAACAGTTCGGCCAAAAGAAATTTGTGTTATTCCGAGAGGAATAAGATACTCAATTGATGTCAAAGAACCGGTTCGTGGATATATAGCTGAAACTTTCAAGGGACATTTCAAATTACCTGATCTCGGACCTCTAGGATCTAATGGTCTTGCAAACCCTAGAGATTTCCAAAGCCCAGTGTCTTTCTACGAGAAGATTGAAGGAAATTATAAGATTTATAACAAATATCAGGGAGAAATATTTGTTTGTGAACAAGATCACTCACCTTTTGATGTTGTGGCCTGGCACGGAAATTACACCCCTTACAAATATAATTTAGAACTTTTCAATGCAATGAATACAGTCACTTTTGATCATCCAGATCCTTCAATTTTCACCGTTCTTACTGTACAAAGTGATGAAGCTGGGTTTTTAATTTAAAAAGGTCTTATTTTTTTGTTAAAACTTTTAAAAAAGGACAGCTATTTGCGATTTTGCGATATTTCCACCAAGATGGATGGTGGCTGAACATACATTTAGACCACCTTATTACCATAGAAACATTATGAGCGAGTTTATGGGAAATATCTGCGGGACTTATGATGCAAAAGAAACTGGATTTGGACCTGGATTTTCTACTCTTCATTCAATTATGACTTCACATGGACCTGAAACTGATGTTTTTGAAAAGGTTTTTGAAAATTATATTCAAATTTTAGGAGTTTTTATTTTAGGCTTCAGAAATGGAGTTGAAACCTGTCAGATATGGAAATGATTCATTGGCTTTTATGTTTGAGAGCTGCTTGGGACTTAGGACAACAAAATTTATGATGGATGAAGTTGTGAAAGTAGATCATGATTATTATTTGGTAATTTTTTAATTTTATTTACTTTGATAAAAATAATCAATTTTATTAAAAGTGTTGGCAAAAATTAAAGCCTCATTTCCAAAAATAAAAGGAAGCTGTCGTTTAATTAATCTTAGGTTGAAGGATTAAACACTTAAAAATCGAAAACTCTAATTAAGCATTTTTTTTTTTTAAAATTAAAAAAATATTATAAATTTTTTTTTATTATGTCTACTTTACAAAATTAACAAATAGGGAGATTGAAAAAAGGGAAATAAATAAATAATAAAGGAATAAATAAATCTGAAAAATTCAATATCAATGGAAGAAGAAAATCAGGCAGTTTATTCTGATATCAGTATTTTATCAGAATTCGAAGAAGAGAAAAATAAAGACTATTATGATTTCAAAAGCCAATATTTGTCTGACGATATTTTTTTTTCTAATCTCAATAGGAAAAATTTTAACGATGCTTCTCCCTTAATAATAAACGCACAAATCTCTTTAAATCGAGAAAATATTGAAACAAAATCTGATATAAATTTATCAACATCTTTTTTAGTTTCATTGGATTTCCTTAAATATGGTTCGGTGCATACTACTGTTGTTCTTTTAATCGTGTCGACGATTGGTGGAGGTTTTTAACATAAATTAGTTTTAAATTCCTTTCAAAAAAATTTTATTTACAATTAAAGGATTGTTGTCAGTTCCTGGGGCTTTTTTCTCATCAGGAATCATTGGAGGTTTCATTTATTTTTTCTTTTTCGCTATATTGATGTATAGCTCAACCATTATGTTGGTCCTGAATATTTTTGTATTTTTTTAAATTATTATAATTAGATAGAGGTTTGTGATTTCTGCAAGAGATATTCTTATGGCGGGTTAGCTGAAGCCTGCTTTTCCAACAAGAATGTCGCGAATTTGATGAAGATTGTTTATTTTTTCAACAACTGGGGAATATTGACTTTATACATAATACGAGTGAGATTTTTTTTAAAATCAGGAATTTAGTCTTTTTCCTTGATTTAGGTCAACGAATTATTGTCCTCTTTTTTTTCTAATTTTTCAAAAATTAAGTTAATAAGTAATAATTTTATTTCTTTCTTCATTATTTTTTTTTCTTTGAAGCTGATCCAAATTACCAAGCAAAAATTTTTCAAATCATAACAATCGTAAATATTCTCTCAGACCAATTATTTATGACAATAATAAATAAAGTTTTGCTTGGTTTTGCCTCAAGGCTTGTTTCGCCAAAACTCCTCCCTAAGATATGTCTACCTTTTAGGGATCTTGTTCCTCATTTATTTATTTGTCATCATTACTGTCATATCAGTTCAAGAAAGAAATTTCATTGAAAATCTAAATAAAGTTCCATTAGTCGGTAATGATGGATTCACCTTTTTTGTTGTGATGTTTGCCTATTCTTGTCACAATAACCTTCCTGATATTTTATTAGTAATTCTTTTTATTTCGTTTGTGAATAACTAACTAACTATTCATTAAAATATCCAGGAATTAAAAGATTCTTCGAAAATAATAATGAAAAAAGCGTTAATTTTTTCATTTTGTTTTTGCATGGTTTTCTACATGTTAATTGGTTTTTTCGTGACAGTTTACTTGAATAAGGACTTATCAAAAGCTGATTATAGAGAGATTTTTTTGAATGGTTATAAAAGAGACATTGGGATAGAAATAGAAATTGTACTTTGATTTTTTGATTTGTTTATTTATTTATTGTAAGGCGATGTTGCTGATTGCAATCTATTTAGTTTTTATAATGCCCTTAAGGTTAAAGCCTTGCAAAGACACTCTTCTTGACATTTTTTACCCAAATGAACAAAGAGATGATTTCAAAAAGCATTTTGTTTTGACATTAGGTTATTAAAAGCTTTATAAAAATCTTCATAACATATATTTACTTAGCTAGTTCTTTAATGAGCCTAATCCCAGCCATGTTTATAGATAATTTTTCTTGGATTATAGAAGCAATGGGACTTTTATTTAATCCTTTAGTAAACATTTTAAAAAAAACTTTCATTTTATAATTATTTTATCAGGTTTGCTTCACATTTCCAGGAATATTTTTCATGAAGTTAAACGAATCAGATCAATTCAGCTATTTAAAAAAGTTATATTTATTTATTTTTATAATTGTGATTCCTCTGTATGGAATTTTTCATTTTTTCAATGATTTAATAACTAAAACCAATGAATAATAAAATCACATTATTTATCTATTTTAATCACATCTTTTCAACTGATTTATCAATTTAAAATTAAGTAAAATTCATTTTCATAATGGAAGAAAAATATGATGCTTAAGATTTAAAAGCGATTTAAATCTTAGGTTTAAAACTAAGAAATTTAATTTATCTGGATTTTTCTTAAAAATTTTAAAAAATTATTTTTATCTTAATCAAGTTTTAATTTTTATAAAATGTCCAAAATTGTTCGATTTTTATTGTTTTTTTATATTTTTCATAAAATCCTTTCTGTTCGACCTGATTTGGATAACACAGGGAGGGTGATTTCCACAAATTCCTTATTAGGTTCAACATGCACTGGCATTTTTGATAGCATCAACGTTGTTTATTGTGCTGATAATAAATGGGCTTATGGCTTTAAGCTCGCTTATTATAGAACAAGTTCTGATGATTACGGTGTATTGAACATAGTTCTAGATTGCCGGAGTCGATCATATGATGCCACTAATCAAGTTTGGAATGCAAGCACTTCTCGAATAGCTCAATATTCAAATATGGGATATTTTGATGGTTTAACTTTGAATTATACCAGTTTTGTCTATTGCAATGGTGATAATGGCAGGGATTTCATCAGAGGCTATTCTTTAAAAATGTGGTGTCCTCCAACTTTGATTGAAAATCCTCAAGGAATATGCGAGATGAAAATGACTTGTTGCTCAGGTCCCGAATTAGTCCTAGATTTAGCAAGAACAAATCTAAATGCAGCATGGACAGGTCTTTCTTATTGTAAAGTGGGATGGTTGGCATGTGGTTATACCATGAAGTATAAATCAACATCTGGAACAAGCTTTGGAGCCACTGATATTGAAATTGAATGCTGCAAGATTTGTGATGCTTCAAATAGCTTCTACCTCACATCAGCCAAAATTTGTGAACAATGTGATATAAGTTGCTCACAATGCTTCGGGACAGCAACTTATTGCACGACATGCCACAAAGGGTATACTTTAAGTCCTTCACATACTTGCACAACAACAGTAATTATAACGGAAGTGACTAAAGAGTTTTTCACTGATATGAGTTTGAACGGATGGTTAAATGATGGATCATTAATGCAATATACCTGTTTAGAATATAATCAATTTGGAGTATTAAATATATTTATGAGTGAAACTTGGCTTAAGAAATCAATATCTGGATTAGGTTTGCATAATATGTTAAATATTCAGATGAATTTTTATAAAATAGGATTAATGAAGCCTTGTTTTATAGAAATTTATTCAGATGGAAGGTTGAAACAAAATTTCACATTTTCAGAGTTTTATGATTTTATGTATTATGGAGAATATTGCTTAAATGAAATTGCTTTAATAAAAACAGGAAAAGTTAATTTATTTTTTTCACACAATGCAACATCGGTGGAAATAAAAATTGCAGTAAAATATACAGGTATTGGATATGTAGGAATGAATCGTTTTCGGGTCATATCGTTTAATTGTGATTCCTCATGTTTAACTTGTTCAGGTTTAATTGGTTGCACAAGTTGTTCAGCTGGAAGCTTTTTACTACTTCCACCTGGTCCTTCTTCTTGTGGAGTTTTTTGCAATCTTGGTTATTATCCTAATTCAACTTCACATCAATGCTTAGCTTGTGATGGCACTTGTGAAGGTTGCAATACTTCAGGAACAAGTGCTTGCACAAGCTGCCCTGTTGGAAGCTTTTTATTAGTGCCACCTGGACCTTCAATTTGTGGAGTCTCTTGCAATCTTGGATATTATCCTGATTCAACTTCGCATCAATGCTTAGCTTGTGATAGCACTTGTGAAAGTTGCAATACTTTAGGAATAGTTACTTGCACAAGCTGTCCAGCTGGAAGCTTTTTACTACTTCCACCTGGGCCTTCTTCTTGTGGAGTTTCTTGCAATCTTGGATATTATCCTGATTCAACTTCGCATCAATGCTTAGCTTGTGATGCCACTTGTGAAGGTTGCAATACTTCAGGAAAAAGTGCTTGCACAAGCTGTTCAACTGGAAGCTTTTTACTAATGTCACCTGGACCTTCGACTTGTGGAGTTTCTTGCAATTTTGGTTATTATCCTAATTCAACTTCACATCAATGCTTAAGTTGTGATTTATCATGTGTTGAATGCTCAGCTTCAGGAAGAAATGGTTGCACAATTTGTTCAGCTGGAAACTTTTTACTACTGCCACCTGGGCCTTCTTCTTGTGGAGTTTCATGCAATCTTGGATATTATCCTGATTCTTCAACAAAGGAATGTTTGGTTTGCGATAGTACTTGTAAAAGTTGCAATTCAGCTGCAACCAACTCATGTATAAGTTGTCAAACCAATACATATTTGCAATCTTTTCCAGGACCTTCAACTTGTGCAGCTACTTGTTTGATTGGATTTTATCCTGATTCTTCAACGAACACTTGTCATCCCTGTGATAGCGCTTGCTTGACATGTTCTGGTCCTTCAAACTCTGAATGTATCACTTGTTTGATTGGTGAGCATTTAATATCTAATGCTCCTTCTAACTGCGTGAGTGTTTGTGCTGATGGTTATTTCTATAATAAATTAAACAATGTTTG
>JFJP01044869.1_pt1 | contig 10001 bp, 10 predicted proteins | sample 431651 | NCBI WGS metagenome assembly JFJP01 (sample SAMN02602958, study PRJNA72255) | Microbial mat metagenome, whole genome shotgun sequencing project. | biome: fresh water; feature: sink hole; material: water; isolation source: purple microbial (photo- and chemosynthetic) mats found in...
GGTGGATATCTGCCTATTCCGATATACTTTGTAATAGCTAATGGGTCATAATAGAAAAGATATGCAGAAAGCCATACTGTGCCTGGCAGGTTTATCAACACATCCCCTCTATTCGCATGTGTCCGCAATTGTTCTAGCACTTTGCTTGGTTGAACAAAATCGGGATGGTCAGTACCGCTTTTTGAACTTTTCTTCACTTTTGACAATCCTGGGTTTTTTTGTAAAAGTTCGTTTGCATATACTTCACTCTTTTGTTTTATTCGCTCAATAACTCTTGAACTAATTTTATCGTAAAGTTCGTTCTGTGATAATTTGGATACTGAACTTTTTATATTAGCTCTCCCAGTATTGCCAAGTTCCGCCATTACTTCATCAAAAGCATCGTTTTGTATCTGTACATATTCCTCCAATTCTTTTCCTATTTCTTGGTCGTTCAGCTTTGGAGTCATAGCATCAGCACCTGTGGTAGACCATTGGTCTAAAAATATTTCTTTTTCGCTTTCCTGTTAAATCAAAAAATGAAATTTTAGTACCCGATTCATCAACTATATCCAAATTGGCAAATTCCTCAACAATAGGATTCAACAAGCTATCAGAGTCATCGTTTGTTGCTGATTTAATTTTAATTAACTGGTCACTTTTAAGGTCCGGAGTAGTAAGGCTAATAAATTTCGCCATATTTCCATAGTACCTTTTTGCTTCAATATTAAGTTTTGAAACATCAATATCACTAATCAATGTTTCAGTATTACTAATATTTCTATCTGTTTCTTCATTCTTGTCGCACGAAGCCAATGCAAACGCCACAAGGGCAATTAAATAAAATAGTTTTTTCATAAACATACTTGTTTTTGCGAATACAACATAGAATTTATGATAGTTTTTAATATCTTGTTGCATTCATATTTATTTTTCTTATTAGTTATCACAACCAATATGGTTGTCTTTGGAAACTTGCGTTTCTACAGATTTAAGATTGTCATTGTCAAACAAACTTTTAAGTGTCCAATGAGTACAAGGTTAAGGCGTACTCCAAAAAGTTTTTTTTTGTCTCGAAAACACTTTCAATGTTTATTTCTCGTGTTTCCGTATTTCTGTCTCTACTATGCTTCGAGACTGAAATAATGTGCATTAACTTGTGGTCATGGTCGTCTTTTTTCTTTTTTTTGCATGTTTGGTAACGACCGAGACTATGGGCATGTAGCCGATTGGCGGGAGCTTTAACTGTCGCACTACGATGAAGTGAATGCGGGAGATGAACCTCCAAAAGTGCATTGGTTATGAAGAATTTGTCGTCTGTTCTAGTGTGAATGTAAGTTATATGTAGATAATTATCAGTTTTATAAAGCACGTTTGGCAGTTATTAAACATTGTTTAAGATGCCAAACGTGCTATCATTTTTACAGTTTAATTTTTACTGTGTCGTTTGTGTTTAAAAATTTCAATTTAAACAAATCATTTTCAAAAAAATAATTAGAAATTTTTTTGTCACGAATATCCAATAGAATATTTGCAGTTTTATTTGACACTTTAAAAAGAACTAGTCTGTTACCACTTAAATATCTAGTGCTTTTATCAATGAAAAATGTAAAATAATCACCATTAACACTCCATTTTATTTCATCCATTCTTTCGTTACAGTCCAAATGGAAGCATTTAATGATAAACTGTCTATCCGAGGTATTGTCGAATTGATAATAGTAATTTGCATCTGATGTTTGCATTTCTGAAGCAACACCTCCAGTCTTTTTGATAATTTTCTGTTCAAGAAAGGTAGAATATACAAATGGTGTCCCTTCTTTAAGTTTCATTTCAGTATCTATATCAAAATCAGGCATATCGCAACTTGAAAATATAACCAACAGAATAAACATTAATTTTGCTTTCATAATCAACCTCTCTCTTTAACTGTAGAAATTAACGTTTTTAAAGGAGTTACTCCTATAATAATTGCAGCTGCTCCTGTAACTACCCCTGTAATTGTAGGTGATTTAATTACAGCAAAAATAGCCCATGAAACTGTTGCTCCACCAACACCACCAATAACAGTATTCCAAAAATCACGCCATTCAACACCACCACCACTCACAGAATCATATAGTTCTTTTGCAGCCCCGAAAAGTACTGCTGCACTAATTCCAACAACGACAATTGCAGCAGCTTTTACTTTGAAAGAAAACCATTTAGCAAAAACATAAACTAAAGAGGCTGCTCCCATACTTGCGGCTGCACCCGCCATTATATGTAGTTTAGTGTCATTTAATAATGCAACATTAGAATTTTGGGTGAAATTCTTTGCAAAGAATGGATTTGAATTAATATTCAATGGCGCATTTGAACTTTGATTCATTAATGATTCAATCATTGCTAAAGAGTCCGCAGGAACAAATGTTTCCAGTTTTTCCATGATAATATCTTTATCTTCCTGCATATATACACTTTCCAATAAGTCAATTTTCTGTGCACCTTGTTCTTCTAAGGCAATTTCTGTTAGAACTTCACGAGGATTTTCTACAAAGGCATCGACAGCAGCTTGGGTTTCGTTGTCTAAAGTAGGCGTTTCTCCATCTGCTGATACTCTTTGCTGTTGCCCGATAATTGAACTTCTAATTGAACTAGCAACATTACTGTTAGTATTCATAACACTAATAATATTGTCTATTTTTTGTTCGGTTTCTTGTGAAATTTCTTGTTTAACCAATTCATTTTTGTCACATGAAGTCAGTGTAAATACTACGAGGGTAATCAAATAAAATAGTTTTTTCATAAACATACTTGTTTTGCGAATGCAACCTAGAATTGATGATAGGTTTTAACTTCTCGTTGCATTCAGATTTATAAATTTTTAAGTAATTACAACCGTTATGGTTGTCGTTTGAAACTTACGTTTCCATAGATTTAATTTGTCTTGTCAAACAAACTATAGGTTCAATGAATACAGGGTTAAAGTCGTACTCCAAACAGTTTTTTCGTCTCGAAAACACTTTAAATGTTACTTTCTCATGTTTCCGTATTTAAGTCTCTACTACGCTTCAAGACTGAAATAATGCATTAACTTGTGTTCATATAGGTCGTCTTGTTTCTTTTTTTTTGCATGTTTGGTAACATCAATATATGCGCTACTCAAATACCTGTATGCGAGGTGTAATAGCGCATATTTCCGCCTTATCTACTAAAAAGCAAATACATATTCTGTTTATATAGTAGCGCATATTGGAATTTGTATTTTTTGCAGATATGCATTTAATAGATTGATTTGCAAAGATAAATTTTTTTAAACTTTACTAAATATTTGCTTTTATATTATCAAATTGTCCAATGGACTCTTTATCTGGTCGAACCCTTTTGTAGTAATGTGTATAACCCAATAGCTATCGGGGCTGTGGTTTTACTATTTGCATGACAAAGCAAACTTTGAATATAACGGAGATTTATTTTGGATTCAAGTAAATGAGTTGCCCCGCATGAGCGGGATAAACTGCACTATGTCGATTTGTATGAACCCCTGTTCGGCGTAGCGTAGTTCGGCATAGTGTCTTTCGTTATGTCGGGTGGGAGGGAGGCAAGGACGCCAAATAAAATCGGTATGTATCATCTACCTTGCTAATGGAAATCGGGTGGTACATGCCAATTTAGCGGCAAGCTTTCCTTCTCTCCGCAACGTAAGCAAAGATTCATACCACCAAACTAAAACAGCTCAGGTTGCACTACGGGGAACGGGGAATTCAAACTATTACCCCTTAACGTTATAAACTGCAATTATAAGGTTATTATACCATTCCTGCAAATCCCATAAACGCCATTGCCAATAGACCGGCTGTAATAAGTGAAATTGGTGCTCCTTCTAATGCTTTGGGTACTTTTACCATGCTTAGCTGCTCACGAATTCCGGCAAACAGAATTAATGCTAACCCAAAACCAATGGCTGTAGAAATGGCAAATACAACGCTTTCTATCAAATTGAAATCCTTTTTGATAACCAACAAAGCCACGCCCAATATGGTACAATTAGTGGTGATAAGTGGCAAAAACACTCCTAAAGCTTGATAGAGTGGGGGAGACACTTTTTTCATGATTATTTCAACCATTTGCACCAGTGCAGCAATGATTAAAATATAAGTAATGGTTTGCAAAAATCCGATATTGAACGGATCTAATACTGTTTTTTGAATGATATAAGTAAAAATGGTGGCAATAGTCATCACAAAAGCTACTGCTCCACTCATGCCCAAAGCAGTTTCAATTTTTTTTGAAACACCCAAAAAAGGACAAATTCCTAAAAATTGTGACAATACAATATTGTTCACAAATACAGCGCTGATAAAAATTAGAATAAAAGTCATAATGATGATAGTTAGACCACTAGCCCCTTAAAGGGGAACTATGTTAGTATTGATATTTTAAGTATTGAATTAGTTTTCTTCTCTTTTCTTGTGGTATTTTATGTAAAATGAACATGCTTCATTCCCAGCAATTTATCCCGTTTTTCACGGGATGGGTTAGGGGTTCTTTAGCGGTTAGCGGCTCTCAACTTATTAAACACCGCAATTAAATATCCAAGCGCAATAAAAGCACCTGGTGCTAATACAAAAATCAGCATGCCGTATTCTTCAGGAAAAATAATATGTCCAAATGATTTTCCGGTTCCCAACAATTCGCGTATTGCTCCCAACAAAGTGAGTGCAAAAGTAAAACCAAGTCCAATGCCCAAACCATCAAGAAATGAATCGAATACAGTGTTTTTGGCTGCAAATGCTTCAGCTCTTCCCAATACTATACAGTTTACAACTATTAAAGGAATAAATATCCCTAAACTTTCGTATAAAGCAGGTAAATAAGCTTGCATGGTCATTTCTACCACGCTCACAAAGGTAGCAATAACCACCACGTAAGCAGGAATACGAACTTGATCGGGAATCACGTTTTTTAATAATGCAATGACCATGTTTGAACCTATTAATACAAATAAAGTTGCCAAACCCATACTCATTCCGTTTACAGCCGATGAGGTAGTTGCCAAAGTTGGGCACATTCCCAAAATTAGTACGAAAGTTGGATTTTCGGTAACTAGCCCATTTAAAATAATTTTCATTTTTGAATTATTCATTATTTTTTCCTTTCGATTTTGAATTATTGGTTGTTGATAATGAGTCAGTTGTAATACTTTGATTCAAGTTGGTTGTTTTTGAAATACTAAATTCAGATTTGTCAATATTTTTAGAATAAGCATAATAGGCATTTCTAATGGCAAATAAAAATGCTCTTGAACTTATGGTGGCAGCAGTAATCGCATCTATTTCGCCACCACTTTTAGTCACCGACAAATTTGCTGTTCCAGCATTTTTCCCGATAATACTTTGATTCTTTTTTTCAGTTTTAAACCAATCCACTATTTTAGTTCCCAGTCCTGGTGTTTCATGTTGTTCAAGAACTTTATAGTTTAAGATTACACCAACACTATCAAAACCAACCATGATGTCGATATTTCCACTGAATGCATTATTGGAAGTTGTTTCAACAGCTGCACCTACAAATACATTATCTTTATTGTACGCTCTATATACTTTCATAGTTTCTACACCATCATTTATCACAATTGGTTTAGTGTCGAAATGGTGATAAGGCGGCAAAACTTCCTTAATTGCATTTTGTTCCTTTGCCAATTTTGATTTTGCAATGGGCTCTTTAGTAACAGAATACAAAGATGATAAAATTAATGCAGCAAATAATGTAATGCCTGAAAGCACCAATGCCATATTTTTAAAATTCGATTCTAACTTTTTCATTATTTCTTTGCCTCCCCGAATCTTTTTGGTTTTATGTAGTTGTTAATTAGCGGTGTAAAGGCATTCATAATCAAAATGGCAAATGAAACACCTTCGGGATAAACACCAAAAATGCGAATTACTACGGTAATTATTCCAATGCCAACTCCGTAAACTAACATTCCGCGGGTAGTCATGGGAGAAGTTGCATAATCTGTGGCCATAAATATTGATCCCAGCATTAAACCACCAGTTAACAAATGGAACATTGGTGGCTTAAAGAATAGCTCGGGATTTACTAGGTTCAGAATTCCAGTAAAAACAAAAACTGTTATTAAAATGCTAATAGGAATATGCCAGGTAATAATTTTCTTAATTAATAAAAATGCAAGGCCTAGCAGCAATGCCAATGCCGAAATTTCACCTATGGAACCACCCATATTACCAAGAAATAAATCCATGGTTTTAGGTATTTCAACAAACTGACCCTTTAGCGCAGCCAATGGAGTGGCAGCTGTGACGGCATCTGTATAATTCATATTCAGTGGTATTGGACGTGGCCAACTGGTCATTGCTACTGGAAATGAGATTAATAGAAATACGCGACCTACCAAAGCGGGATTTAAAGGATTATTTCCCAATCCACCAAAACTCATTTTGCCAATGCCGATAGAAACCAGCGCCCCGATAATAATCATCCAAATTGGAATATTTGACGGCAAATTAAAAGCCAACAACAAACCAGTTAATGCTGCTGAACCATCGTTAATTGTGATGGGTTCTTTAAAAAGATAACGTTGAATTAAGTATTCAAAAAGCACGCATGACAGCACTGCTGTTAAACTTACGATAAGTGCACCCAATCCAAAAAAATACAAACCGACAAGATAGGCTGGCATCAAGGCAGTAAGTACGCCCCGCATGTTTTTGGAAATAGTATCACCGCTATGTACGTGTGGTGATGGTGAGATGATTAGTTTATTCATAATGAATGACACCTAGCCCCTAAAGGGGAACTATTTTAGTATTGATTTATATTTATGACCCCTTTCCCCCTAAAGAGGAACTAAGTTAATGTCTATTTATATGTTATTAGATTTAATATGTGTTTTTATGTAATAGCTTTATTGAAAGAAACTTGCCTCATCCCTCGCAATTTATCCCGTTTTTACGGGAGGGGCTAGGGGTTCTTTCTGCTTCTAATGATTTTTCCAACAGTCATTTTCCCAAAACGAATGTGATCAAGTAAAGGACGGTTTGAAGGGCATGTGAAACTGCAACAGCCACATTCGATGCAATCCATTACACGGTTTATTTCCATCTCTGTCCACATAGTGTTTTCACTCTGTTTCATAAGTAGATAAGGTTCCAATCCCATTGGACAGTTTGTGACGCATTTAGCGCAACGGATGCAATTTTGCATTTTTTTGCGAGCCGATTCAAAAGTTGGAATAAACAAAACCCCAGCAGTTCCTTTTGCCACAGCCACTTCCAGCGTGCTCAAAGATCGACCCATCATTGGTCCACCAGCTACAATTTTGCCAGTATCATCGGGAATTCCGCCTGCTTGATTTACCACATTGGCAAGTGGCGTACCTAGTCGCACCCAGAAGTTGGACTGTTGCATCATAGATTTTCCTGTAATGGTAATGATGCGTTCAAATAATGGTTTGTTTTTTTGTACAGCTTCATAAACAGCATAAGCAGTGGCCACATTTTGTACTACTGCACCCACTTCTAAGGGCAGTGATCCACTTGGTATTTGTCGACCAGTAGTAGCTTCAACTAGTTGTTTTTCACTTCCTTGCGGATATTTTATTTGCAATGGAGCTATTTCAATACCTGAAAATGATTTAGCTAATTTTTGCAGATTAGAAATAGCATCTTTCTTGTTGTTTTCGACACCAACAATGGCACGTGTAACATTAATTGCTTTCATCAAAATACTAACACCAACCAAAATTTCTTCCCCTTTTTCGAGCATTAATTGATGATCGCAAGTTAAATATGGTTCACATTCAATACCATTTATTACCAAAACATTTGCTTTTTTTCCATCGGGGATTAAAAGTTTTATATGTGTTGGAAATGTAGCACCACCCAAACCAACTATTCCTGCGCTGATAATTTTTTTAATTATTTCAGCTGCCGATAGCATGCATTCACGCTTTATTTCATTAGTTCTATCAATAGTTTCCAGCCATTCATCTCCATCAACATCTATAAACACGGCAGGACGCTTATAGCCTGAAGCATCAATATAATCATCAATTTTAAGTACTTTCCCCGAAACAGAAGAATGTACATTTGCTGAAACAAAACCACTGGCCTGTCCAATCATTTGTCCTACTTTAACTAAATCGCCTTTGGCCACCAAGGCTGTACTTGGGGCTCCCAAATAGTGTCCAAGAGGAATAATGGCTTGTGTAGGTATTAAAGCAATTTCTGCTTTTTTACCAGCGGACAATTTATTTTCTTTTGGGTGAATTCCACCCATTTTGAATGTTCTCATAATTACTTTTGTCTAATGACTAAAATCAATCCTTTGAGCGTGATTTATTTACTTGTTAATTTCCACGATTGCAGTTGTAGGACATACATCAACGCATTTACCGCACAATGTACATTTCTCAGAATCAATATAAGCCAAATTATTTTTTATAGTAATGGCATCAAAAGCACATTCTTTAGAGCATTTTGAACAGCCAATGCATGACACGCTACATGCTTTCTTACTTACTGCGCCTTTATCTTCATTGATGCAATTGACAAATATTCGGTGTGATGCGGGTCCCTTTTTTCGCAATTCAATAATTAATTTGGGGCATGCTTTAACACATGCGCCGCACGAAGTGCATTTTTCCTCATCCACTTCGGGCAACAAAGTTTCGGGGTTGATATAGATAGCATCAAACTTACACGACACCACACAATCGCCCAATCCAAGACAGCCCCACGAGCAACCCGTTTCGCCTCCATACAAATTATGTGCTATAGCACAAGAACTTACACCATCATATTGGTTGGAGCGTGGACGAAGTTCACAAGTTCCACCGCAACGAACCACCGCAATTAATGGAGATACCTCTGGAGCTGTTTTACCTAAAATGGCTGCTACTTTTTCCATTGTAGGCCTGCCACCAACCGGGCAAATCAAATTCTCTAGCGTATCTGCTTTTACACAAGCATTGGCAAAACCTCTGCAACCCGGAAAACCGCATGCACCACAGTTGGCTAGAGGAAGTGCTGCCTCCACCACATTAATTCTAGGGTCTTCGAATACTTCAAATTTTTTGGATACAAAAAATAGAATTATTGCTGATAAAGCCCCTACAATCAATAGGGTTAGTAAGGATATAAGAATCAAATTCATTGGATTATTGTTGTGTTAATATCAATTCAAAAAACGTATATCTAAAGTAAGGAAAATTCAGTACTATTATATAAACAAAAGAGATGACTGGTTTAAAGAGCACACAAATCATCTTAAAGTTAAGGAAATAAATTAATATCAGCTGGGTGAATCTTTTGATATACTGAATTGAAATTTATTTTTCATTTTTTTTCTGAAAAATGAAAGTATAATATAGTAGGGAATCAGAGTTGAGAGGGAAATTGTTCCAGAAATTGCTTCGCTGGACGCATAATTACGTAAAACAAATAATGAAAGAAGTATTAATAGAAATGGTAGTACAAATGCAAGCAATACTGCAAGAAGACCCATCGAACTTTGTCCAGATAGAATGACTTTATCACCTACTTTATACGAGGCATCTTTGCTTTCTACGTCAATCAGCTTTTCGTCCATATCGGCTGCCGAGCAAGCGCCATTGGCATGACAACCGCTACACGCAGACTCTTGGATGATTAAAACCTGTATAAGATTTTTATCAATGCGACTGATGATTCCAGTATGTTCGATTTTTTGGCTCATTTTGTAATGTGGACATTGCAATTTGAGGCAAATATACAAATTGTTTATTGAAGTATCAAAAAAAAATAGTTATATATAATGTTTTTATTAAAACTGAAATCTCACAAACTATTGGTTATGTGCGGTATAAATCATTGCGTTATTTAATTTGTTATAAATATTAAATATGTTTTGACACAATAATAGATTTATTTATACAAAAAAAGAAAAAGTTTTGATGTGAATTTCAAATTTGTTTTACCAATATAAAAGTATAATACGACAATAATTAGTGACCATTATTTAGTCTAAGTAATATAATG
>JFJP01001288.1_pt1 | contig 9999 bp, 11 predicted proteins | sample 431651 | NCBI WGS metagenome assembly JFJP01 (sample SAMN02602958, study PRJNA72255) | Microbial mat metagenome, whole genome shotgun sequencing project. | biome: fresh water; feature: sink hole; material: water; isolation source: purple microbial (photo- and chemosynthetic) mats found in...
AAGTTATTAAAATACGGTTGGATTTATATTTATTCCGAAGTGAATTCTACAAATAGTTTTGATGCTAAAAAATTAGCAAAAGCGCCTAAACTTTTCAATTTAAATCCAAAACTGGTAAATTTCAATACAAAAATTGAAAGAAGGATAACTGATTTAGATGTTAGTTTTGATTATGATAACTATCTAAATTTACGTTATTCAGATATAATTCCATTCGTTGATTGGAAAGTTAGCGATGAAAACCAATTTAAAGGAGTTTCAAGGTTAGATTATTTAAAAAATGAAACTAATTTAATTAACCTGGCAAACAATGGAGATTCTAATAGAGTTAAATTATCAGGACAAGTTGTTATTTCAAAAGAGCAAGAAAAGGACGACGCGATAAAGGTTTCTAACTCAGTAAATTTTTTCGATAAAAGAGATCCAGAAGCAAAATCTGAGGCTAAAAAATTGGAGCAATTATTCCATTCTAAAGGATTAGGGCAAGGACGTTCTATCTTTGTGACGGATTTATCTTTGAAAGTTTTAAATCTATCAGATGGCATAAATAATCTAGATTTTACGCCATTAAAAACAAGCAATGGTAATTTATATTATTCAGTATATAATATCCCAAATGGATTAATTGAAAATTCAACGTATGACAATAGAGATGCTGACGAATTATTCCTTTATGAAAATATTGCTAAAAATATTGCTGAAAATTTCGCGAACTCATTAGTATCTTATTATTATCACACAAATAAAATTAAGGTATCATTTGAACACCTTGAGATTTACAGAAATAGAAAGCAAGAGCAGAAAAAATCCTATAGTGAATTTTTGAAAAATTATATTGAAATAATTAATAATTTAGTCGCAAATAATAATCTTACCGTTGAAGAAGGTAAAATTAAAATAGATAACGCAATTAATAACGAAATATTGTTATGAAAAAACTAACTACAAAACAAGTTGAAGATTTAATTAAGGGGCGTGAAAACCAACTAAAATTAATTAAAAAAAAAGAAATTAATATAGATAAAGAAGTAAAAAAATGATAATCAAAGGAGTAACTGACAATATTAGTTTCAAATCTAAAACTAATTTTTTAGATTATGTAGGCGAAAATAAAGAAAAAATAATTGACACTAAAAAATCAATTATTAAAATGGGCTATTTAGCTGATTTCTTTTTTGAAGAACAAACAAAAGAACAGGAAAGTTTTTTATCTGATTTTTTGTTTAAAAATATAGAAGAAAATCAAAATAATACAAACATTTTGTCTAAAAAATTAGCAATAAATTCAACTAATTATTTAGACTCTCATCAAGATTTACACATCAAAGGTATTTGGGACGATTCAATTCCAGAAGTTCAAGGAAAAATATATTTAGTAAATAATCATGAGCTAAACCACAAAGAAGTTATTGCATATCCGGAAAGTATTAACATTTCAACAAAAATAGTATCATTTAGAAGTTTAGGTGTCGATTCAGATTTGGAAACGCAACTCTTAGTTTTCGATGCTGAAATTAAACAAGAAATTAATTCTTTAATGTACGAAAGGTATTTAAAAGGATTGGTTAAACAACATTCTATTAGAATGTCTTACGTAGGTATTCAAATGGCTTTAAAATCAGATTCAGAATTATTTGTTGAAGAAAATTATTTATTTGAAAAATTTTTAAAACAAATGGCAAATCCAGAAATAGCATTATCTGATGAGGTTTATTGGATAGTATCAAAAGCAAACATAAAAAGTGAGGGTTCGAGTGTCATTTTTGGCTCAAATAAAATCACTCCAGTATTAAATTAAAATCATTAAAACTATATAAAATGACAGACCAAGAAAAAGAGTTGAAAGCTAAAGAGTTAATCAAAGAATTAACTAAGGAGCAAGTTGAACTAATTTTAGAAAGCAAAAAAACTGCAGACGAAAACGCTTCAAAATTAGTACATCAAGAAATTGAAAATTTAAAAACACAAATTAAAACAAATCCAGATGTTTCAATTTTGAAAAAAGACATCGAGCGTTTGGAAGATGCTTTAAGTAAAATTGAAAGCAACAAAAATCAAAGCAGAAATGAAGTATTATTAACTGCGTTCGAAAATCCAATTATAAAATCGTTTTTAGCCAAAGTTGCTCAAAAAGGCAAGACGGAAGATACTGAGGAATATTCTTACAAAGGCGATTCTCGTTTTTCACGTGCTGGAGAAAAAAATAGATTTAAAGCCTTTAATTCCTTAAATGTACATACAATTAATACGGTAAATTCAACTACTTTACCTACTGCTGGTTCAACAGGAATTGTACCTACATTGTGGCAACAGATAATGACGCAGATTTTAGGTACTTACGAAACTCCAAGAGTAACATCTAATATTTTAGATTTCGTCATGGTAGAACAATTAAATGCACCAAGAATAGCAACTATTAGTTATGATTATACGGCTAATTTTCAAGTTACAGATGAATGCGAGATTAAACCTTTCACTAAATTAAATGCACTAGACATGGTCGAAAGTGAAGCCGAATTTATTGTTACTTTATTTTGCTACTCTATGCACCTAGAATTTTGGTATGCAGACCTTTATAATGACTTCAAAACTTCGCTAAGACGTCTATTGCTAGAGGAAATACCTAAAAGAGTAAATGCATTTTTAAACACAAAAGGGATACCTTTTACTCCAACAGCAAACACCTACACCACAACTGCACCTGATGACGTAGACGCACTTGCATCTATTGTAGCAGACTTATATATTAAGGGTGTGAAAAATCCTATTATAAGACTTTCTCCAGGTAAATATACCGAAATAATACGTGAAAAAGCAACAGATGGACATACCAAAAACAATAACAACGGATCTATAAGAATAGTTGATGATAGAATCTATCTAGGAATGTATCAGATCCAAATAATTCAAGAAGAATCATTTGGTATTGACGATTTGCAAATAGGCGATTTCTCATCAGTTAAGGTTGCAATTCATAATGATATTATTCAGATTGAAAAAGTTGGTACAGTCGTATTAGATGACAATTCTACTTCAACAGAACGTAATATCAACATTGATGAAATAGGTATTTTTGTTGCGTATAATATGCCGACAAAAGCAAACGCTTATTTAATTCGTGATACTTTCACTAATGTAAAAACATTAATTACAGCTTAATCCTAACAAAATAAAATAAATAAATGGGAGAATTAGAAAAATTAAAAACGAAATCAATAAAAGACCTTGCGATTGAGGTTTTGAATGATTTTAAAGCAGAATGGGAGAAAAATGGAAAAAAATCAAAAATAATCAGTTTTGAAAAAAACGGCAAAAAGATTATAACTGAAAAAATCACAGATGTTCCTTATATTGATATGTACGATATCAAAAAAATAGAATTTACAGAAAATTTCGGATTTCATAAAAAAGGGGCAAAAGTAGAGGTTAGCATTGTTTTGCTGAAAGTTTTTGTTGATAAATTAAAGGTAGCAAAAGAAATTAATTAATGTTTACAAATTACGAACAATATACAGGTCAGGTTTTCATACCGCAAAATGAATGCTTAGAAAATGTTCATTTTCTAGAAAGCATTTTTGCTACGGAACGGCAAATGTTAGAAAATATACTTGGATATTGTTTGTATTCTGAATTATTAGAGAATTTAATTTTTAATGTTGAAACTGGTTATAGTGAATTAAAAGTAAATGCACCACAACACATTATAGAACTTGTTTTAGGCGTTGTTTACGACAATGTTTCTGATTCAATTAAAAGCAAATGTGGTTGTGGTTGTAACTATTCAAAATGTGATAAAAAGCATTGGAAAGGGCTTTTAGAATTAAGGGAATTTTCCTATATTAAAGATGATTGCGGAATTAATAATGTTATAACAGTAAGTAAAAAGTTTTCATTCTTAACTTATTACTGCTACGCAGATTATATAACTCACAATTCTGTTAATTTTGGAAATTTAGGTAGTAATGATTTTAACGCTACTAATAATAATATTAAAATTAGTAACGCTTTAATTTCATTCTATAACCATGTTAAAGGGTGTAATTCAGGGTGTGATGTTAGCTTGTACACTTATTTGAGTGACAATATAGATAAATTCCCAAAATGGGAAGGTGATTATATATGTTCAATGCAGGAGGTTAATATTTGGGGATTAAAATGAACGAAGAAATATTAATTTATCATTCAATTAAAGAATTAAATCTTAAATGTTCTGAGACTTACTTTGGTAACGAAGAGGACATTAGTTTTGATACTTTCGTTTTGCAAAAAAATCACACTAAAATTTTTCCTTTAATTTGGATTCAAACTCCTTTAAAAATCGAAATTGAAAATAACGAAACTTTTGTAAATGACTTAACTATTTTAATACTATCTAATAACAATAATCAAACTGTAAATCTTTTGAATAAAGAAAGATATGCAAAAAAATTTAAAGTATTAGAAGAAATTAGAGTAGAACTAATAGAAAATATTAATAGTAAAAATCTTAATGTTTTCGGTAAAATTAATATAGAAAAAAATCACAAATTCAAATTAAAAAATTCTCAAAATGAGAGCAATTTTGAAATTGTTGAATCTATATCTATAACTTTTGAACGAGTGCAAATCACTCAAAATTGTATAAAAAAATATTGTAATTGTTAAATATAAAAAATGGCGAACTGGATAAAAAAATGTGATAGCGAAATTATGGGTACTGGAATAGGTGCTTGTAATAAATTAATTGGAGAAATAAAAAAAGGATTTCTTTTGAAAAGAAACACAAAGGTAACTTTGACGAATGGTGTATTTACTCAAACAGAATACGATAGATTGGTTCAAACTGGTAAATTGGTGTATTTGCAGGATTTCATAAATATTACACCTGCTCCTTTAGAAGCAGTATATGAAGAATTAGGACGTGGAAGGCAAAAAGCCTCAGGTTCTGTTTATAGATTTACAGCTAATATAACCGCTTACCAATGCTTAGCAAAAGCTTTATGTTCATTAGAAGCAAAATCAAGTCTTTGGGATTTCTTTTGGATTGATAAGCAAGGTAACATTAATGCAATTAATAATGGAGATGGTACATTCTCAGGATATTCTTTAGATGGAATATATTTTGATATTGTAATGGGGGACGCATCGGCTACATCTACTAAATTAATGCTAATGATTGATTTTGATGAAATTTCTTCAGAAGAATTTAGATGTGGAAACTCAGATGTTTTGGATAATTCATTAATCGAAGTTTCTAATATTAAAAGACCTAACGGAGTTATTGATTATCAAATCGAATTTTTACCAACAAATAAAATTAAAGTTTCATCAAAATGCAATCCTAATGAAACGTTAGACGCTTTGGAATTGACCAATTTTAAGTTTACAGATGCAGCAGGAACTGAATTAACAGGAATCACTATTGCACCAAATGGAAATGGAATTTACACAGTTACTGGAGCAACTGGAGAAGCTATTGTAACATTGTGGGATAGTGCATTATTAACCAACACAATTAAGTACGATAACGAGTATTACAGAACAGCACCAAAGACAGTAGTTTTTACATAGCCCCACATAGATTGTATAATCAAATATATAGTATGATATATATGTAATTAGGGGCATGAATACTTTAATGGAATGGAAAGTTAATAAATTTACGACCAAATCCTTTTTAATTTTCGTTAAAAAGGATTTGGATAGTAAAAAATTAGGTTTACTTCAAAAAGAGCAATGGTTAAGGGGTGTTAATGAATCTGAAAAAATAATAGGTCGGTACAAAAAATCGACTGAAAAATTCGCAAAAATACAACCAAGACCAAAAACTCGAAAAATTGCAGGAAGACCTTATAATTTACTTTGGAGTGGAGATTTTTTTCAAAAAACAAAATTCCAAATTAACGTAGAAGAAAAAGATTATAAATTTATCATTGATAGTTATTCAAGCAATAAGCCTAAACTTTTTAAAACTATTAAAAAATATGGTTTAATTTCAGAACCAAATACTATTTTTGGATTAACTGATGAAAATGAATTTAAATTAATTGATGAAATGGAAACATCTTTTTTAAATGAATTAAATAAAATTTTAAAATAAAAAATTATGTGTAATTGCACTCAGAAACCAGACTTTAAAGCAAACATTAGAGAAGCATACGACCACACGCAAACCCAAAAAGAACAGTATGTAGTATATAATAGCAACGACAAGTTATTTATCGCACCCTTAAGTTTTGTATTACAGCAAAATCACTGCTGTTATTTTGTACCAAAAGCGAATGGCGAATTTTCAGAAGTGAAAATAGAAAAAACAGTGGAAACTAAAGAAGTTAAACGAAAAAAGTAAAGTATTTTTTTTTTTTTTTAGATTCAAATAAAAAACCTACATTGTAATAATGTAGGTTTTTTTTAAAAAATCAGTAAATTTAAATAGTTTTCATAATATTAATTTTCGCAAATCAATGTTAAAATTCCATTTTTAACATTGAAATTCATTCTTTTACCGAAATTAAAATCAGGGAAATTAACTCGTTTTTTTTCAGAGAATCTTACATTTTCATAACTATCTGTAATACGAACATATAAATCAATGAATTTTATTTTTTGATTATAAATTTCTTCAAAATTTCCAGTAGCGGAAGGACAATTTTTATTATTTCTTATTGTGATTGTTTTAGAACTACCATCAAAAAAGACAATGTCACATTTAAATTCATGGTAATAATGAGTACCTAAATATTCCTTAAAAATCTTATTTTCATCTAAATTACCACTAATACACACGATAGATTTATTAGTTAAATCGTTTGTTTGTTCTTCTGAATTATCTGAACTACAAGATAAAAAGAATATTGTCAATAGAATTATTAAATTTTTCATTTTCATTTTTTTGTAAATTTACAAAAAAAATAAATGCAAAAAGAAAAGATAATTAATTATTTAAATGGAAAAACATTAGCTGAAAAATCTGATTTTTGGTTTTATGGTATGACAGCAAATAGTTATGATTTTGTGCATATTTCAAAAAATTACTATATTGCAAAAATACTTTATATGAATCAAATTATTTACTTGCATTGGGTTTTTTTAGATAATTTTGAAGAAATGGATTATATTTTTTCAGGTTCAGAAACACCATTTATTAATTTAACAGACTAAAATGGCAAAAGAATTTAAAATTACAGGTGTAGATAAAGCCACTGAAGATCTAAATAAATTAATGGGTGCTATTAAAATGGCAAAAGATGAAATGCTATTGTTATTAGACGCCAACTCAAAAGTATTTAAAGGTTTTGATGTGCCAAAGTCATTAAAAGATAGTGTTAAATTACAAAACGAATTAAACGAAAGTCAAAAAAAACTAACAGAAACGGAGTTAAAATATTCAAAATTAGTTCAAGAAAAAATAAGATTAAATGAAAAATTAAAAAATCAAGCGACCTCTGAATATAAAGAATCTTTAAAGAAAAAACTACAAATTCAAGAAACAGATAAATTACTTCGTGAACAAATTAAAACAGAATTAGGACTTGGTAAGGCACGAGAAAAACAATTAAATGCGTACGAGCAAATGAGCAAAAAAGCTCGTGAATTAAAAAACGAATCCAAAGATTTAAAAGTTCAATTATTGAATCTATCAGAAGCAGGAGATACAAGTTCACAAACATTTGTAAAGTTAAAAAATAGATTAGGCGAGGTAGAACCCGAAGCCCAAAAATTAGACAAACAGCTAAAAAATATTGATGGTAATTTAGGTGATTATCAACGAAATGTAGGAGACTATGCGAATAAATTCAAAGATGCGTTAGGGTCTATTTTCTCTGGAGATATAAAAGGTGGGTTTGAACAGTTTGCTGAAATTTCAAGGCAACCAATAGGATTTAAAACTTCATCAACTGAACCTCAAAATTTATTAGGCGGAAATAATGCAACTGGTGTAATTGGTGGTTTTCAAAATTTCACATCGAATAAAGGAAATAATCCTTTAACAGATATTTCAAAAAGTGCTGTGGATATTGGGGATTCCTTTGAAAAAAGCACACCAACATTAAAGGGGTTTCAAAGTGCATTAAAAGGATTAGTGGCTCAAGCATGGGCTTTTATTGCAACGCCAATAGGTGCTGCAATTGCTGTAATTAGCGGAATAGCGATAGGGACAAAAGCCTTATTTGATTACAACAAAGAAGTTTCAGCTTTAAATAAGCAGTTAAAAGCTTTTGGTATAGATGAAAGTCAAGTTAATGATGTTCGAGCTAATGTAACAGCTATTGCAGAAGTTTACGATAAAGAATTTGGCGAAGTTGCTAAAACTATTAATTCATTAGCTAAAAGTTTTGGAATATCTTATAAAGAAGCTGGAGACGTTTTAAATGAAGGACTTGCTCAGGGTGGGAAGTATAATGAAGAATTTTTATCTAATTTACAAGAATACGATATATTTTTTCAAAAGGCTGGATATTCTGCCAAAGATTTTGCTTCGATTATAAACGCATCTTATATGCTTGGTGTCTTTAATGATAAGCTACCTGATGCGATTAAGGAGATGGAAATTAGTCTATCAGAGTTCACGAAGTCTAGCCGAGATGCTTTAATTTATGCTTTTGGGGAGGAATTTGCTGATAAGATAGGAAATGGAATTAAAAATGGAACGATTAAAACTAAAGAAGCTCTTGAATTAATTTCTGAACAGGCATTGAAAACTGGTTTAGACGCAGAACAATTAGCTAAATTAAGTGCTGATGTTTTCCGTGGGGCTGGAGAAGATGCTGGTGGTTTAATTGAAATAATTAACGTTTTGAATAAAGCAACAGAACTTCGGAATAAAGGATTAGATGAAAGCCAAAAGCTACAAAAAGAATTAACAGATTCTACAAGTGAATATGAAAAAGCACTATATGATGTTGCAGGAGTTAAAGGTATTGACGATATTTGGCAAAAAGTAAAGATAGGATTTACAGACTACATAACATATTTTTTAAAACAGTTTGCAAGAATAAAAGAATCCTTTAATATAATATCAACGTCATTTTCTGATATATTTAAGCAAAGTAACATTAAAGATGTTTTAAAATCCACTTTAAACTTTATTTTAAAATCTGTTACTGAATACGTTAATACAATGGTTGCTATAATAAGTAATGCAATTGGTGGTGGTTTTTTTGATATTGCTAAAAAATTTGACAAATTAACAAAAAATATTCAAAAAAAATTAACGCTAAAAGTAGGTTTTACAACAGAAACGGAAAATGAAAAAGTAAAAAGATTTGAAAGTGAACAGACTAAAAAATATAATCAAGCACGAGAAAAGGCTGAAAAATCAGGTAGTAAAACATTCGTAGCACAAGATAAAGGAGTTTTAGCGACTTTTGACACCAAAAAAGGAACTAAAATTATTAAAAATAAAAAAACAGAAGTAGATGCAAACGCAGAATATAAATCACAACAAAAAGCAGAAAAACAGATATTAAATGATTCCAAAAGCAACGCTAAAAGCAAAATTGATATTGAAAATGAGAAAGCCAAATCAAAAGAGGACGCAATAAATAAACAAATTGCAAAAGAAAAATCATTGATTGAAATTGAAAGATTGGCTCTTGAAAAAACTCTTGAGAATTTTTCAAAATCAAAAAAAACCATGCAAGAGGAATTGGATTTTTTAGAATATTCCTCAAAAAAGAAAATTGAATTAATTGAAAGAGAGCGACTAAATGAGCTCCGTAAAAAAGGATTAACAGAAGAGGATAAAAAAATTATAAACGAAAAAAGCCAAAACGAAAAAGACAAAGTTTCTACTGAAAAAAACCAAAAAACAAAAGATATTAAACTTAGTAAAATCGATGGAGATATTGCGACCAGCGAATTAAATTCTAAAATCCAAATTGAAAACGCTAAAAAATTAAGTGCCGAATTAATTAAAATTGAAAAGGACAGATTAGATGAGTTATTGAAATTAAATATTCAAAGTTTAGAGTTGAAAAATAATTTAAACTTTGAAGAAGTTGAGAATAGACGAAAAAG
>JFJP01041274.1_pt1 | contig 9999 bp, 4 predicted proteins | sample 431651 | NCBI WGS metagenome assembly JFJP01 (sample SAMN02602958, study PRJNA72255) | Microbial mat metagenome, whole genome shotgun sequencing project. | biome: fresh water; feature: sink hole; material: water; isolation source: purple microbial (photo- and chemosynthetic) mats found in...
TATTATTTTTCTGATTATTTAAATTTGGACAAAGTAGAAAATGTGGATATCCAAAATGATGTCATCCAAAAAATTTATGAAAATGATTTTAAAACAGTCATTATTGATACTCAGGATGATAGTATTATTCCTTTCTTGTCTTCCTTATATAATTTGATGTTCGCCAAAGTAAATTTTATAGATATGCACGAGGTTTATGAATATGTTTTTGGAAGGATTCCTTTATCGCTAGTCAAACATGGCTGGTTTTTGAAAAATGTCACTACAGAAAGTTACGAAATTTATGACGGTGTTAAAAGATTTTTCGATATTGTAATTGGCCTTATTCTGTTCATTCTATCAATCCCTTTTTATCCAATTATTATTGCATTGGTGAAAATTGGGGGAGGGAGAAAAATTTTCTTTATCCAAAATAGAATTGGACAAGATAATAAAAAGATTTCAATTTATAAATTCCGCACTATGACCGAGGACGAAAATATTGCCGATAGAAAAATCACAAAAATGGGAAATTTTCTAAGAGTTTTTCGATTGGACGAAATTCCTCAATTGGTCAATGTCATTAAAGGAGACTTATCGTTAGTTGGTCCACGTCCAGAAACTCCAGAATTGGTTAATTTATATAAGGAAAATATCTCTTATTACAATGTCCGTCATCTAATCAAGCCCGGATTATCTGGCTGGGCCCAAATTTATCAAACAAATCATCCCCATCATCAGGCTGATATTGACAATACAAAAATTAAATTATCCTATGATCTTTTTTACATTAAAAATCGTTCATTTTTCCTAGATTTTAAAATTGGGCTTAGAACTCTGCAAATTATCATTTTACGAAAGGGAAAATAAATGTATAATGCAAAAGTATGTTAAAAATTAGAATCACAGCTTTAGTTTTATTGATTATTAGTTTTTTGGTTGGTTTCTTTGTTTATTACTCAGAATTTAAAACTGGTCCAGACGGAAATTTCAAATTTAAATTAGGACTCGACCTCGACGGGGGAACACATTTAACTTATGTCGCGGACGTTTCGAAAGTCCCAGCAAATGAAGTTAATGATTCGATGGATGCGCTTCGACAAACGGTCGAAAGAAGGATCAATGTTTTCGGAGTTTCCGAGCCAATTGTTCAGGTTGAAAAAACCACATTTCTATCTGATCAAGAAAATCAAAATCGCTTGATTGTTGAATTGCCTGGTATTACAGATGTTTCTGAAGCGATTGAAATGATTGGAAAAACTCCACTGCTAGAATTCAAAATTTTGAATCCAGATCAATCATTTTTAGAAAGTATTACTGCTTCTACAACAGAAGAAGAATTGGCTATCTTGGAAAAAGATATGTATATTTCGACTGGTTTAACCGGAGCTCAATTAAAAAGAGCTGAATGGGCGCCAGACCCAATTACTAATTCGTCAACAGTAAACGTTGAATTTAATGAAGCAGGAAAAGATTTGTTAGCAAAATTAACTAAAGAAAACCTAGGGCAAGTCATGCCAATTTTCCTAGATGGAGTTGTGATTTCTTCACCTGTAATTAGAGATGTGATTTATAATGGAGTAGCTACTATTTCTGGGCAGTTTGATGCTGATGAAGCGAAAAGTCTAGTTAGAGATTTGAATTTTGGAGCATTACCAGTACCTATTACATTAATGGAAACCCAAACTATTGGGGCAACCTTAGGAAATGAAACTTTAGTCAAGGGAATCCAAGCTTTAATCTGGGGAATGATTTTAATTTTTGCGTTTATGGTAATTTTCTATAGATTGCCAGGACTTGTTGCTAGTATTGCGTTAGTTATTTATGTAGCTATGATGCTTGCTGTGTTTAAATTAATCCCAGTAACACTCACAGCTTCTGGATTGGCCGGTTTTATTTTATCATTAGGAATGGCTGTTGATGCTAATATTTTAATTTTTGCCAGGTTAAAAGAAGAGGTTAAAAGCGGTTCTAATTTACACGACGCAGTTAAAGAAGGAACGAAAAGAGCGTGGTCTTCTATTCGAGATGGAAACCTTTCTAGTTTGCTTTCCGCAATAGTCTTGTTCAGTGTTTCCGGGACATCTTTAGTTAGAGGCTTTGCATTGGTCTTTGGAATTGGAGTTTTGGTCAGTATGATAACAGCTATTTCTATTTCAAGAAGCTTCTTGCTTGCATTAAGTACTAAAAAAGGAAATGCATTTTTATCAGCATTATTCGGTTGTGGTTTTAAAAAATAAAAATATGTGGATCATAAAAAACAGAAGAATATTTTACTTTATTTCAGTGCTAATGATTGCATCTTCCATTTTTGCCGTTTTATTTTGGGGGATTAAATTCGGGATCGATTTCACAGGGGGATCAATTTTAGAATTTGAATTTAACGAACAAAAAATTGAAAAAGATGTAGTTTTTTCAAGCATCGACAATTTTGCAGATGCTAAAGAATTGAATTTGGGCGATATTTCACTTAGAGAAACTGGTGAAAAGGGTTATATTCTAAGAAGTAAAAATATCACCGATGAGACTAAAAATTTAATGATTTCCACGATAGAAAATGAGACAAAATCAAGTATCACAGAAATCAGATTTAATAATATCGGCCCTACTATGGGTGATGAATTAAAAGGGAAGGCGCTTGTGTCTATTTTGGTGGTAGTAATCTTGATTGTGTTATTCATTGCACTTGCTTTTAGAAAAGTTTCAAAACCGGTTTCCTCATGGAATTATGGGTTTGTAGCCGTCATCGCATTCTTCCACGATGTGTTGTTCCCATTGGGAATATTTGCCCTATTGGGTCATTTTTATGGAGTAGAAGTCGACACCTTATTCGTAGTCGCTATCCTAGTCGTGCTTGGTTACTCAATCAACGACACTATCGTTGTGTTCGACCGAATTAGAGAAAACCTACAAGCTTATCCAGATAAAAAGAAAGCCAAAGTTTTTGAATCGGTTGTTGGAAAAAGTTTGAAAGAAACTCTTGGTAGATCATTAAATACTTCCATTACAACTTTGATAGCTTTGTTTGCTATTTTCTTTCTAGGAGGGGAATCAACCAAATATTTTGCGCTAGCTTTGATTGCTGGAATTACAGCTGGAACATATTCTTCTATTTTCTTTGCTTCACCAATGCTTGTCACTATTCAAAAAATTCAAGCCAAAAGAGCCCAAAACTCTGTAGTTGAAGCAGTCAGAGAATCTGCTGAATAGGCCAAAATAGTTATAAATTATCCTAATTTCAAACAACAAAAACCACCTTACCATAGGTGGGTTTTGTATTATATGGATAATTAATAAATCAAGAACCACCACCAAACTTTCTCGTTGCTGGTCCTCGACTTTCTTGCGTCAAGCCAATAAAGGCATTGACTCCGAAAGTCTGCGGGGCAACTCGAAAGTTGGGATTGTGCTTTTTTACTATAATAATCAGTAAAAATACTTGTTATTTTAGGCACTTTTTTTGCACAAAATACTTATCAATTGTGAACTGCTGTAAACGCTTGACTCATTTTCAGCTATGTGTATAATAGTGCATACCTCTTAAGTGAGGTTTTATTTTTAGGACTTTGAAAATTAAATAATCATTAAAGTGAAATCTGGTAATTTTCTTTTTATGCAAAAAGAAAAACTAGATTCATTGTTTATGCAAACACATATAATTATTCTTTATCTCATCTCTTTTCGTGTTCAAACACAAAAGGAGATTAGAAACCAAAGAGTTTCGATCTCTCTTTTTATTAAGAGTTTGATCCTAGCTCAGGATGAACGCTGGCGGCGTGGATGAGGCATGCAAGTCAAACGGCCCTTCGGGGCAGTGGCAGACGAGGTAGTAACATGTGGGAACTTACCCTAGAGTCAGGGATAACCGGTCGAAAGATCGGATAATACTTGATAGTCCGGCTATTTATTTAGTCGGTAAAGATTTATCGCTCTAGGAAAGGCCCGCACAGTATCAGCTAGTTGGTAAGGTAATGGCTTACCAAGGCTATGACGCTTAGGGGAGCTGAGAGGCTGACCCCCACCGATGGTACTGAGACACGGACCATACACCTACGGGTGGCTGCAGTCGAGAATCTTCCGCAATGGACGAAAGTCTGACGGAGCGACGCCGCGTGATTGATGAAGCCCTTCGGGGTGTAAAAATCTTTTATGAAGGAGGAAGTTTATTGACGTTACTTCATGAATAAGGGGCTCCAAACTCTGTGCCAGCAGGAGCGGTAATACAGAGGCCTCGAGCGTTATCCGGAATTATTGGGCGTAAAGGGTGTGTAGGCTGTTTTATTAGTCTTTTGTTAAAGCTCCGGGCTCAACCCGGTAAAAGCAAAAGATACGGTAAAACTAGAGGTTGTAAGGGGTGAACAGAACTCATAGTGTAGGGGTGAAATCCGTTGATATTATGGGGAATACCAAAAGCGAAGGCAGTTCACTGGTGCAATTCTGACGCTGAAACACGAAAGCATGGGTAGCGAATGGGATTAGATACCCCAGTAGTCCATGCCCTAAACGTTGTTCTCTAGATTTGAGGAGCATCGACCCTCTTCGAGTCGTAGCTAACGCGTTAAGAGAACCGCCTGGGTAGTACGGCCGCAAGGCTAAAACTCAAAGGAATAGACGGGGGCTTGCACAAGCGGTGGATCATGTGGCTTAATTCGTCGGTACACGAAGAACCTTACCAAGGCTAGACATCTAATTGAAAGCTCTAAGAGACTAGAGCCCTCTTCGGACAATTAGACAGGTGTTGCATGGCCGTCGTCAGTTCGTGGTTTGAATTGTTCCCTTAAGTGGGGTAACGAACGCAACCCTCATCGTGTGTTACAAGTGTCACACGAGACTGCCCTCGCTTTTGATTTTGAGTTAATTAAAAATTAATCCAAACGCAAAAGTAATAAATATTTTTATTACTTATCGAAATCAAGAGCGAGGGAGGAAGGTGAGGATGACGCCAGGTCAGCATGACCCTAGACGCCTTGGGCTGCACACATGATACAATGGGTAGGACAAAAAGACGCAATATCGAGAGATGGAGCAAATCAATTAAACCTACCCCCAGTTCGGATTGAGGTCTGCAACTCGACCTCATGAAGTTGGAATCGCTAGTAATCGTAGGTCAGCTATACTACGGTGAATACGTTCTCAAGCCTTGTACTCACCGCCCGTCACATCAAGGGAATTGGGAGTACTCGAAATTCCAACTAGTTTGGAATAACGGTAAATTCAATGACAGGGATGAAGTCGTAACAAGGCACGGGTAGCGGAAGCTGTTCGTGGATTAATTCAAGTGAAAACTTGTCTATGAAAATAGACTTATGGTGTCGATTTATGTGCCTCAATTGAGCACATAAGAGTGATGGTACTGACTCTAAATTGTACCTAGACATTATGGAAAGACATAATGACGGATAGGAAAGACTATTGAAAAGGGATGAGATAAAAAGTAATTATAGTGTTTAAAATGATTATTTAATTTTAATATTTAAAAATATATAAAAAATACCCACAACCGTGTGGGTATTTTTTATTTGCTCAAATATTGTGTTAAAATAATAAAATATTTGAAAAACATATGTTTTTTAGATTGCGCACACATAATTTTTTTTGTATAATTTGATTTAATGTTTTGTAGAAAATACATACTGGGAATTGTAGCCCTTTTTTTTATCACGAATCTATTTTTTGTAGATAGGGCCGTTGCGGCGCCCTTTATATCAACTTGGGACACTACTCAAGCCGGAAGTGCTTCAACAACGATTGTTTTGCCAATAACAGGCTCTTATCTCGTGAATTGGGGAGATAACAGCACATCAACTACTGCTTCTCATGTTTACAGTGTCGCCACAACATCAGTTACTATAAGTGTGACCGGAACAGGGGGAGGTATTACGGCTTTTCGCTTTAATAATGGTGGTGATAAATTAAAAATTAAGGAAATTAGTCAATGGGGAGATTTGAAGCTTGGTAACGCAAACGGTTATTTTTATGGCTGTTCAAATTTAAAAATTACTGCTACTGATATTTTAAATACTACTGGAACTACAAACATGTCCAGTGCCTTTCGTGCCTCGGGTATTGATACGGTTCCAAGCATAGGTTCCTGGAATATGTCTGCTGTTACAAATATGAGTACGATGTTCCAGGATGCTACTTTATTTAATGCAGACATAGGAAGTTGGAATACATCGAAAGTTACAAACTTCTCCTCTATGTTTAGGGGTGCGACTGCTTATAATAACGGAGGATCTGCTTCGGTAAATAATTTAGTGACCGCAAGTAGTACAGATATTCAGCGAATGTTTCAGGATGCTCGAGCTTTTAATCAGCCTATTGGGTCTTGGAATACTTCCAATGTTACGGCTATTAATCATATGTTTGCAGGAGCTACTGCTTTTGATCAAGATATAGGTAACTGGGATACTTCCAAGGTCACATCCATAAATTCTTTGTTTAATGGGGCTACAGCTTTTAATAATGGTGGATCTCCTTCAATAAATAATTGGAATGTTTCAAATATTATTACTATGGGTAATATGTTTTCTGAAGCATCATCTTTTAACCAACCAGTCGGATCTTGGAATATTTCAAAAGTTACATCCATGATAAATTTATTTTATCACGCAGTTAGTTTTAATCAGGATATTAGTTCCTGGGATACATCAAAAGTTATAAATTTCGGAGCAACTTTTAGTGGGGCTACTGTTTTTAATAATGGTGGTTCTTCTTCTATTAATAATTGGGCGACAGCTAGCAGCACTAACATGTACGCCGTGTTTGCTGAAAGTGCCTTTAACCAACCGATCGGATCATGGAATACTAGTAATGTTACTGATATGTCATATATATTTACTATGGCGTCAGATTTCAATCAGGATATAAGTAATTGGAATACTGCTAGTACCTCGAATATGTCATACATGTTCGAGGACGCTTCTGCTTTTAATCAAGACATCTCCAATTGGAATGTTAGACAAGTTACGAATATGACAAACATATTCAATGGTAGTGGATTGTCTATAGCAAACTACAGTAATTTATTAATAGATTGGGCAGCACAGTCAGTAAAGGTAAGTGTGATTTTTGGTGCGCAAAGTATAAAATATTATGCCGGCCTAGCCGCTTCGGCTAGGGGCGTCCTTGCAAATACATACAATTGGAACATAACGGATGGGGGATTACTGACTTATACTTTTAACTATCTGGCTGATCCAAACGGAACTATAACAGGATCTTCTACCCAAGTAGTTTCAGCTGACATAACAGGAGCAACCGGTACCGCTGTAACCGCTGTCGCAAATGATGGATATTATTTCTCTGATTGGTCAGATGGAATAACCGCAAATCCGAGGATTGATGTTGGTGTAACTGGAGACATTTCAGTAATGGCTAATTTTGCGATTGAAGAAACGTCCAGCAGTAGATCAGGATCGACTTCAGTTGCTGGTAGAATCATAAACCTGGAGAAAATTGGTAATGTTACTAGAGCCAACGAATTAAGAGAACAGTTTAATATAGATCCAAAAATTAATGCAGATGAACCTAAAATTGATCAATCCAGTATTAATGTAAATGAACCTAAAAAAACTACTACCACAGAATCTTTGTCAGCTGTACAAATCATTAAATTGTTAATTCAATTAAATATCATCAAAGGCGACAATGTGGTCAAGGCCGAGGAATTAATTGATACACTATCATCAGAATCACCAACCTCTGGCACAGCATCTCGAGACGCGACAAATAGCAGTGACGGAATTTCTGCCGCAAATTTCACTAGAGACCTAGAATACGATGATGAAGGGGAAGACGTTAGACAGCTACAACAATATTTAATTAATAAAGGTTATTCAATTCCTGCCGGAGCCACAGGATACTTTGGAAGACAAACAGAATCTGCTTTAATCCAATTCCAAAAAGATAACAACATCAGCCCTGCGATTGGGTATTTTGGACCGGTGACGAGGGTTGTGGTGGGGAGGTAATTAAAATGGAAAATAAAGGACTATAATTAGTTTATTTAAAATGGTAAAATATTAAAACAAATTATGTTTTATATGTGCATGCATACCTTCAATAAAATTAGTTACACTTCTGTTGTTATTTTTTTTCTTGTAATTTTGCCATTTACCCACAAGGCAGAAGCAGCCTTGTGGACCCCGGCGGAAATTTCATTACTTAGATGGTATGACGCTTCAGATACTAGCACGATTACATTAGTTGATACAGATAATGTTTCCCAATGGAATGCCAAGGTGGGTGCAACTAATTTAACCCAAACAACAGCCGGATATCGACCAAGGTCCGGAACACGAACAATCAATGGTTTAAATACCGTTGAGTTTGATGGAACAGACGATCGCATGGCTATCGGCGCAACGTTAACACTTGTCTCTGGTGCTCCTACAAAGAGGGAGGTATGGTCTGTCGTTAATATAGATGATGCAACAGATGAACCAATTCTTGCTAATACATCCTCGTCAGAATTTAGTATAAAATCCAATCAACTTCAATTATATGGCGGAACCTTGGGTCCTTATGGAGATGCAAGGTCATCTGATATAGGAGCAACACCTTCCGTACTTGGATTTATTGGTGATACTTTTAAGAGGTATTCTATTAATGGTTCACTTGAAACTACAACAGACGCCCTTGGAGGCTTTTCTACAAACAGAGTACAGGTTTCTCAGGTTGGTTTTAGGGCAACAGGTTCTGCTTTTGATGGTGTAATAGGCGAAATAATAATCCCTAATGCAATTTCTTCAACAGATATACGTCTGAGAATAGAAGGGTATCTTGCTCATAAATGGGGACTTCAAAGCAAACTTCCAAGTGATCATATATACAAAAATTCAGCTCCGACAACATCGACATATACCCTTACGTTTGATTCTAGTGGAGGATCTGTAGTTGCACCTATTACTGCTATGCATGGATCAACTGTTACTCCGCCTTCAAACCCTACTCGCGAAGGATACACATTTGCCGGATGGTCACCTTCACTTCCTACAACGATCCCTGAAGTCAATTCAACACATACGGCGCAATGGACCATCAACCAATACACATTAACATTTGATTCTGATGGAGGATCTGCTGTGTCGTCAATCACTGGTGATTATAACTCATCATTTACAACACCAACGTCACCAACTAAAACCGATTATAGTTTTGCTGGATGGAGCCCAGAACTCCCAGCAACTATTCCTTCATCTAATGGAACATACACCGCAATTTGGAAACCTGGACTTATTTTTAATTCTGACGGAGGAAGTGAAGTTGAAACAATCGTAGACGATTTTGGAGCGACTATCACGCCACCAGCAAACCCAACTAAAGACGGTTACACCTTTACTGGATGGAGCCCAGCGCTTCCATCTACCATGCCTGCAACGAACACATCCTATACTGCACTGTGGAATGAAACCCCAACAGCAAGCAGTAGATCAGGATCGACTTCAGTTACTGGTAGAATCATAAACCTGGAAAAGATAGGGAATACTGATAAAGCCAACGAATTAAGAGAACAGTTTAATATAGATCCAAAAATTAATGTAGATGAACCTAAAATTGATCAACCTAGTACTGATATAAATGAAACTAAAAAAACTGACACCACAGAATCAATGTCGGCAGTTCAAATCATTAAATTACTGATATCACTAAACATAATCACTGGTGATAATATATCTAAAGCCGAACAATTGATTAATACCTTATCATCAGAATCACCAACCTCGGGCACAACATCTCGAGACGCGACAAATAGCAGTGACGGAATTTCTACCACAACTTTTATGAGAGACCTGGAATATGATGACGAAGGGGAAGACGTTAGACAGCTACAACAATATTTAATTAACAAAGGTTATTACATCCAAGCCGGAGCCACAGGATATTTTGGAAGACAAACCGAATCTGCACTAATCCAATTCCAAAAAGATAACAACATCAGTCCTGCGATTGGTTATTTTGGACCACTTACGAGAGAAACAGTTAATTAAAAATAAAATTAAAAATAATATTTCCTGC
>JFJP01013337.1_pt1 | contig 9998 bp, 6 predicted proteins | sample 431651 | NCBI WGS metagenome assembly JFJP01 (sample SAMN02602958, study PRJNA72255) | Microbial mat metagenome, whole genome shotgun sequencing project. | biome: fresh water; feature: sink hole; material: water; isolation source: purple microbial (photo- and chemosynthetic) mats found in...
TTCTTCTTTGGCTCGGTGATTGAATCATATATTTTTTCCGCCGCCGCGTTGATCGGCTTTGTGCTGGCGCTTCAAAAAAGCGGGGAGGCTCTTCTCGCGCCTGTGACGATGAGCGTCATTACTTTTGGCATCACCCTTACAAATTTTGTTCAGAATTTTATCGGCTTTGTGGTGGGGCAACTTCCCAACGTATCCCGAAAAAACTTTAAGGGCTTTCTGGCGAAAGTTTTTCAGTTCACTGCTTTGGCTCTTTCGCTGGGCGTCGTCATCAGCGTCATTCATGCCGCGTGGTATCCATCCAGCAGGTTGTTCTTTCAATTATCCGACGCAAAAATTGAAGGGGATTTTTCCCTCTCAATTTTTCAGGAACCACAGTGGAAAATTACAGGGCGAATTATTCTTCTCATCCGCACGATTCTGCTCTACACCGTCATTGCGCCGAAACCATTTGTGTTTGGCGAGGAAGTTGGCGCGTGGCTTCCCTATTTCAATTTTTTCAAAATTACGCCTGAGTTATATTCTTATAGCTCCTACACGGGGCTGGGGAATGTTCTTGTCTTTTCCTGGGCAGCCCTGCTTCTTTTATCAGGCATTTTCTTTTTGTGGAATCTGATCCGTACCCGCAAAGTGGATCTGTCCCTCGCATTTGCGTTTAGCCTGTTGTTCAATTTTGTCCTGCATTTTAGTTACGGATTTGAGCCATTTCTGTATTCCCCTGACTGGGCGTACGCATTGATCTTCTTTGTCGGACTTTGCCTTGCTCCGCTGGCAGGCAATCGATTCTTCCAGGGTGCGCTGCTGGTCTTTTTGATTCTGCTTGCCTATAATCAGGTTCAACTCTTTCAGCTCATTCTCGACACGATCGCGCCGCTTTACAACTTGGGTGGTTGATGTTGAAGTTGTTGAATTTCCGTATATTCATCGCATGGATGTTGTCCATGCCCGTTATATTTTTTACGCTTGGTTTCCTAAATAATTTTTACCCCACATTGATTGAAATTATTTTGCTGACACTCGTAATTCAGCTTGCGGCGGCGGGGCTGATGTATCGCCTGCTTGGAAAAGCGCAACACTTGCGCGCTTTACAACCATTTGATCTCATCCTCACGCTGGCTTTGTTTCTTGTGCTAACCGTCTTTGTGTTGAATACGATTGGGATGGCGAACCAATTCCCTGATTCCATTTATTGTTGGCAGTGTTTTGGTTATACCTTGCCTTGCCTGGGCAAGAAGATTTGCCGAAAAAGAAAACATCAAAACAACCCGCGCCTATTTCTTGCTGGATGAAATGGCAACCGGCATACTTCTCGCAGGATTCTTTTTTATTGTTTACCTGATATTTGCATCCATCTTCAACCAACCCGCTTTTGATGTGGACGATATTTTCTTTGATTCGGACACCCTGCTTTGGCGGACGCGGTTTACCACCGAAAATTATCGCGATTATTACTGGCGTTCCGTGCATCCCTTCGTGCTGCTTATCATCCGTCCGCTGGTTTCATTGACCGCCCTCCTGCTAAAAGGCGACATGCTTCACGCGGCATTTGTGCTGGTTGCTTTTGCTGGCGCGTTGTGCGTTTTTCTCGCATGGTATTTCGTGAAACAGACAACAGGCAATTCGTTCTATGCCCTGCTTATCGCTTCCCTGCTGGGCGCATCTGCCGCGCATCTGGCTTTCGGTTCGCTGATCGAAACCTATATTTTTCTTGCCGCGGTTATGCTCATTTTTCTTGTATTGCTGCTCAAGGATAAACCCATGTTTGCCCTGGTGTTGACAGGTATATTTTCATTTGGAATCACCATCACCAATTTTGGGCAGACTGCGATTGCGTTCCTTCTGGTGAAGAGGGATTTCCGACAGTGGCTCGCGTATGGAATAATCGTGGGCGTTTTGGTCATTCCACTTGCTTTACTCAACAACGTTGTTTACCCCGACTCGCAACCCTATTTTTTCATTCCCTCCAGCCTAACAACCGAGGTCGATAACACTTTCTTGCCTTCGATTTCACGTGGCGGGGCAATTCTACGTGTGATGTTCCTGCACAGCATTGTTGCGCCTGATCCATTGATTCTCGAAGAGGAAATCCCATTTTTGAAGGTGTGGATATTCAAAGCCAGCCCAATGCGATTGAGCGAGTACGATACCTGGTTTGGCACTGTGCTGGCAGCCACTTGGGTGGGGCTGATTCTCGCTGGTAGCTTTCTTTTTGTGAGAGGCTTAAAGAAACGGGACAATCGCTTCCTCTTTGCCTTCATTTTGATTATGGCATTTAATTTTGTGCTTCATCTTCGGTATGGCAAGGACATCTTCCTCTACTCCACCAATTGGACATACGCTCTCGTCCTTTTCCTCGGCTTGGCATGGCGCGAACTTGCAGCGAAACGCTGGTTTCAAATCGTTTTGCTTGTTTTTCTAGCCCTGCTGCTGGTGAATAATTCCCGTTTGATGTTCACCATGCTGAACACATCCGCTTTACATATCCAATAATAGACCCCTTGTAAAATTTATATGAAAGTTAATAGTTCGGTTACAATAAATGAGAATGTCATTGTTGCTCCAGGCAAAATGGCAGACATACCAATAATCGAACATAAGAGGCGCGTATGTTTACACATCGTACGAAAAAATCGAAGTTTTTGATGATGTTTTTCATCTTTATTCTTTTACTGGCAGCCTGTTCTCCCCAGCGCACCCAAGTTGACTTTGTCTTTATGTATACCAGTGAATTCACCGAGCCGTACTGGCTGGGCGTGATTCAAGATTTCGAAACGCAAAACCCGGATATTGAAGTCAATCTCAAGATATTCAACTGGACAGATGGTCGCCAGCAAATTGCCGACCTTGTTGCCCAGGGAAAACCGCCCACACTGGCGCGCGTAGCAACCCGCTGGATTCCCGAATATGAGGCATCTGGCTGGCTCGAACCTGTAGATAAGTACATGACCACGGAATTTCGCTCTCAATTCATCCCCCTATTGATCAATGAAGGCTCGCAATATGACGGCAGGACATTTGGATTGCCGATTACAGTTTCCTCACGCGCCTTATATTACAACAAGGATTTGTTCAAAAAAGCAGGCTTAACCTCGCCACCAGAAAACTGGGCTGAGTTGAAGAATGCCGCCAGGGCAATCCAAGCGTTGGGGTCGGATGAATACGGGTTTGGTATTCAAGGCAAACAAGGCGAACAACCTGAAGTTGCCACCTATTTTTATTATTTCCTGTGGGGCAATGGCGGCGACATATTGACAGCAGACGGAACGCGTCCGGCTTTCAATGGACCTGAAGGAGTGGAAGCGGTAACCTTCATGAAAGAAATGATTGACGAAGGCTTGACCCAACCCAACCCGACGGAGAGCCTTACAGCCAAGCCGCGAAAGGATATGGAAAACGCCTTTGTTGAGGGCAAACTTGGCATGGTGATCACCGGTCCCTGGCTGGCAACCCAACTGGCGAAGGACGCTCCCGACCTGGACTATGGATTGTCCGTTATTCCTTACCAATCAACTCCGGTGACACTTGCCGCACAGGATACACTTATCCTCTTCAAACAGGCTGAGCAGGAGAAAAAAGATGCCGCCTGGAAATTCGTCGAATTCCTGTATGCTGATGAATATCGCCTTAAGTATGCCCTAGGCGACGGGGTTTTGCCCGAAAAAATAGCCGTTGCAGAAAATAGCCAGATCGCAGAAAATCCAGTCTACAACTTCTTCATGGAAAAACTTCCAACAGGAAAATTCGAACCGTTGAACGTCAAAAGCGCAGACATTGCCACAGTGGTTGCAGAAGCCCTTCAATCTGCATATCGCGCTCAAACATCCCCTGAAGAGGCGCTCAATAGTGCGGCTGCCCAAGTGTTGGAAATGCTCTCCTATTCCGCCACATCTTGGTAACCATGGCGCAGACATCGCAAATTAACCTTGAAAAATGGCACCAAATATCTAAGGAGCATTTTTCCCACATCACCCCCCGTTACGATCAGGGCAGGGACTTCGAAGAGAAGCAGCGCTGGATCGAAGACATCAAAAGCCATGCTTTGATAGAAAGTGGAGATTGGGTTCTGGATGCCGGCAGCGGCACAGGGCTTTTATCTGTCCAGTTTGCAGGTCAGATTAACGGGCATGTGCTTGGACTGGAACCATCATGGGCAATGCTGCAACAAGCCTTGCAAAAACAAAAGCGCGCCAACCTGTCATGGGCGCAGGGGATTTCCGAAACACTGCCTCTTGCTGACGGCTCACTCAAGGCGGTTTTTCTCTCCCAAGTTTGGCACCACCTGTTGAACCAGGATCAGGCTGGGTACGAATTCTTCCGCTGTCTCAAACCGGGCGGCGGGTTGTTCATTAAGACTTATTCCCATGCCCAAATTGGGGCGCGCTGGGATCTGCAATTCATCTTCCCGGAGTTGATGCCGTTGATGTTGAATATTTACCCTGATGTGCCTGACTTTGAAATTCTATTGAAAAACATTGGTTTTCGTTCCATCAAATTTCAAACCGCCCAAAGGGAAAACTATCTGCTTCCATCGCAATTGCTGACTTTTCTGCATGAAAAAGCCTGGTCGATGTTCTCCGTCCTCAGTCCGGAAGGGGCTGCCGAAGGGCAGGCACGGCTGGAGGCATTGGTTTCTTCAGGTAATACGCCGGTTTCGTTTCCCGAATTTCAGTTGCTGGTGATTGCGCTAAAATAAAAAGCAAGGAGAAATAACCTCATGTTCCGCTGGCTCACCTCTGGATTACTCTTGCGCATTCTGACTGCGCTGTTGCTTGTTTCGGTTGTTCCCATTTCTGTCATTATCAATTTTACACAGGGGAGTTACGAGGCTACCAAAAATGAAGTGGTAACCAAAAGCCAGGAGGCGCTCGACACGAAAGCCATTCAGGGCTTGGAGGCGCGCGCCATTCTCGTTGCCAATTCGGTCGCCGAATTTTTGTACACGCGGGAAGACGCCCTGCGCTTTCTTGCGTCGCAAACGCCGAGCGCCGAAGCCTATATGAATTTTGGGTTGGCTCAAAATGGGACATTGTGGACCATCACCAGCGATGGCGGAGAAACGCATTTTGAAATGCCCATCTACCGCGAAATTGCTTTTGTTGATATGAGCGGGCAGGAGCAGATCAAGGTCAGCAATGAGTGTGCGGAATATCCGTTCAGTTGTGAAATGAAGGCAAACACGGGCTTGCTGAATATCAGCAAGCCTGCAAACACCCTTTATAAAAGCGAGTCCTACTTTTCAGAAAGCAGAAATTTGAAAGATGGTGAAGTTTATATTGGCTCGCCCATCGGTTTTCACCTGCCCCCTGAAATTGCCTATGCCAGCGCGCAATACCGCCCGGGTGAACGGTATCGCGGCGTTCTACGCATGACTGCGCCGGTTTTCGAAAATGGCGAACGCATCGGCACGCTTGTCATGGCGGTCGAGATGCTGCATTTAATGGAATTTACCGCCCATGTTGCCCCAGCAAATTCAGCGCCGCAGGCTGAAATTGACTCCCGTGCAGCAGACTTTTCATACATGATCAATCCCGAAGGTTGGGCAATCAGCCATCCGCGTCATTTCAATATTTATGGCGTGGACGAAGATGGTCAACTTGTGAAGGGCATCAGCGAGGAAGACCAGAATCAGGTTGATAACATGTATCGACCGGGAAATCTACTTCAGATGGGTTTCATTGACGCAGCGTTCCCGCTTCTTGTCCAGCAAAATCAAAAAGGGGAGAACGGCAAGCTATGGACAAAAGATAATAAACGCGCATTGATCTATGCCACCATCCCATAGACACCCCTGCCGGCTTTGGGCTGGTGATTCTTAGCACCGATGGAGCGCGCCTGCATGTGGATGCCGAGGTATTGAGCAAGCAGTTCGATAATAAACTGCAAGACCTGAGCAATCTCTCCTTTAAGTTAATCACAGTAACCCTTGTGGGTGTATTGTTCCTGGCTGTACTGTTGGCGGGTACCATCGTTGCGCCCATCTTGCGCCTGACCAACGTTGCCAAATTAATCGAGGCAGGGCATTGGGATAAGGTGGACATCAACAAGCTTGAGAAAATCGGCAGCGGCGGCGCGGAAGTCGGGCAACTGGCACGTGTCTTTGCTTCCATGACCAAGCAGGTCTATGTTCGTGAAACCGATCTCCGTAAACAGGTTGAAGGCTTGAAGATCGTGATTGATGAGACCAAACGCAAGAAGGCGGTGGAGGAAATTACAGACAGTGAATTCTTCCAAAATCTCACCGAGCGTGCCGCAAAGATACGCCAAAAACAGCGCGCCTCTCAAGAAAAGACAGACTCAGACAAATAATAAACAATGGCAAAGCGCTCTTTAAGCAACCTGCTATCCATTGCGCCAGGCGAAGAGCAAAAGACCTCTCTGCTTTATCTCTTGCACCTGCTCTTTTATTTGGGCTTGATGTGGGGGGATGCGGCGCGTGAAACGCTCTTTCTTTCTGCTTGGTCGGCGGATGATCTGGCGTTCGTATTTGTAATCTATGCCATCATCGGCTTTATGATGGGACTGGCATATACCTTTGTCGCAGACCGCATCAGCAATGGCTTGCTGTTGAAAATCATCATGGGGATTATGATTTTATGGTTGATCTCTGTGCGTTTCATGTTGGAAACCAACGGCGGTCCGCGCGGAATTGTGTATCCCTATTTTTACCTGGTGTACAGCGCGTTTCGCGATGTTTCCACGATGCACATTCTCATGTACATCAACGATTTTTACGATACGCGCGCCTCCAAACGCGCCCTGCCGCTGATGCTCTCTGCGGGAATTGCGGGCGGCACTCTGGCGGGGTTCACCGCAAAACTGCTCAACCGTTGGGTTGGGTTGGAAAATACCCCCCTGGCTTGGGCGGTCACCCTGGCTCTCTGTTTTATCGTCATAATGGTCATCGAACGCCGGTTAGGCGATGACCTTGAACAGATCGAACGCCAGCGTAAAAAATCCCTGTCTGCGGCGGGGTCCAACCGTACCCGGAAAGCCAGCGGGTTGCAAAACTTGCGCGAGGGCTTTGGCTTTATCCGTCAGTCGGGTTTGTTGCGCGGGTTGGCTCTGGGCACATTTGTAATGGTTGTGCTGATGACGCTGCTTACCTATCAAGCCAGCCGTGAGTTTGCCATTCAGTTTGAAGGCAGACCCGATGATCTATTTAACTTTTATGGCATTCTGGGCGGAATTTCAAACGTCGCCGGGCTTTTGATTCAGTCTTTATTTCTTAGCCGCCTGGTTAACTGGCTTGGCGTTGGCACCATGAACCTGTTCTTCCCGATTGTTACGTTGGGGGCGGTATCGGCAATTAATTTTTTCACGGGGCGGGCGAGTGCAACGTTTGCGCGTTTGGATTACAGCGCCATCAAGCAGACATTCCGCAATCCGTTGGACGCCATGCTGTACAACAGCGTGCCGCTCAACAGCAAGACTCGCGCGCGCGGATTCATTAACGGTTTGGTTGTACCCATTGGCACGCTGGCGGCTGGTTTGATTGTGCTTGCGGTCAAGTCGCAGTTCATTGCCGGCTCACTCTTGATTTCAATTGGCGTGGGGCTGGCGCTCTTGTATGTGCTGGTTATGATCAACGTGCGGCGCGAGTATGGGCGTTCCATGACCAGTTTGCTGGCAGGCGATGAAGTTGCCATCTTTCATCAGGATCAATCTGAGGTGCTGCCTCCCGATCCGGCGACTGTTCTTTGGCTGCGCGAGAAATTGCAAAGCCTGCCCGCCGATTCTGACGCTGATGGTCAAGCTGTTTTTATCAGCCAGATTTTATACGATATGGATTCCCATTCTGCCCTGCCTGTGATTTTTGAAATGATCGAGCGGCGCGGCTCATTTTTCCGCAAGGGCATTATCGAGTTGCTGGGTCAGTCCAATTTAAACCAGGCTGATTTTATTGCCTTGTGCCAGCGCAGTTTGAATGACTCTGAGCCTGTTGTGCGCGATGCGGCAGCAGGCGCGTTGTTGAACTTTATCAAACGCGATGCAGGCAGGCGTGAAGATGGAATGAGTTTGTCCATTCTGAACAGCTTGTATATGCGCCTGAGTGAATTGCAGCTTGAGGCACAGACCCAGTTGGTGACTTTGCTGATTCAATATGGGTCGCTGGAACAACAATCAAACGCGCAATCCATTCTGGATCAGTGGCTTAACTCTGCTGGTGAGAGCCGCAAAGACGATGAAGATGAAAAAACCCTGGCGGCGGGGTTGGTCGTTTTGGTCGAAGCCGAAAGCCGCAGGGTCAGTATCAGTAACCAGCCGAGCCGCCTGAAGGAATTGGTCGGTACGCTGATTCAAAATCCATCGCCGTATCTGCGTCAGCAATTGATCCCCGCTCTGGTACGGCAGGGAAAAAATATCCATTGGGAGAGCGAGCATTGGGCGGTGGCGCGCCTTGTAAAACTGCTTGAAGACCCCGAAGAGAGTATCCGTCTGGCTGTGGTCGAAGAGTTGCAGGCGGAGGTGAAAACAATTCCGCTCAAGCCTGTGGTTTGGCAGGCGTTGAACGACCCCGACCTGTCGGTGCGGCGGCTGGCTTGCAAACTTCCTGTCCGTTTGAAATTTGCTGAGATGCAGGCGCTGCGTGGGTGCCTGGACGCCAATTCGATGCAAAGCGCCCCGCAGAGGGTTGAAAGCGCCATTTACCTGCTTATTCAGTCTGGTCAGCGTGGTATGCGAACTGCGCTTGGCAAGGTTGTAGAATCTTTGGTGCGCGATACCTACTGGCTTACCATGCAAGGCTCGGCGTTGAAAGACCTTGTTTTGGAAGATCCGCCGCGTCCTGTCGCCCGTCTTATGCTCCAGTCATTTCAAGAAGCCTCGCTCTCTGTTTTGGAACGGGTATTCTGGTTAATGAGCGCCGATAGTAGTGAAGAGGAAATACAGGCTGTGCAGCGCGCATTGCCTTCCAGCGACCCAATGGAACGGGCGAATGCCGCTGAAGCGCTGGAGGCGACCCTGCCGCCTATTGTGGCGCGTCAATTGGTTCGCCTGTTGGATGGATCACCGTTGGATGAAATTATCGCCTGCGCCGAAGCTGAATTGGGAATGCATCAGCCCAGCCTGATGCAGGTTTTGCAAAATGCGTGGACGCAATTAAGTTTGCAAAATACCCGCCCTGCTCTTTTGCAACATCTGCAAAAATTTTATGTGGATGGGTGGCTGACGACAACTGCCATCTATCTATTAACTGAAGTTCAGCCATCTGACAGCCGCCTGTCCATTCCACCCAAATCTCTGCGCGAAGCCTTGCTGCTTACCCTAAAAGTTGATGCCCGTCCCAATGTGCAGGAAGCCGCAAAGTTGGTGTTGTCGTATGTTGATTCAAGTTCAAAGGAAGTTGCCATGTCATCCTCTCAACCCCTCTCGCTGATCGAAAAAGTGATATTTCTCAAAGAGGTTCCGTTCTTCCATGAATTATCTCTCCAGGAGATTTCCATTCTGGCGGGCATTAGTGAAGAAGCCAGTTACCCGATGGAACATAAGATTTTTTCGCAGGGAGATAACACCAAGTCGCTTTATTTGGTAATCCATGGGAAAGTCTCTGTTCAACAACAAACCCGCACAGGCTCTGTTGTGCGGCTCAGGGTACTGGAGGCGAAAAACTACTTCGCAGAAACCTCTCTGTTCGATGGCGCCCCGCACCAGGCGGATGTGGTCACTATTGAGCCGGTAGATATTTTGATGATTCGCCAGTCCACGCTTTTTACCCTCATCCGCCGCCGACCCGATATTGGGCTGTCTCTGCTCAAGGCGCTCAGTCAGCGCTTGCGCGAGACCTATGCCCAGGTTGCCCAAACGGAACGCGCTAAACCGCAAAAATTGATGAGTCTGTACGATAAGATGGAGAAGTAATAGGAACCACGAAATACGCGAAATACACGAAAAAAGCGTATCATCTCAAAAAGTCGGGGTGAGTGAGACTTTGGAAGTCTGCTGTGCGCCCAAAATATTGAGAAGATACAACTTGAACGTTATTTAATCTGTATTCCTAAAGG
>JFJP01018931.1_pt1 | contig 9997 bp, 10 predicted proteins | sample 431651 | NCBI WGS metagenome assembly JFJP01 (sample SAMN02602958, study PRJNA72255) | Microbial mat metagenome, whole genome shotgun sequencing project. | biome: fresh water; feature: sink hole; material: water; isolation source: purple microbial (photo- and chemosynthetic) mats found in...
ATCTCCCGCTACATCAGCACCGCCCAGGCAGATGAGGAAATCGACCTAGCCGCGACCCACAGCGACCTGGTTAAAATCGCCCAATCCATCAAAACCGCCGCAGGAAAGCATAACGCGTTTCTTAAAGAACTCGGCCTGCCCTTGCTTCCAGCTGATTGAGCCATAAACGCAGTATATGAGGATATCACAATGCCAGTAACCCAAAGTCATGATAGTGAAGCAACAGTCGTCCCGGAAGAAACGGACACCGTTACAACTACCGCATCCACGGAAGCTCCTATCAGTTGGCTGAACGTAGTCCGTTTTCACAAGGACGTCATCGAAAAGGCGGAAGAGAATGTCTTTGCTTTACCCATCTGGCATCACGACGATGAACGCTGGACTTGCATCGATGGTGATCACATCAACGATCTCATTGGCGAATGGACCATCCCTGTCAGTGCGATCCGCAGCAGCAAATTCCTCGATTCTCTTCAGGGACCGCAAGTGCAGAGTGTGTATATCGGAGGTGCTTGTTATGTGGTAAGCAAGAATAATGGTGCTGGTTGGGCTCCTCACTCTTGGGTTCCTGTTGTCTATAAGGAAGTGGAGATTCATCTTCGTGACGAGGATCTTCTAGTCACGCCGAAGGAGACAGGCTGGAATGTTTCACCCCAGGTGTTGGGGCGCTGTGGCGCTCAAGATGAAGCTGCTCCCGACGTCTTGCGCACGGCTGTTTCCAAGCTTTTAGAAAACATCATAGATGCGGGCAGGGGGACGTCTCTCCACCGCTTAATTTTGGATGTATTATTCAGCGACACCGAAATGGCATTCCCAATCGGTAAGGTGCCAGCCGATGCTGAAATCCCTGCAGGCAAATACATGCCGTCTCCATGGATCTTGTTCTGCCCACCAGAGGATGCGGGCGGTATATGGATTAATTTAGCCCGTGATTATAAGAAGATGGAGCATGCGCTGTCCACTTCTGCCGACCCGGGTGGTATGCGAATTTTAGCTGGAGGGCATCCGCCGTTCGATAAGGGCCTCGATGGCGAACTTCAGTCGCCGATTCCGCTAACAAAATCGCAGCGGCGTGCGGTTAGCGCAATCGTCAACACTGAGAATCCATTGACTGTAATTAGTGGTCCTCCAGGCACGGGTAAAAGTCAGGTTGTGGCTGCAGTCCTTGCTGATTGCTGGAAAAATGGAAAGAGTATTCTTTTTACTAGCACGAATAATAAGGCTGTGAATGTCGTCAAAGAGCGTGTCGATGATTTATTCAATTATCCTATGGTTGTCCGTACTGGGAATCCGCAGTTCAAAGGGACTGTCCCGCAACATGCTGGATAATGCGCCAACAGGGTTTGAATCTGTGCCGTTATTGCCCTCTTTTTCATATTTGCAAAATAAGAATCTGTTTGTGTTTTGCAAGATATTTTGCAGTTTCCGTGGGTTGCCCGAATCCTTAGCGAAGGATTGGTTCATCGTTATCCGTCCTTGTCGCCGTTCTCGGCAACCGAATCCCGAAATACTGGCCCTACGGGTAGGTCCAGTTGTGCCAAATGGACCCGGTGCAGCGGGCGTAATCGGAGAGGCAACGAAGGGGCCAGTTTCGGGAAAACTGGCCCTACGGGTGATGCGGTCCTGCCCCTGCGACCTTCGCATGTGCTTTCCCATTGGCTCTGCCATCCGGAGCAAGATGCTCCGGATACGTTCCTGGCAATGGCAATGTATCCGAGAAAGGGTGGCGGTTAAGACTGGCGATGAAGTGTTTCTATCACCCATTAGGTGATTTGATTCAAGAACGGTTTTAACCTTTCGTCACGGTTTTCCCTGCTTCGCTAAGGATTCGGGTGGGTTGCCCGTCCGGCAAGCGAAAAACGGTGACTATGACTGGTATCCGTGCGGATGCTGGCGGTGCCAAGCCCAGGCACTTTCGACAATGGTGCGCAGGTCGGCCTTGGCCGGCTTCCAGCCCAGCACGCGATGTGCCTTTCCGGCCGAGGCAACCAGGCGCGCTGGATCGCCCGGGCGGCGCGGGGCCACCACGGCGGGAATCGGATGCCCGGTGACCGCACGGCACACATCAATCACCTCCCGCACAGAGTTACCCGTCCCGGTTCCCAGGTTGAAGGGGCCGCTGACGTCCTTCTCCAGCGCCAGCATATGCGCCTGGGCCAGATCGGCAATGTGGATGTAGTCGCGCAAGCAGGTTCCATCAGGCGTGTCGTAATCATCCCCGAAAATCTTGACTGAGTCGCGCTGCCCCAGGGCCACCCGCAGCACCAGCGGGATCAGATGCGTCTCGGGCGTGTGATCCTCTCCGAATTTCTCCGTGGCCCCGCAGGCATTGAAGTAGCGCAGGAAGACCGGTTGAAACCCGTTGATTTCCTGATGCCAGCGCAGGATCTTCTCGAACATCAGCTTCGATTCCCCATACGGATTCTGCGGACGCTGCGGCGTCTCTTCGGTGATGGGCACCTGCTCGGGTTGCCCGTAGGTGGCACAGGTCGAGGAGAACACGATCTTGCGCACACCACCCGCCCGCATGGCCTCGACCAGATGGATTCCGCCGATCACGTTATTCTCGAAGTACATCGATGGGTTTTCCATCGACTCGCCCACCAGGGCAAAGGCGGCGAAATGCAGCACGGCATCCGGCCTGGCTTGCTGCATCGCCGCCGTGATCGCCGCCTGATCGAGCAGATCGCCTTCGATAAACGTGGCCCGTGGATCAAGCGCCGACCGGTGGCCACGCCCAAGATTATCAAATATCGTAACCTGATGCCCCGCATCCAACAGCATCTCGCTGGTGACGCTGCCGATATATCCAGCTCCGCCCGTCACGAATACGTTCATGCCTTGTCCTCGCGCTGCTGGAGTGCGGTCACCAGATCCTCCAGTTTCTTGATGCGCTCCTTCAATTCCGGCAACCGCATCAGGTGCGCATGGGCCTTGGTGGCCTTGCGATGATCCATGGCGGGGTATCCCGACACAAAGCTACCCGCCTCGACATCCTTGGTCACGCCGGCCTGGGCCCCGACCACGGCACCATCGCCAACATGCAGATGCCCAGCCAATCCGGCCTGTCCGCCAAGCTGGACATGCCGACCAATCCACGTGCTGCCGGAGATGCCGACCTGCGAGGCCATGACGGCATGGTCACCGATCTGCACGTTATGGGCGATCTGCACGAGATTGTCGATCTTCACCCCGTTGCCGACTCGGGTCTTGCCGAAACGTGCGCGGTCGATCGCCGCATTCGCACCGATCTCGACATCATCCCCGACCTCGACGATGCCCAGTTGCAGGACCTTGTGCCATACGCCATGCTTGTCGGGCGTGTAGCCAAAGCCATCGCTACCCACGACCGAGCCGTCATGGATGATCACCCGGTTGCCCAGCACACAGCGCTCGCGGATCGAGACATGCGCATACAGGCGGCAATCGCTGCCGATCACCGCCTCGTGACCCACGTAGCAGTTGGCGACCAGCACCGAGCGGTCCCCCACCACCGCCCCCGGCTGAATCACGACATGCGGACCGATCGTCACGCCCTCGCCGAGCTTCGCATCGGGAGCTATCACCGCCGTCGGATGTACGCCGGGCGCAAACCCTACGGGAGGCGGAGAAAGCAGCAGGGCGGCTTCCGCAAAGGCGCGATCCGGATTCTCAACATAAACCGCAGCACAGGGGCATTCCCCCTTCCAGTCCTTGGCCAGCAGTACCGCCGAGGCAAGGGTCGATGCCACGGCTGAGGTATAGCGAGGATTGGCCAGGAAGGAAAGATCCCCGGCCTGCGCATCCGCCAGGCTTCCCAATCCCTTGATGTCAAGACATCCGTCGCCCACCAGCGTACCCCCGAGCTTTTCTACGATCTTTGCAAGCTGCATCGTGGAACCTCCTCCTCTGTGATTGGGAATGGGCGTGCGCGACTATTTCTTATCCGATTCCTTGATCAGCAGCACCGTCACATCCTCAGTTATATCCATGGTCTTGTCGGAATAAATCACGGGCGAATAGCCCGCCGCCCCCGGACCGGTGGAGTCCAGCACCAGATCCAGTTTCTTGGTGGCGGCGACCTGCGAGACGATCTGCCGGATATCGGAAACCACGCGCGTCCGCATGCGCAATTCCTGACCGGTCAGTTCCTTCTGACGCATGTTCGCGAGCTCGCGTAATTCACGTTCCGCCTCGCGCATTTCCTCAAGCTTTGCCTGAGCAAGCTGACGCTTCTCCTGGGTTGCCTTTTCCGAGAGACTGACATCCTCGATACCCTTGCGCAACGCATCAAACGATTCCGAGAGCGCCTTGAGCGCAGTCACACGCTGCTCGCGTTCGGTCTCGAAATCCTCGACATACTGCTCCAGCACAACGCGGTCTGCCGCCGTGCGAGGGTGCATCTTGATCAACTTCTCCATATCGATGACACCGATATTTGCAGCCATCGTTGCCGTTGCACTGATCCCTAGTACTGCCGCTCCCGCCATCATGGTCCTGATCGTCATTTTCATGTGCTCTCCTTTTCGAGTTTACTGTTAGTAATCGTAACCAATCCAAATCACCCAGTTATCCTCACCGGTAAATTCATCATCCTTTTCCAGCACCCAGGCCCGGTCGATCCGGATCGGGAAACCGGGAATATCCAGACGCAACCCCATGCCCGTCGAACTGGCCAGATCATTGAAATCAACCGTGTACTGCTCGGACCAGACGTTGCCGGTATCATAGAACAGGCCGAAACGGAGCATCTTGATGATCGGGATCGTGTATTCGGCATTCGCCATGAACATGCTTTGTCCGCCATAGGGGCGGTCGTAATAACGATCCGATCCTTCAACCTGGCGGATCACCTTGGGGCCGACATCACGGTACTTGAATCCGCGCAGGGTGCGCCCACCCCCAAGGAAGAACCGTTCTGTCAGGGGTACTTCGTCGGCCTCACCAAACGGCTCGGCAAAATCAAACCGGGTGCGCAGGCTTAGCACATGCCCAAACCAGAGCGGAACATAACTCGCCGTCTGCAAGCCAACGCTGTAGAAGTCATAGTCGAACCCCATGGGGCCGCCCGCCACGGAATACGAGGTACTGAACCGATTGCCACGCGTCGGGATAAACGGATTATCGCGGGTGTCCTGGGCCAGCGTCAGCGTCACCGCGCTCTTGACGCCGTCCTCTTCGCTCGTGAACTGGAACGGCGTTCCGGTATGGGTCTCGAAGTCGTAGGTGTCCAACAGGTAATAGGTATTCAGGTCGGAGATATCGCTGATCTCGTTTTTCTCAATCTCATATTGCATGGTGATCCGGCTGGCAAAGGGCAGGGCACGGCCCAACCGTATGGCGGAACCCGTGCGTTTCAGGTCGTATTCGGTATAATCCCGCTCGCGCCGGTAAAGATCGAATCCAAGGGAAAGCTGCCGGTCAAGGAACCACGGTTCGGTAAAGTTCAACTCGTAGTCCGCCCGCGACGAACTCATTTGCATCTTCAATCTCAATTTCTGGCCGCCCCCGGTGAAATACGGCCACCCTAGAAGATCGAAATTACCCTGCGAAAGCTCGATAAACCCAAGCAGGTTGTCCACACTGGAAAACCCGGCACCGATCATGAACTGCCCGGTCCGCTTCTCGGTGACGTCGAACACAAGATCCCGCTCGGCCAGCCGCGAGGTCTGTTCGGGGATGACACGTACGGTTTCAAAGAAGCCGAGATTGCTCAGGCGGCGCTCGCTGCGCTGCACACGCGTCTGGTTGTAGACCTCGCCGGGATAGACCAGCAGTTCGCGGCGGATCACCTTGTCCTTGGTGCGGGTATTGTTACGGATAATGATGTTGCGGATGTTGACCAGCTCCCCCTCGCGGATGTTGTAGGTCACATGCACCTTGCGGGTCTGGCTATCCGGCACGAGCACCGGGCGGGCGCCTGCATTGAGATAGCCGCGGTCGCCATAATACAGTTGCAACCGCTCGGCACTGTTCTCGATCGCATCCAGCGATGCCAGCGTACCCGGTTGCATGGTCAGTTGATTCCGCAGTGCCTCGTCCGGGTAGAGCGTGTTGCCGACCAGCCGTACATCACCGAACTGGTACCGCTCCCCCTCCTGCACCTTGACCACGGCACGGCGTCCGCCCTCCTCGCTATCGGAGGATACGCTCACCTGCACATCCATGAACCCCTGGTTCATGTACTGTCGCTTGACGTTGGATTCGATTTCCCCGAGCTCAAAAAGATCGTATTTCTTGCGCACAATCCAATACCAGGGGTTCAGCACCCAGGGTCGTTTCAAGGCATCGCGCAACTCACGATTCGGTATGGTCTGATTCCCCTTGACCTCGATCTCGTTCACGAATGAAGGCTTGCCTTCCTCAAAGACAAATACCAGCCGTACGAGCCCGCGCGCCTCATTGACCGTTTCAAAGGTCCAGGTGCCGGTGGCCCGGGGATAGCGTTTCTTGCGGTACTCCTGGATCACCTTGCGCATAGCCACGCCAGCGGCCTGTTCATCCACCAGGTCACCATCCTCCAGTTCCATCAGTTTGCGCACCTTCCCTTGGCGGAACCGGTGTACCCCCTGAAACTCGGGGCGCGCCGCCAGGCGCCACTTGGGCTGCACGGTGAAGATCACCTTCACATCACCGCCCGCGCCTTCCTCCACACGCACATTGACCGTCGTGAATTGCCCCGTCTCCAGCAGCCGCTTGACATCCTGCGCCGCGAGTGAGGCGCTGAACTCGGCACCCACGGAGGCTTGCAGATGCGCCTTGATATAATCCTTGTCGGTCCGTCCCATACCCCGCTGCTCAATCTCGATATCGGCGATGTTCGCCGCCATGGCGGACGGTGCCACCAAGGTCAGAATCAAAGCGATTATCCCAAGGCCAACCCTGCCGACCAACCCACGCCCGTGATGCATAGCAACCGCCTTGTCGTTCGATGTTTTCATTCCGGCACCTCATCTATCTCGACCTGCGGGCCGCCAGCATAACCATCCACTCCATGGTCACGGTCGCGGAACCGGGTATAGCTGTCTTCAAAAATAAGTTCGATCTCGCCGGTTGGACCGTTACGCTGCTTGGCGACATCCACAATGGCCAGCGTCGTGTCGTCGCTACGCTCCGATCCCGGATATTTGCAGGGACGCCGCAGCATCAGCACCACGTCGGCATCCTGCTCGATCGCCCCGGAATCGCGCAGGTCCGACAACTTGGGCCGGCCATCGCTCCCCGTGCGTTGCTCCGGTGCCCGGCTCAACTGGCTAAGGACCAGTACCGGGACATTCAATTCCTTGGCCATGGCCTTTAGGTTCGATGAAATGGCCGAGGTTTCCAGTTGCCGCCCCTGCTTGGCATACTCACGGCAGTTGAGAAGCTGCAGGTAGTCGATCACGATCAGTTCGATCCCGTACTTCTTCTTCATGCGCCGGGCCCGGGCTCGCAGCTCCATGACGTCCAGGCCACCCGTATCATCCATGTAGATCTTGGCCTTCTGCAGGACCGAGGCCGCCTGCACCAGGCGACGGTGGAAATCATCCGAGACAAACCCCTGGGCCAACCGGAACCCCTGAATCTCGGCACGGCAGCAGAGCATGCGCTGCACCAGCGAGGCATAGCTCATTTCCAGACTGAAGATTCCCACGGCACGCCCGATACCATCCGGATCCTTGGTCCCGAGGGCGACATGCTCGGCCACATTCATCGCCAGCGAGGTCTTGCCCATCGAGGGACGCGCCGCCAGCACGATCATTTCCGCAGGACGCAGCCCGATCAGCACCTTGTCCATGTTGGCGAAGCCAGTTGAAATGGCCGATCCGAGACCGCGCTTGGTCGTGAAGACGCGCTCCACATGCTCCATCACCTCGGCGACGGCATCCCCCCAGACGGCGACGCTGCCATGCTGGTTCTCGGTAATGTTGAGAAAGTCCTGCTCAACCTGGCTCAGCAGGCGGTCCGCCATCTGTTCGGGATCGTAGCAGGCGGCTTCCGCATCACGGGCGCAGTTGATGATCGCCCGCAGCAAGAACTTCTGCCGGACGATATCAATGTAATACTCGGCATGGGCGACGGTGGGGGTTGAATCAACCAGCCGCTCCAGATAGAGCTCCCCACCCGACTGCTCCAGCTCCTCGTGCCCACGTAGATAGTTACCGACCGTCAGCAGGTCGATCGCCTGACCGGAACGGACCATCTGGACCATGGCCGCATAGATCAGGCGATGGCCCGGCACGAAAAACGATTCGGGTGTGATCTGGCTTTCAATCGCCAGATCCATCACCCGTGAAGACTCCAGCAGGATGGCACCAAGAACCCCCCGCTCCGCCTCCTCGCTATAAGGCGGCAAACGGTCCGCTCTCTTACTCCTCGACGACCCATACCTTGACCGTCACATCCACACCTGCCCCGAGGTGGATCTTGGCTTCAAAAACACCCAATTCCTTGATATGCTCAGGCACCTCGACCGCATCACGGGCAATCTCAAACCCCTGGGCCTGCAATGCCGTGGCGATTTCCGCTGGTCCCACCGAACCGTACAAGTGCCCACCTTCGCTGGTCTTCATCGCCAGGGTGACCGAGACACTGGCCATTTTCGCCGCCAGGAGCTGCGCCTTGGTCAGGACTTCCTGAGCCGCCGCTGCCCGATCGCGTTGCAGCTTGACCAGCAGCCGACGGGTTGCCGCCGTGACCGGTGCCGCTAATTTCCTCGGGAAAAGGTAGTTCCGTGCGTATCCATCCTTGACGGTTACCACGCTGCCTTCGCTGCCGAGATCCTTGACCGTTTCCATCAAAATGACTTCTTTTGCCATGATCGTGATCCTTCCCGCATTACGCCATCAGTCCGATGTTGCGGGCCCGCCGCACTGAACGTTTGATTTGCCGCTGTTGTTTCGGGTTTGCCCCGGTCAGCCGCGCCGGCAGAATTTTGCCGTACTCGGTTACAAAACGGCTCAGCAGGTCATAGTCACGGCAATCAATGCCCTTGACGCCTTCAATGCTGCGACGCTGCTTGACCATTCCCATATCCATACGATCACGGTCGCGATCACCACCACGTGACCCGCGCCGATCGTCCCGACTGTTTTCTCTTTCCATACGTGCCATGCTATTTTCCTCTCTTCTAAACTACACTATGCCAACGGTTGCCATTCATCGTCAGAACGGCAGATTATCCGCATCCCCCGCCAGCGGATCCCGTTCATCATCCGCCCTGTCATCCGCCCCCATCTCGTCGTCTGCCTCGGCAACGGTCCCTGCCGCCGCCCCCCTCGCTGCGGCGGGAGCCGCCGCCGTCACAGGTGCTGCGCCAGATCCGCCACCGGACGACATCGAGCCGTCCTGCGCGGAGCTGCCACTACGTCCTGCGCCGGTTCCATCGCCTAGGAACTGCACCCGTTCAGCCACCACACTCAAGCGGTTGAACTTCTGGCCGTCCTTTTCCCATTCGTCATACTTGAGGCGCCCCTCGATAAAGACCGGGCGGCCCCGCTTGAGATACTGTCCGCAGCTCTCGGCCTGTTTCCCCCAGACCGTGACGTTCACAAAACAGGTTTCCTCGTGCTCCTGATTGTCCGCCGAACGATACCGGCGGTTCACCGCCAGACGAATGTCCGCAACGGCCATCCCGGAGGGCGTAAACTTCACCTCCGGATCGCGCGTCAGGTTGCCGATCAGCATTACTTTATTGAAACTGGCCATTTAAAATTCGCTCCGCAACATCAGGCCACAGCCGACTCAGCCACTGCGGCGGAGCGCTCCTGTACCCATGTCATGCTCTGCTCATCGCCGCAGGTGATCTGCACGCGGGTCACGTCGTCGCTCAGGCGGTAACGGGCACGCAGCAGCGCGATCTGGTCACCGGCTATTTCAAAGACCACGCGGACATAAACGCCAGAACGCTGTTTGCCAAGCGCACGGGCAAATTCGCGCCGCCCCAGTTTGCGCACCCCAAGCACCTTGCCGCCATGACGCTCGATCTCGGCGAGCACATGCGAACGCGCCGCCTCGAATTCCTCGTCGTTCAGCAGTT
>JFJP01041276.1_pt1 | contig 9997 bp, 9 predicted proteins | sample 431651 | NCBI WGS metagenome assembly JFJP01 (sample SAMN02602958, study PRJNA72255) | Microbial mat metagenome, whole genome shotgun sequencing project. | biome: fresh water; feature: sink hole; material: water; isolation source: purple microbial (photo- and chemosynthetic) mats found in...
GCCGCCAACCGTTGCCTTGCCAACGTGGGGACAAACCTCGTCATCAAATTCTCCCCATTTAGACTAAGCTAATTTTGAATCCTTACTTATATCACTAAATCTGATAATTAGGAAGATATTTAAGCGCACAACATGGCATTTGAAGCAAATTTGATTTTTACCTTGCCGCAGGCGCAACACAAACCAAAATATTGAAAACTCCGCCAGTAGCTATCCGTTATCGCCAGTGTGCCAACCGCAGCAGGATTTCACAGGGCGTCGAGGTGGCCAGGACCATCAAACGGCATTGAGCCGGCGTGGTCAACTGGGCGGAAAACCGTATAGCCAACGGGATGCCCGTTGTTGGAACGCCATTGGGCATCAGGCCTGGGCGAATCGCCGGGCGTTTTGGGCCTCGGCGCGGCGGATCATCCAGAGGGAGGCGGCCACCATCAGCACCGAGGGAATGACCATCCAGGAGCCTTGTCCGCTCATGCCGATTTGGTTGGCCTGCTCGTCCATGCGGCCCAGGGCTACCTGGTAGTAGAAGAACACGGCCGTGGCGTTGTTGACCAGGTGGGCGAAGATGGGCAGCCACATGGAGCCGCTCCAGACGAGCATGTAGCCGAACAGGGAGCCCAGCAGCAGCCGCGGCACGAAGCCGTAGAACTGGAAGTGCATGGCGCTGAACAGCAGGGCGGCCATCCAGACCCCGGCGTGCGCATTGCCGGACCAGCGGACGAACACCCGCTGGAAGACGCCCCGGAAGAGCAGCTCCTCGCCCAGGGCGGGCAGGAGGGCGATCATGAAGAGGTTGAACAGGAAGACGCCCAGGCGCGGGTCGTCGAGGAACTCCAGGGTGGCCGCGGTGGCCTTGTCCTCCATCTGCCGCAGCCAGTCTTCGAGGGCGCCGTCGGGCAGGTCGAGGGCCATGTTCCACTCGAGCAGCCAGTTGACGGCGGGCATGGCGCCCAGGGTCGCGGCCAGCACCCAGAGCCAGGAGGGCAGGGCGGCGGCGCGGTCGAGGCCCAGGTAGTGCCAGGGGCGGGCGCTGAGCAGCCAGGCCGAGGCCAGGGCCGGCACCAGGAAGAAGCCAATGGCGTTGAGGGTCTGCAGCCAGTTCGAGAGGCCGGCGTTCTCGGGGCCCGAGAGCGCCAGGGCCTCCTGGAGGCGCTCGGGGTCGAGGCCGAACAGCGGAATGGCCAGGCTGACGCCCAGCACCAGGAAGAAGGCCATCGAGACGAGCATCACGAAGGCGGTGAAGACCAGTTGGGCCGCCGGCGAGGCATCGGCGAAGAAGGCTTTTCTCATGGCGAAAGTTTGGCATTGGGTGGGCTTCCGGGCTGGCCAAGTTAGGCAGAATCGGCTTCGGAGCCAAAACTGCCGCCGGGGGCCTTTGCCTGACAAGCCAATGCTCAAGACCTGCCATTGGAGCGAAAAGTTGGACGTACCCAAAAACTTTTTTTCTGGCGAATGTGTATTTTTGGACTTCATTCACAAATACGGAAGCCTTTCGGAACGGATCTTGAAAATTGACCGGGCAGAACAACGAGCGAAGGAACCATTCGTAAAAATAAAGTCGAGATGCGGAAAAAAGGAAATCGGAGCGGGACATGGAGGGGTGGCTGGCGCGTGGCCCTGCTGCTGGCCCTGCTGGCCCCGGAGGTCGCCCTGGGGCAGGTCGAGGCGCTCTGGGAGGGCAAGGTGGGCATCAACCGCGAGTTCCGGGGAACACTGCCCGACCGCCCGGACGAGCTCGTGCGGGTCAACATCTTCGACGAGTGGGGCGTGCTGAGCGCCATCTACCAGCGCGAGAACACCCCGCAGCGGGTGCTGCTCACGGGCGAGATCGACCTCGACGGCAGCTTCTACCTGCACGAGCTGGACTCGGAGGGAAGCGCCTCGGGCCTGCGCCTGCGCGGGCACATGGCCCAGGGGCTGAGCGGCTACCTGCTGCTCCGCTCCGACAGCTTCACCTTCGACTTCGAGGAGATCGACATCTTCGCGCCTCCGCCCTTCAGCGATGGCACGCAGCTTTCGCGCTACGCCCCCTGCGCCCACTTCGACTCCATCTTCAACGACTTCCCCTGGCTCGAACTGCCCTCGGAGCTGGCCTACCAGCAAGACCAGGACGACACCCTGCGCTGGCTGGAGGAGTTCCGCTACAAGCCCGTGGTCCGCTTCGGCTCCAGCGCCCCGCCCCTGAGCATCGCCCAGCGCAACAGCTTCCTGGTCTCGGCCCAGAAGGTCGGCAAGGTGGTCTTCCCCAACGGCGACGTGGGCTTCCTGGTCCAGGCCCACTACGACCTCATGTTCGACGGATACGCCTTCGAGACCTACATCTATGCCTACCGCCCCGACGGCACCTTCGCCAACGGGCTGCTGCTCTACCAGAGCGCCAACCCCATCAGCGGCAACCCCGAGGTCGCGGCCAAGGTCTCCGAGAGCGTCATCTTCACCATCACCGACTACCGCAACTCCACCGAGGGCGAGCCGCCGCTCACCCACGTCAAGCTCGAAGATGGCCATTGGAAGATGCTCGTCCACTAGCCACGGCTCCGCCTCCGCAGCCTAGACTTATCGACATATCTAACTATGAGAATTGTCATGTTTTTCCAAGAAATGGCGCGTTAACTTGCCGGGCAAACCGACAACGACCCTCGCCATGAAAGTGGACCCCATCCCATCACCCGACCTGGCCACGGCCGCCGAAATGCTCAAGGCCATGGCCCACCCCATGCGCATCGCCATCCTCCAGCAACTGCGGGCGGGCAAGAAGCTCAGCGTGACGGAGCTGCACCTGCGGCTCGACATCGAGCAATCGACCGCCTCGCACCACCTGGGCATCCTGCGCGACAAGGGCGTGCTCGTCTGCGAGCGCCTGGGCAAGAACAGCTTCTACTCGCTGCGCCACAAGGCCTTGGCCAAGCTGCTCGACTGCCTGGGCTGCTGCGCCCCCGCCCCGGAGGCTGCGCCCTGAGCCGCCCCTACTCCTGCTTGGGCAGCGCGTCCTTGACCATGTTGAGCTGGTCGAGCACCTGCCGGTAGAGCCGCACCAGCTCGTCGGGCTGGGCCTTGTAGTAGGCCAGGGTCTGGTCGAACTGCTCGCGGGTGATCGCGTGCTTGGCGTACAGGTGGGCGTAGTAGCTCGTGCTGTCGCCCGCGAGGTTCTTGTCGTAGAGGTTGGCCTCGAGCAGCAGCGCGTCGTAGAAGTGCAGGTCCACCAGCACGCTCACGAAGGTGGCCTCGTCGAGCGGCGGGCGCGACGGACGGTCCGCCTCCGGCTCGGAACAGGAAGCCAGCAGGGCCAGCAGCAGGACAAGGACGATTCGCATGGCGCAGAGTTTTGAAGTTTCGCCCGCAAAGTGCGAAAAATAGGCCGGACGCGCAAGGGGCTGGGGTTGGGCTTCGTCTGGCGTTTTTTCCTTAGCTTTGGCGCCCAATGACTTTTTTCTCGGGGAGAAGATGGGCAAACAACGCATTCGCGAGCTGGATGGGCTTCGTGCCTTGGCCATAGGGCTGGTGGTGGTTCACCATACGGTTACCAAGAACCTGGAGGTGCTGCTCTACCAGTTGCGCTGGGAGAAGCTCGGCAACCTGCTCGACCACTTGACCAGCTCGGGCGTGCAGTTGTTCTACGTGCTCAGCGGCATCCTGCTGCTGTCGCCCTACCTCAAGGGCGAGCGGCCCTTCTCGCCCGAGCGCTACTTCTGGCGGCGGGCCGAGCGGCTCGGACCGAGCTACGCGGCCAGTTGGCTGTTCGTGGGGGCGATGGCCGCGGCGCTGTCGGCCTGGCCAAGCTGGTTTTCGCTGGAGCGGGTGGCGCCCTTCGCCTGGGAGGCCTGGCTGGCGCAGGTGTTCATCTTCGATCCGTACCAGGTCTATTACAACCCGGTGATGTGGAGCCTTGAGGTGGAGCTGAGCTTCTACCTGACACTGCCCCTCTGGCTGTGGCTCTACCGGCGGACGCGGCCGGGCAAGCTGGGGCACCTGCTGGCCTTCGGGCTGGCCACGGCCGTCTCGCTGGGCTTGCAGCAGGTGGCGCGCTTCCATTTCGAGCCGTTTCCGCTGAACATCATCAGCACCTTTGGGCTGTACCTTCCGTGCTTCCTGCTGGGCGTGGCCCTGGCGGGGCAGCCGTTCACGGCGCGCGAGGGCGCAGGCCTGGCGCTGCTGGGCGGCGCCTACGTGGGGGCCTCGCTGGTCTGGGCGCCGGCCAACGTGGCGCCCGCCTTCGGTCTCCTCTACGCCGGGCTGGTGGTGCTGGCCCGCGCGTGGACGCCCGCGCGGACGCTCTTCTCGGCGCGGCCCATCGTCTGGCTGGGCGAGCGCTCCTACTCGCTGTTCCTGATGCACTTCCCGGCCATTTTCGTGGCCAACCACTTGGCAGCCTTCGCCTTCGAGGGCAAGACCTGGGGCTACTTCCTGCTCAGCCGCGGGCTTTCCCTCGCGCTGATGTTCGCCCTGGCCCTGCCCCTGTTCCATTGGGTCGAAAGCCGTGGCGCCCGCGGGCTGAGCACCGCGCCCGCCGCCGCGGAGGCCTAGGGCGCGGCCCGGCCATGCCTGATAACCACATTCCACACCAATTCGCCCGCACCCAAAAATGACCCTCCATAAACTGTCCATCCTGATTCCGGCCTTCAACGAGGAGAAGTCCATCACCCTGATCCTTGACAAGATTTTAGACGTCCGCTTCCCCGTGGAGCTGCGGAAGGAGATCATCATCGTGAATGATGCCTCCACCGACTCCACGGACGCCCAGGTCCGGGATTACATGGCCCGACATCCCGAAGCGGAGATCGTTTACCTGCAACACCCGAAGAACCGGGGAAAAGGCGCGGCCATCCGCACGGCCATCGACCGCATCACGGGCAGCCTGGCCGTCGTGCAGGACGCGGACCTGGAGTACGACCCGAAGGACTACTGGAAGCTGGTCGAGCCCATCATCGCCGGCCAGGAGGTCGTCGTCTATGGCTCTCGGTTCCTCAACAGCAAGAACCGACATTCCTACATGTCGTTCTACCTGGGCGGCCGGCTGGTCAGTTGGGTGGCCAACCTGCTCTACCGTCAGCGCCTGACCGATGAGCCGACCTGCTACAAGGTCTTCGACAGCGCCTTCCTCAAGTCCATCCCGCTGAAGTGCGAGCGCTTCGAGTTTTGCCCCGAGGTAACGGCCAAGGTGGCCAAGCGGGGCATCCGCATCAAGGAGTTCCCGATCAGCTACTATCCCCGCAAAGTCGAGGAAGGCAAGAAAATCAAATGGTACGACGGAGTCGAGGCCATCTGGACCTTGCTCAAATACCGCTTCACCCGATGACACCTGATGCGAAACTGACCCTGGCCGCCTGGAAGGACAAGGCGCACGCCCTGCTATTCCTGCCCTTGCTGCTGGTCAACTTCTCGACCGCGGAGGACTGGGGCGGCGACTACGCGCTCTACATCCTGCAAGCCAAGTGCCTTGTCGAAGGCATTCCCCTTTCGGAGACAGGATACATCTACAACCCCGACTTCGCCGTGATCAGCCCGCCCAACTACCCGATGGGCTTCTCGCTGCTGCTGGCGCCGGCCTATTGGCTTTTCGGCAACAGCATCGCGGCCTTCAGCACCTTGGTGAGCCTGCTGCTGGCGGGCACGGGCCTGCTGCTGACGCGCTGGCTTCGGCCTACCTTGGGCTTGGGGGCGGCGCTGCTGCTCTCGCTGGCCTTCGTTTACAATCCTTGGACGCTGTCGCTCAAGGCCCACGTCATGTCCGACATTCCGTTCCTGTTCTTCCTGCTCCTGGGCTTGGTCTTGCACCGCGAAAGGGGCATCCATCGCTGGCAAGACCAGGTCTTGCTGGGAGCGCTTTCGGGCTATCTGTTGATTTCCAGGACGATAGGCATCATCTTCTTGCTGGCGATCCTGGCCGACTGGGCTTGGGCGCGTGCCAAGGTCCGCGACTGGAAAGGCCTGCTCGATGGGCGCGGCCTGCGGCAGGTGGGGCTGCTGGTGCTGTCCTTCGTCCTGGTGGTGGTCTTGGACAAGCTGCTCTTTGGCCAGGAAAGCCAAGGCTCTTACTTCGACCAGATGAACTGGCGCGAGTCGCTGCTGACGGCGGCCATCAACCTGAAATCCTACCTCTTCTACATTTTCATCTTCTTTCCCTATCCCTACGAGCTGATTGAAGGCACGGGCGCCTGGCAGCAAGCCCATCCGCTGCTGGCCCAGCTCACGGCGACGGGCAACCTGCTGCTGCGGCCCTTCTTCTTCGCCGCGCTGCTGCTGGGCGCTGCCCGCTCGGCCTACAAGAACTTTGGCCTCGCGGAGTTTTTCGTCATTGGCCACGGGCTGGTGCTCCTGCTCTGGGAGCCCACTCCGCCGCGCTACCTCTTGCCTTGGATTCCCTTCGTGCTGCTCTATGCCGGGCAGGGCATCCTCCAATGGGGCAAGGCCGGACGCTGGGTGGCATTGGCATTGTTTGTTGGCGTGATGCTGCCCACGGCTCTTGGCGGCATCGTCCAGCTCGAAAGGCAGCGCTCGGCGGGTTTCGACGGCCCCAGCCAGCCCCAGCCGGCGGAAGCCATGGCCTATGTCCGCGAGAACACGCCGCCCGACGCCGTCATCGTCTTCATGAAGCCCCGCGTGCTGGCGCTTTATGGGGAGCGCAGAAGCCTTCGCGCCACCATGGACTTCGACCATCGGCAACTGGAGGAGCGCATGGGCATCCAGACGGAGCACCTCTACTTCCTGGCCGACACGCGGTTTCCGCGGCACGGCATCACCAAGCCCGAAAACTCGGGGCTCGATCCCGGCCTGTTCGAGGCCGTGTGGGACAATGGGCGCTACTACCTCTACAAGCGGCTGATGGATTGAGGCCTGTGGCTCAGGCCTTCTTCCTCGCCACCAGCCCGATGGAGTATCCGGGCCAGCCAGTGGTCTGGGCCAGGGCTTGGTCGAGCAGGGGCGGCAGCACGCGCAGGGGCAGAATGGAGGCCCAGGCGGCCAGTTTCGAGCGGTTTTGCAGGCGCCAGAGGATGCCCGTTACCTTCTGGCTGAAGAAGCCCGAGAGGTAGCTGACCTCCTCGACCTCGAATCCGGCGTGGGTGGCCAGGCGGCGGAGGTCCTCCTCCCAGTAGCCGCGGCGGACGTGCCAGCCGGTCTCGGTCTCGCAGAAGGGGCCGTCGTCGGATGGGATGATGGCCTTGTAGCCGTGGAAGGGCGCCGTGAGCAGCAGCTTGCCGCCGGGCTTCAGGGCCGCGTGGATGTCGTGGAAGACCTTCTGGTCGTCGAGGATGTGTTCGATGACCTCCAGGCAAATGGCCAGGTCGAACCGTTCCATGAGGTGCTCGGCCTGGTCCATGCCGCGGACGTCGAGGGTCTCGAAGTCCGCGGCGAAGGCCCCGCAGAGCTCGGCCCGCTCGGCGGCCACCTGCTGGTTGCGCTCGTCGTAGCTCAGGCCGGTGGCGTGGTAGCCCCGGCGGGCGGCGCCGATGGTGAAGGCCCCGGATCCGCAGCCGACGTCGAGCAGCTTCTTGTTCCAGGTGGACTTGGGCAGGCGGCGTTTCAGCCAGCGCCAGCGATCCCAGACCAGGGTGTCGCCGTGGATGAGGGTGGCCGGGAAACCCAGCAATTTGACCAGTGCGTTGGACATTCGGCTTGTTCGTTATTTTCAGGGCCCCAAAGGTAGGAAAACTAATCCGACAAACCAGCCTGCGCGGGCTCGCGGGTCCAGAGGCCGAAGGAGCTGTCGCGGCGCAGCTCGCGCAGGCCGGGCGCGCCCAGGCTTTCCAGCCGCTGGGGGAACTGGCCGAAGCGCCTGTCGAGCAGCAGGTAGGCGCAGTCGGCGCTGTCCAGGAACTCGGCGGCGCGTCCCTGCTCGTGGGCCTTGGCCAGGTCGCCGAAGCGGAAGCGGCCCACGCCGTCGCCCACCACCGGGTAGCCGGCCTTTTGGAAGTGGTACTTGTGCTGGGTCAGGCCCCAGAGATAGAGCTGCCGCGGCGGCAGGCCCAGCGCGGGCAGCGTGTCGAGCAGGTCGAGCAGGTAGGGCGGCGACTGCCAGCCCACGAAGGCGTTGTGCGCGGCCCTGTCGGTGGGCACGCGGTAGGCGAAGGCCTGCTTGAAGTAGCTGAAGGCCGAGCCCTTGGGGCCGAAAAAGAAGAACAGCGCCAGGGCCAGGAAGGCCAGCCGCGCGGGCGTCCGCCCCAGCCGCCCGCCCAGTTGCGCCCGCGCGGCCTCGAACAGCAGCGCCACCACCAGCACCATCAGCGGCGCGAAATGCCCGTAGCGGGTGAAGGGCGAAAGCCAGGCCCAGAGCGCGGCCCCGAAAAAGGCCAGCGCCAGCACGATCCGCGAAGACCGCTCGCGCCAGCGCCCCAGCAGGAAAATACCCAGCGGGAACAGCAGCGTGTAGCCCAGGAAAGGCCAGTAGCGCAGCGGCCCCCGCTCGTGCGAGACGACCATCTCCCAGGGCAGGCGCAGGTAGAAGGTCCAGCCCTCGTCGGTCTGCGCCTGGATGTCGCGCATCTGGAACAGGTAGTCGTCGTGGGTCCAGTACGGATTGGCCCGGCCCAGGGCGAAGGTCAGGCTGGGCGGGATTGGGTCGCCCACCAGCAGGATGTTGCGGAAATACCACATCCCCCCGAAGAGGCTCAACACCAGCAGGAAAGGCATGGCCTTGCGCCAACCCAGGCCCTGCCAGGCCAGCGCGAAGAACAGGGGCACGAAGAAGGCCCCGGAGGTCTTCATGCCCACGAACATCCCCGCCAGCAGGCCCGCCGCCACCAGCCAGCGCGGCCGCTCGTCCTCGCTCCGCTCCGGCCCGGCCAGCACCAGCGCGTGGGCAGAAAGCAGCAGGAAGGCCATCAGCGGCACATCGTGGTACGAGAGCGCCAGGTACTGCTGCACCACGGGCGTCAGCAGGAACGCCCAGGCGGCCATCGCGGCCAGGGGCGCCCAGACCGAAAGCCTCCCGGCCAAGGTCTTGAGGCTCAGGAAGGCCAACCCGCCCGTCAGCCACGAGAGCAGGTGGCTTAGGGCGAATCCGCCCGCCATCGCCCCCGGCACGTGCAGCACATGGAAGTTGAACGTGTACAGCGGGACCTTCATGCTGGCGTCGGTGTAGATGCCGCCCGCCTCGACCCATTTCAGCGGATAGACCAGGTGGTAGCTGCCCTCGTCGAACCAGCGGGGCGGCAGCAGCGCCGCGAACGAGAGCAGGGCCATGACCAGCCAGAAGGCCTTGTTTTCGAGCAGAACCCGCCGCAGCAGGCCCAGGCTCTCCAAGGCCGAGCGCCAGCGTCCCCAGAGGCTCGCCAGCAGCAGCGCCCCGCCCGCGGCCAGCAGCCACGCCGGGTGGTACAGCCCCAGCAGGCCCAGCACCGACAGCCCCAAGCTCGCCAGCGACAGACCCAGGCCCACCCGCAGCGCGAACTCTTCCGAGGCGCCCGAGAAGCCGTCCGAGCGCGGCAGGACCAGGCGGCTGGCCACCAGCGCGAAAAGCACGAAAAGCCACAAGCCCGCCTGCGCCTGCGCCCAAGCCCAGAGCACCAGCGGGTCATAAAAGTTCGACCATTGGACATAGTCCACGTTCGACCGGATCAAGGACAAGATTCTTTCCATGAGGAAGCAGTTGGATCACCCTGAAACGACAAGCGGAGACTGCGGGAAAGCCCGCCCCCTCGCGCAAGGGGCAAAGGTCTCAAAAAAACCAGAAAATCCTCTCGGTGAACGAAAATGCCCGCCAAGCCTGCACCCTTGCAGGCTTGTTTCAACAAAAAGGAGAATCGAGAACCAGCTAATACAAAGTTGCTTTCAATGGTGTAATAGACCAATCGCCAGCGTCGGGCAAAAATCTGATCGAGGTGGACGTTGATGATACGGATTTGGCGGATAAATCGATTTTGCTGTATAGGCTAATCTTCGTCAAAACTTAATTTTCATCCATTTTATGTTAAGTAAGGATTCAAAATTAGCTTAGTCTAAATGGGGAGAATTTGATGACGAGGTTTGTCCCCACGTTGGCAAGGCAACGGTTGGCGGC
>JFJP01012929.1_pt1 | contig 9996 bp, 12 predicted proteins | sample 431651 | NCBI WGS metagenome assembly JFJP01 (sample SAMN02602958, study PRJNA72255) | Microbial mat metagenome, whole genome shotgun sequencing project. | biome: fresh water; feature: sink hole; material: water; isolation source: purple microbial (photo- and chemosynthetic) mats found in...
GGATGGAGAATCTTGCGCAGATGTTTATGACCGGGTCAGCACGTTTCTCGATACACTATATCGAGATTTTGCGAAACCAGATTATCCAGACAACACATTGATCGTAACTCACGGAATGACCTTAAGATTATTTTTAATGCGCTGGTTTCATTGGAAGGTTGAGGTATTTGATAATTTGCAAAATCCCAGGAATTGCCAGGTTGTAATCATGCAAAAAGACGGCAAGGATCGCTATAATCTAATAAGTGATCTGGCTAAAAGAGATAAAACCGCCTGACAAAGCGTCAGAGTAAAGGATAATATAAAGTATGAAGAACCTTAAAGAGTTATCAGCAGAACAACGTGAAGAACTGCTCAAGATATTAAAAACCCGTTTTGAGAAAAACACGGAGCGCCATAAAGGCCTGGACTGGGCGAAAGTGCGGACAAAACTGGAATCCGATCCTGAAAAACTGCGGCCGCTGCATGAAATGGAAAAAACCGGCGGTGAGCCGGATGTGATTGGTTATGATAAAAAGACGGGTGAATATATTTTTTGTGATTGCGCGGCAGAAAGCCCCAAAAGCCGCAGGAGTTTTTGTTACGACCGCCAGGCGTTGGATTCAAGGAAGGAAAATAAACCGGAAAATAACGCCGTTGATATGGCTGCCGCCATGGGGATCGAGATCCTGACCGAAGAACAATATCGGGAGCTGCAGAAACTCGGAAATTTCGATCTGAAAACATCGAGCTGGGTAAAAACACCGGCCGAGATCAGAAAACTTGGCGGCGCTCTTTTCTGTGACCGCCGTTACAACACGGTCTTCGTGTACCACAATGGCGCAGAATCCTACTATGCCGCAAGAGGGTTCCGTGGTTTGCTAAGGGTCTAAAATTCCGGCACGCTTACAGGCTCAACCTGCCCTTGAACCTTTAACATCCGGGCAACCACCCATGCAATTCGATGTGCTGCAGCAGATTTCCCTGTTGAAGCGCTGCTGAAGGCCATCACCGAAGAATGTCCCGCCTTGACCGAAACCATCAAATGGAAGGCGCCAACCTTTTGTGATCACGACAAAGACCGTATGACGATCATGCTTCACAAAAAAGACAGGGTGGGGCTTATCCTGCATACAGGCGCAAGACCGAAGGAAGACAAAAAAGCCCCCCACCTGTACACGGATCAGACAGGGCTGCTTGAATGGAACTCCAATATACGGGCCACAATTTCTTTTTCCGACCTCTCCGATTTTTTATCCAAAAGAAATATTTTCAAGCAGGCTGTAACGCGTTGGGTCGAAGAGACAAAGGGGCTCTAACCCCCAAAAAATATAAGACCGCAATAGAAAACGCGGACACCGATCAACAGCCGCCTCAAGAAATGAGCACACGAAAGAGGAAAAGACCATGACAATCCACAAATGGGGCGGGCTTGCATCTTTTTTACTGGCGGCAGCCTTTATCGCTGCGCCGTTCATTTACTTAACCGGGAATTTGCGGGACGCCATCGGGGTCTTTACTTATGACCTGGCAGACCTGCTCTACGGACCGATCCTTTCGGCCAGTTTAATCACTGTGACCTATGTGCTTCGTGAACGCATCGGCAGGAGCGCTTTTCGGCGCGCAGACCTGGCACTTTTGGCGGCGGTCCTTTCAGCAGCGGGGATGGCGGCAGTCGCTTTTATCCGCGCTTCCAATCGTCATTACCACTTAGACCATCCTGAATTGAATTTGGAAAACTCCACCACTGTGCTTCTCGTTTGGACTACGCTCGTGGCAGGTATGAATGCGGTCGGATTCCATTTTCTTGGCTGGGTGTTTGTGTTACTGGGTTCAGCCGGTTGGACATCCCGCCTCTTTCCACGCCTGTTAAATGGTTTCTATTTTCTGGCAGGAATCCCGGCCTTGTTCGTTTATCTGGTCCCGGACCTCGAAGGGCTTGTTTTGATGCTTGGCACGATCATCAGTGTTTGGCAGGGTATTTTGCTGTGGAAACCTGACATCCGCCAGGAAAGCAAAGCGGGCTGATACAGCCTGCAGTGAACAAAGGGTACACACCGCCAATGAGCAAACCAACTGCAAGACAGATCATTTCCGATCTCGGGAAAATCGTAAACCCGGGAGGGATCCAGGAGACTTTCAAGACCATGATCGGGGGTGTGGAGCAATGGGTCTATACCCGGGGACAGGACAGAAAGAATCCCATTATTTTATTCCTGCATGGGGGTCCGGCTTCGCCGATGTCGCCGGTGATGTGGATGTACCAACGCCCGATCGAAGAATATTTCACGGTCGTCAATTGGGACCAACGCGCTTCAGGCAGGACGTATCTGGAAGCAGACCCCCATTCGCTGGACAACACCATAAACATAGCGCAATTTGTCAACGACACCATTGAACTTGCAGAGTTGATCCAAGACCGCTATGGCGCGAAAAAAGTAATTCTGATCGGGCATAGCTGGGGCACGATCATTGGTCTGCGAGCCGCATTAGCGCGCCCTGAACTTTTTAGCGTATATGTGGGAATGGGTCAGGTGATAAATTCAAGAGATAACGAGCGGGTCAGTTATGATCATGCTGTATCCGAAGCCCAAAGGACCAGAAATAAGAAAGCACTCGCTGAGCTGGAAGCCATTGCCCCATATCCTGGGCAAACGCCGCCAACCCCCGAACGGATCATCGTTGTGAGAAAATGGGTACAATATTATGGCGGTTTGAGCGCGTTCCGAACTGAGGCGGGTTACTATTTTTGGGCGCCGCTCCTTTCACCTGAATATGATCACAAGGCGGTATCTGCTCTCGACCAGGGCAGTATCTTCACCCTGGAACGGATCCTGCCTGAAATCCTTGATCTGGATTTTAAGGGCATTGCTGTATTTCCGATCCCCATATTAATGTTCATGGGGCGCCATGACTGCTATACGCCGTCAAAAATGACAGAAGACTGGCTTAAGAAAGTAAAAGCGCCTTATAAGAAAGGGATTTGGTTTGAGAGATCAGCTCATCTTATTCCGCTTGAAGAACCTGGTAAAACCTTAATGAGTTTGGTGCGCTATGTACGCCCGATCGCCGTAAACGCTGAGCGTCATCGATAATAGGTGCCCAACACAACATACACTGGAGACTGCCGCTTCACGGCATGCGGGATCGTTAGTCCGCTGCATCCAAAAAGTATTTTGTACAGTTGCCGCCAAATTCATTTGTGCAGATCGTCGAACAGGAATCCATAAAGAAAGGATATAAAGCAAACCCCATGGATGAAGAATACACCATCATTTCCGTAGATAAGCCTGATGAGCCGGTATGGGATGTTGTCGGATGGGGCATTCATAATTACAACGAACAACAGGCGGGAGATGCTCAACATAAACAACTGTGTTTTGTCCTGCGGGCGCCTGACCAGAAAATCGCAGGCGGCTTAATTGGCTCTACCTACTGGAATTGGTTTTACATAGACCTGTTATTTGTAAAAGAAGAACTTCGCGGCCGCGGATATGGACATCGATTATTGGAGAGCGCGGAAGCCGAGGCGAGAAAGCGCGGCGCAACGAATGTCTATCTGGACACATTCAGTTTTCAAGCCCCTGATTTCTATAAACAACATGGTTATCAAATTTTTGGCGAACTAAAGGATTTCCCTCCCGGACATCAACGCTATTTTTTTACGAAAAGCCTTTAGAAAATCAGATGAACCCTTTGCCCTTGGAATGGGTATTGTGCCTTGAGCCATACCCAGGGCGGTCACATAACACCCGCGGTCACATAACACCCATGGAGAAATAATATGCCCGAAAGCATCATGACTGAGATCTGTGAGCAATATCGCAACACGCATGAGATCCTGCTTGACCTCATGGTTAACCTGAGTGATGAACAGATCGGTTGGACCCCCAATGCAACAACGCCATCCATCGGTTTCCATGTCTGGCATCTGGCACGCTGGGCAGATTACCTGCAGGAGATGATCCACGGACGCGGGAGTCAACTGTGGGAAAAGGAGGACCTGGCAGCGCGGTGGGATATGGAAACCGCCAGTTTAGGTTACGCCCAAACCGGTATGAGCATGGATGATCAGACGGCCGTGACGCTCCGCATGCCTGGCAAGGAATCCCTCCTGGATTATGCGCGCCGCGCGTTTGCCGCCGCCCAGCACGCCGTTGAAGGGATCAGCGATCAGGAGTTCTACAAAATTTATGAGGGCTTTCATGGGGAAAACTGGCACGATGGGCATATCGGTCCCATCATTTCAACCTGGATGAGCCATGACAACCGGCATCTTGGCATGATCGAATGCCTTGTTGGCGTGCAAGGCATTCATGGCAGCGCAGACAGTTAACGTGCGAAGCAGCCCATTATGAGCACAACCATCTTAAGCATATTATTGGGGATCGGCGGCATGTTCGGCTGGGGGATCTATGACTTTCTGGGCGGCGTTTTTGCCAAACAGATCGGGTCTTTCAAGTCTTTGTTCTGGTCACAACTAGCTGGTTTAATTTCGATCCTGCTGCTCGCCGTTGTCCTCAGATCAAGCCTCAACGTCCCGTTTGTGGTGCTCATTTTGTCCCCGCTCGCGGCCATCCTTTATTCCGCCGGGTATTTATTCTTCTTCAAAGGCTTTGAGAAAGGCAATGTATCGATCATCGCAGCGACCATGAACCTGTGGGCTGTGTTTACCATGTTGTTTGCGTTTCTGTTCATGGGGCAGCGGCTTTCCGCTTTACAAACCTTGGGTGTGGTGATGATCATCCTTGGCGCCACGTTGGCAGCCCTGAATTGGAGCGAAATTAGAGAACAAAGATTCCAACTTTCAGCGGGCGTCAAAGAAGCGGTCTGCGGGGCTTTTTTCTTTGGTGTCTTTTGGAATGTAAGCGAGATCATTTCTGAAGAAGCCGGCTGGTTATTAACCACCCTGTTCGTAAAATTTGGAATTATTTTATTCCTGCTATTCTTCTCGTACTTCGTAAAACAAGGCATCGGCCTGGCAAAAATTTCAACGAAAACAAGGATCATCATTTTATTAATGGGCGGCATCGAGGCGGGCGCAGTGGCGCTGGTTAATTACGGATTGACGATCGGAGACGCGATCTTGATCACGCCGATCGCTTCCGCATTATCGATCGTGACGATCACACTGGCGATCATTTTCCTGAAAGACAAAGTTACAAAGATCCAGGGGCTCGGGATCATTACGGCCATTGCCGGGATCATCGTCACTGCGTTCTAAATTCCCGCCCGGTTTTCCCGGGTGTTGTTTAGCAGGCAAGTCTTCAAGGTCAACCGCCCCAGCGCTCAACAGCCGCGTAGAGATCACAGAAGTCGTTTATGGAGGGTTCCATTTCTGACCAGAATTGCCAGGTGCGGGTGACCACGAACAGCACGAAATACACGAACGAAAGAAAGATCTTTCACTTTTTCGTGCGCTGATGCGTGAAGCATTACGGCGGGGGCGGGCAACCACGAACAACACGAAATACACGAACGAAAGATCTTTAACTCTTTCGTGTGGTTCGTGTCTTTGGCGGTGCTGATGTATGATGCATGACGGCGGGGACGGGCGCTTTCCGGCATGCATTTCGCGCAACACGGCCTCAAGTTTTTTCTGATCCCATGCAGAGCGTTTTGCACTGTCCGCCTTCACCTCAGAGCGCGAGAGGTGTTTGTTATAATATTGACCATCATCTTATCTAAAATCCCTGCTTTCACCAATATAATTTCCTTTATTGGAGGAACCCAGTCATGAGAAAAGTGATTGTGCTTGAACATATTTCCCTTGATGGTGTCATACAAGCCCCAGGCGGGCCGGAGGAAGATACCAGCGGCGGCTTCGCGCATGGCGGGTGGATTGCGCCATATTCCGACCCGGTCCTTGGAACAGCCCTGAGAAGGCAGATGAACCTGCCGTTCGACCTGTTGTTGGGGCGCAAAACCTTTGATATTTGGGCGCCGTACTGGCCGGAACATGGGGACGCATGGCCTGGTGCCAACACGGCAACCAAGTACGTCGCCTCGAACACCCTGACATCCAGCGCATGGCAGCCGTCCGTGTTTTTAAACGGGGATATTGCAGAAAAAGTCAACGCGATCAAGCAGCAGCCAGGGCCCGATCTGCACGTTTGGGGCAGCGCTGATCTGCTTCAGACGCTGATCAAGCATGATCTGGTCGATGTGTTCTGGCTGATGATCTATCCGATCACGCTGGGCGCCGGGAAGCGGTTGTTTGCCGATGGCACGCTGCCGATGGCGTTCAAGGTGACGGAAAGCATGGTGAGCCCGAATGGCGTGATGGTCGTGAATTACGAGCGCGCAGGGGCGATCCCAGCCGGAAGTTGATCTTCGCACACGGGCCTCTAAAGGCAGGACAGGGTAACACGTTTCGTTCTCACTCAGATGCGTGCGATGGGCGTTGTTATCAACCCGGTGCAGCCTATATACCTATTCTAATTTTGGCGGTAACAGCCCAATGCCCAATAGAAGGTGAAACGGTGGCTGAAGTATTTGTTGGGCGGTTCACGTCAACGAAAAACGAAAATTGGTCAATCAAAATGAAGCAATAAAGGAGACACAATGACTGAAAATCTCGACCCGGCATTACTCGTTCCAATTGAGAAGGTTGCGCGATTTATAGAGACAGGGGATGAATCTCTGCTTTCAGCCTTCGCTAACAAGGGTGTAGTCATCATCGAAAATTTTGCGCCACATCTTTTTGAAGGGGAAGATGCTGTGAAACGTTGGTCTCAGAAGATTTTGTCGTGGCACAAGCCGCCCAGTGATCTTGTCCTCAAGCACAAATTTGGTGCGCCTCAGGATATTAGCATTCACGATGATCTTGCCTTTTTATCCCTGCCGACACATTGGACAATTTCTGAAAATGGCAACAAAGTCGAAGAAGATGGCGGATGGGCATTCGTACTTGTACAGGAAGATGGCGAATGGCGAGTACGTTCCTATGGATGGGCAGTCACGTTTATGGAAGAATAGAAGGCATACTACTATTGAAGAGAGATGCCGCATAAAGCAAAGACTGCCAACAAAGTGTGTCGCACCCGACCAGTGGGACGCGTCGCGTGCGGCACACTTCGCATCAAGCATTTCGTACAGCGTGGCTTCGAGCCGCTTCGCGTCCTGCTCCCAAGCAGATCACGCCCGCCCTCACACATGTACCCCGCATGGACTGTGCGGGGCGTACGTAAACCGTTGGCCCTTATGTCGCTCAAATGTAGTTCCCGTCACCATCCTGACGCAAACGGATAAGGAGTCGAGTCAATGACAAGAGCAGCAATCGCCGAGATGCGTGTCTTTGAAAGCTGGCAGGACTACCAGGAAGCCCTCAAGCGTGCAATCGCGCCGCTCACCGCAGAGCAGCTCCAGCGGCGGCTCATACCGGGTCTGCGCACGCCTGGAGAGATCGCCGAACATATTGTCTTTGGGCGTGCCCTGCATCTGCACCGCACTCTGGGCGAGGCGGCGGCGGAATTAACACCGCTGCTCCGGTGGGCAGACGCCGATGCCCCACAGCACACGGCCGCCGAGATCCTGCATGGGCTGGAACTGACCTGGCGGTTCATCTCAAGCTGTCTGATGCGCGGATCACCCACCGCCGCCATCCCCGACGAGCAGGTACAGATCATCCAGACGATCTGGGGGCTGCTCGACCACGACCTGCCCCACGCCGGGGAACTATCGCTGCTGTTGGGCGCGGATGGCCTGCCTGGGGTTGAAATGTAGGGCGCGGGGACTACCTCTGTAAAAGTGGTTGGTGTCTTTGGCGGGGTTGATGCGTGAAGCATAAGGCGGGTGACCACGAACAACACAAAATACACGAACGAAAGATAAGAGGATCTTTCCCTTTTTTCGTGTGCTGATGCGTGAAGCGTGAAGAGCAAGGGCGGGCGACCACGAACAACACGAAATACACGAAAGAAAGAAAAGAAGATCTTTCACTTTTTCGGTGCTATCTGGAGTCAAGATTATGCATGACTTTGAAGAATCGATCATCAACAATTGGGCAGATCGTTTTCAATGCCCGGCGAGCACCATCAAGCAGAGCGGGACAACCTTGCTGCCTGATGAAAAATATGCCGATCAGAATATGATCATTCTCTGGCTTATCGGCAGACACACGTTTGCGAACTTTTCGCCAGCCCGCGCTGAGTTGTTGAAGGATGTAATGGTTCGGCTGCCTGACAACACATCCTTATCCGGCGATCACATTCAGCAGGTGCTGGGCGCCGACTCGATCGTTTCACGTGATATTGGTTTGATCCATTATCTCTCCCCGGTTGACCTGCCCGATCTGACGACCTCAGCCCCTTTCCATGTGCGAGAGCTGGCCTTATCAGATCAGGAGCATCTATCTGCACTTCATGGCAGCTGCACACCTGAAGAAGTCGATGAGGCCTTTGTCGAAATAGACCATGAAATTGTTTTTGGTTGTTTTAATGATCACGAACTGGTTTCTGCCGCCAGTGGTTATCGCATGACCGGGTTCCTGGACATTGGCATCCTGACCCATTCCAGGTTTCGGAAATCAGGCCTGGGGAAAATGGTTGTCGGTGCGCTATGCAGCTGGGCAATCGCCCACAAGGTACCTGCTCAATATCGCTGTAATATTCTAAATAGCGGGTCGCTCGGCGTGGCAAGATCGCTCAATTTTCGGCACTACTTTGATTCTGAGAGTATTATATTGAAGTCTTAGCCGCACGGCAGGGGCGTTCTTCGAACATATCGCGCAGTCTGGCTTTGAGTTTTTTATGCTCCAGGCAGAGTCCACACCTGACCACATATGGGGCTTCCCCGCAGAGAGCATCCGAGGTGTACGCAAACCGTTAGGCTTTTAGTAGTTGAAGGAAGATAGTCAAATGAAAAAGAAGAATTTGAATCATTATGTTACTGCTTATAAAGAATTATTAATAAATGGCGATGTCCAGGTTGCATATACCGAGCTAGTGAAATATGTTCAGAAGTTGAAAACTGTATTTTCCAAAGATTTATCCGATACATATTCTGTCGGGAATGTTTTTCAAGGCTATATGGACTATACCTATTTTTATCTTTCAAATGATTTTTTGAAGGATAAAAAATTAAAATTTGGTGTGGTTTTCAACCACAGTCATGTAAGATTTGAGGCATGGCTTTTAGGTCAAACAAAAGACATACAAGAGAAGTATTGGAAGTTGTTAAAAAACACCAATTGGATTAATGGTTCAGAGATGCCTCAGTATTCAATTTTTGAGGTTATATTAATGGAAAATCCAGATTTTGACGACTTAGATAAATTGACCGAGAATATAAAAAACAAACTGGTTTCTGTTGCTGAGGATATATCCACTGCAATACATGTGGTAGATTGATGAAAATGAAACATCTAATAAATCGCTGCCTGGTACGCAGAAGATTTCAGTTAAATATCATGGTATGGCAAAACAAAAACGCCTGCCGATTAACAGCCGTGTTGTGAGATAAGCACACGAAAACTGAAAATTGAGCCTCAACATAAAAAACGACTCCAAATGGAAAACATAGGCTTGCGTTCTTTCTTAATAGCAAAAGTCTTTTAATCAAAAAAACCGGACTAAAAAACGTATTGACAAAGCATATACAAGTCGCTATACTTGCCTTGATGAATGTCAAATACACCGTTCACAATATTGTCTTTGAGTGGGACAGCCAAAAAGCAGCTGCCAATCTTCGCAAACATAATGTCACGTTTGAATTGGCTTGTGAATCATTTTTTGACCCATTTATTTGTTATCTCGATGATGAAATTGTTGGCAGTGAACTTAGAGAAAGAATAGTTGGGTTGACCACAACCTGGTTGTTGCTCTACATTGTTTACGTGATGCGTGATGACATGATCCGTATCGTTTCCGCCCGATCGGTTACAAATGCAGAGAGAGAAATTTATGAAAATCAATAAACTTGCCAGTCGTTTACAAAAAGACCGTCCGATGACAATGGTTAGCATCCGCATCCCTGATGATGTCATTGATGATTTGAAACGTGTTGCGCCCATGCTCG
>JFJP01041277.1_pt1 | contig 9996 bp, 9 predicted proteins | sample 431651 | NCBI WGS metagenome assembly JFJP01 (sample SAMN02602958, study PRJNA72255) | Microbial mat metagenome, whole genome shotgun sequencing project. | biome: fresh water; feature: sink hole; material: water; isolation source: purple microbial (photo- and chemosynthetic) mats found in...
GAGTAAAACCAGAAACAGGAAAACTCAATTCAGGCACAACAAATATATGCTGATAATTTGCTGTTACTGCAAACTGGGGCAAACCGATGGCTGTAGTTTCCATAACTACCTTTTTGGCTATTTCAATATCAATTTTAGAAGCCTGAACCGAACGGTTGTATTCCAGGGCATAGTTCTGAGCATCAAGCACCGAAAGCCTGAGAGTGTCCTGTTTTTCCTGTGCCCGGATTCCATAAGTCAGAAAAAGCATTCCTAGAATCAAAACCGATTTGTTTATCGTTGTCATAATTTATTTTAAAATATTCAGATTTGTATTTAGGTATATTTCTAATTAGATTCCTTGTTCTCTGTTGTGTTTGAATATCTCAATTTCCGAATAATCGAATTTTTGAATATTCTCCTCCAGGTATTTAATTCCCTGCTCATTTGCTATTCCACGTATATGATAAATAAACAGCTCCTTAAAAATATTTTCTGTGCTGAAATCACTAATACTGAACATCGGATCCCCATACATGTTCTCAAGCCTTGAAATCTGCAATCTTGTAAGGATTTCTTCATTCAGTTCAGAACGGTATAATCCTTCAGCCTTGCCTCTCTTAAGATTTGCCAGAACTGAATCATACATCCCTTTGCGACGCGATTGAAGAATTTTTTGATAGGTTTCCGGAAAATATTTCCTAAGATCATATTCGAAAGAAGCACTGTTTCTTTTCATCATTTCAACCATAAACCTGTTAACCTCGAATAATTCTGAAATCGCATTTTTACCAAGTTGGGTTACCGATTCAAAACATGATTTGGTATGATTCATTTCAAATTCAATTACCTGGTTTACCAGATCCGTTTTTTCGGTAAAGAATTGATATAAGGTCTTTTTGGATATTCCCAATTCACGGGAAATATCATCCATGGTAATACTCTTTATACCGAACTTCCTGAACAGGCCGGCTACTTTATATAATATGTCATTAATTTTTTCCATAGCGGGAACAAAGATATACAACTTTTTTAATACGGAAACTTTTTTTGTGTAAATAGTTTCCAAAGTGTAAATATTTTCCGGTGTCAAATATAAAGCATGTATATTCTGGAAATGTTAAACCTTTGTTAAACCTTTAGGATAAAATGTTAAACAATTAATAAGCCGGATATCAATCAGTATTTCCATCTGCATTTTTTTGAAACAATATCCATCGGTCGCTCAGCCACTTAATATTATCGCACAAGTCCACAATAAAAATATATTTGCACGGTTTTTGTTTAGGATGTTAATTATTATGATTTTTATACTCTTTAAAATAAAATTTCTTATGAATTCAATCAGAAATAGTTTCTTGTTAACTGCAATGTTGATATTTACTTTGACTTTAGGCGCACAGGAGGTAATTATCCGTTCTCTTGATCCATTTCAAAGTTTAAGCGCGATGGGAAAAATGAGGCTGGAACTTTACAAATCCGATACTGCGCGTATTGAACTGTTTGTAAGCGAACAAATTGCAGATAATATTATAAGTGAGATAAAAAACAATGCATTGAGCCTAAGATTGAAGACGGATACTGATAAAAATTCTGTGATTAAGGTTAAACTTTATTATTCCAATCTTTCAGATATTTCTGTTGCAGCCAACACCCTTCTTGTATCACCTGAAACTTTATCAGGTGATAAAATTAATTTCACAGCTCGTTCAGGTGCCAAAATGGAGCTGGATCTAAATGTTAAAACCCTTGAAGCTGATGTAAAACAGGGTGCAATTCTCGTATTCACTGGAAAAGTAAATCAGCAGAATGTTACTGTAAATACGGGTGCAAGCTATTCTGCTTATAAGCTTAAGTCGGAAAACACCTATGTAACAGCCAATTCAGGATCCAAAGCAAAAGTTTGTGCAGCCCGCATAATAGACGCCACTTCAGGAACCAAATCTTATGTGGGTTATATTGGTACACCTGTAAGCGTATATATCAAAACGAATCTGGGAGGTGAAATAGCCAGTTTTGCTAATGAAGAGTCGGTTTTTGAGAACTAAGAAACATCTTTGCCAGTTCAAAATCTTCAGGAGTAGTAATTTTCAGGTTGTACTCATCACCCTGTACCAGTTTTAAGCTGAATCCTGCTTTTTCAGCAACAGTAGCATCATCGGTAAATAGTTCAGTTTGTGCTATGGAATATGCTTTTGTAAGTATTCCGGAACGAAAAACCTGAGGTGTTTGAACGATCTGAATTCTCGAACGGTCCAATGGCCGGCTTATATCCTCGTTAACTTCACGTACCGACTCTTTAAGGGGAATGCATGGAATGGCAGTGCCAAATATTTCAGCTGTGGAAAATAATGTCTGAATTGTAGAAACTGTTACCAGCGGTCTGACGGCATCATGAACACCAACAATTAATTCACCCTCCAGCATTGTCAATCCGCTTTTCACCGAATGATACCGTGTTTCTCCTCCCGGTGCAATCTTCAAGGGAAAATCAAAATCAGCTTTGATTTTTGCCCGATTCCAATAATCAATATAGCCTTCATTAATTACCAGAATAATTTCAATATCCGGATCAAATTCAATAAATTTTTCAATGGAATAGAAAATCACAGCTTTTCCATTAATCTCAAGAAACTGTTTTGGCAATGCTGAGCCCATTCTCTTTCCTGAACCTCCTGCCACAATAATTACTGCATTTCTCATATACCAAAATTACAATATTTAAATAAATACAGCTGAAACAATTTACTACTTTTACAGTTTTACTTTAATAAATTATCTGCAAGATATTACTAATCCATAATATGTATTTCGTATGTCAGTTGCAAGCTTAGATCCCGGGATTTTGTCATTTCTTACTTTACTGGAGAAAAATAACACCCGGGAATGGTTTGATATAAATAAAAAAATGTACCTTCAGGCGAAAAACAGTTTCGATGAATTTGTTTTGCAGTTGATTCAAATTGCAAAATCGATTGATCCGGAAATCGGATTTCTTGAACCAAAAAACTGCACATTCAGGATTTACCGGGATATCCGCTTTTCAAAAGAAAAAACTCCCTTTAAAACAAATTTTGGCGCGTACATTTCCAAAGGAGGAAAAAATTCAGAATCGGCTGGTTATTATTTTCATATTGAACCCTCGGAATCTTTTGTTGCAGGGGGAAAGTATATGCCACAAGGACCTGTGCTCAAGGCTATCCGTGAGGCTATTTTTTATGAGCCTGAGAATTTCAGGGCAATTCTTGAAAAGCCATCGTTTAAAAAGCACTTTTCAGGAATTATGGGCGATACCCTGAAAACCGCGCCACAGGGATATCCTAAAGACCATCCGGATATTGATCTGCTTAAATTTAAAGGTTATGCAGTTTTCAAACCTCTTAATTCCGAAATACTAAACTCCTCCTATCTGCTTAGAGAAATTCAGGATGCCTGGACAGAATTAAAAACACTGAATGATTTTCTAAACAGAGCAATGTCTCATGTTATTTAAAGAAAAACCATCAAATAAAAAAAAACGCTTAAGTATACATAAACCTTTTAATACTCTTTTTCGGCGTCTTTTCAAATTCCATTTCATGAATTCTGAATTCCGCAACCTTCATAAAAGCTGGCAGTGAATGATTCAGATGCTTCTTATGATCATCAAAAATTTCCTGTAATTTCTTTTCATCCACTCCCTGTTTATCCATCATTTCCTTATCGGGGAAAATCAGGGCGACAAGTTTTTGATTTTCATCAATAACAACTGATTCCTGTACAAATTTCATATTATTGATCTTGGCTTCAATCTCTTCAGGATAAATATTCTGACCAGAAGCACCCAAAATCATACTTTTACTTCTGCCGTTTATATAAATATAGTTTTCATGATCAATATAGCCAAGATCTCCTGTGTGCAACCAGCCTTCGTCGTCAAGTACCTCGCGGGTAGCTTCCGCATTTTTATAATATCCAAGCATCACATTTTCACCCCGAACCAATATTTCGCCTGAAATAGAATAAGGATCAGAAGAATCAATTGTTACTTCCATGGTATCAACTACCTTACCGGCAGAAGCTAACTTTGCCTTGTCCCAGTTAGCATAAGCAATTAGCGGCCCGCATTCAGTCATTCCGTATCCGATAGAAAAAGGAAAACCGATCTTCTTAAAAAAAATCTCTGCATCGGCGTTAAATGCGGCTCCCCCGATAACAACCTCGTGAAAATTACCCCCGAAAACATCAACTAGCTTTTGCCGGATTTTTTTGTGTAATATTCCCTTAATTCCCGGAACAGATAGCAATACCTTCATAACGGGCTTACTTATGGTGGGTAAAATCTGCTTCTTAAAAATCTTTTCAATTACCAGTGGTACAGAAAGAATCAACCTTGGCCGTATTTCCTTGAACGCCTGCATAATAATCTGTGGCGATGGGGTCTTCCCTAAAAATGTGATATAACATCCCAATGTAAATGGAAATAAAAACTCAAAAGCGCAGCCATAAGAATGAGCAAGTGGAAGAAACGATACAATCTCATCTCTGGGCTCTAATGGCATATTTTCGTGCGCATAACGAATATTTGCAATAAGACTGTTATGAGGAATCATAACTCCTTTTGAAAAACCTGTTGTACCGCTTGTATAGCTTATAACTGCAAGTTCATGATTCGGGACATGCTGCAGGCGGAAATTCTCTGGTCCAAAACCATCGGGATACTGTTCAGCAAATATCTGATTAATGTTTTCAACAACTGAAGGCAATTCTGAGCCGTCTTCAGTATAAAGAAGTGAGAAATCATTAACCTTAAAGGTTGCTTGTATTTCAGGTAACTTTTTGCGATCGAGCGTATCAAAAATCTGCTCACCGGTAAAAAGAATCACTGAGTCAGAATGGTTAACAATATGAAGAATGTCATCAGGAGTAAAATCAGGAAGGATAGGAACAATAACAGCACCATAACTTATGACCGCAAGAAAAGTTATACCCCAGGCTGCTGAGTTTTTACCTACAAGTGCAATTTTATCACCCGGTTTTATTCCAGCTTTTTCAAAAATAATGTGCAGCTTAACCATCTGTGAAGCAACTTCTTCATACGTGAAGGAGGATCCTTTGTAATCTGCCAAAGCATCAATTTTCCAATTGGAAGTTATGCTCTTTTCAATAAAAGCAATAAAGTTTTCTTTCAGCATATTGCAATGTTTTTTCTAAAAATAATACGAAAAAATACTTTGTCAAACTTTTTTTGACAAATTTGTGAAATCAAAATATCTGTTAAAATCCCAAGATAGATGAAAAGTAAGCGATAATTTAAAAAACGAAAGGAATTTCAATAAAAAATAAATCAACTTGCTCAAAATTTGATGTAAAATTGAAATTGGTCTTCATTTATTTTTTCTTTCAGGAGATTTCTGCATTAATCATTCAACTTTATATTGTAAAAGCCCTCTCCTTTTTCTAAATTTGAATTTCAAAATATCTTACAAATGCCCCAACCGCAAAATCCTGAAGAAATAAAAGTTTTTATCCTTGCATTATCTGTTTCATCTTTCGGATTTATCCTATATCACACCTTTACCAATAGCCCGGTATTTAAGCTCTGGGAAAGCTTTTCATCCAATAATACCAGGCCAATAATGCTTCAGCGCCTATTTGGAGTGCTTTTTTTCGGAATCAGCTCTCTGATAGTTGTTTTGTATGTTCTGAAAATGAGTGTTTCCTCCTTTGGAGTTGCACCTCCAAACCTTTCAGGACTTATCTGGCTTTTAATCATGTCAGTTGTAATGCTTCCAATGAGCTACTTTAATTCAAAAAATCCCGAAAACCTTACCCAATACCCCCAGATACGCCATCATGAATGGTCAACCGGTTTGCTGATGCTTAGTGCTCTAAGCTGGATTGCATATCTTTTTGCCTACGAATTCATGTTTCGTGGATTCCTGCTGTTTTCTTCCCTTCCTGTTCTTGGGGTCTGGCCTTCTATCATCCTCAATACAGCAATTTATTCACTTGTTCACATACCCAAAGGAAGTAAGGAAACTCTTGGGGCAATACCCTTCGGAATTTTTCTTTCATACCTCGCTATTGAAACAGGTTCTTTCTGGATTGCCTTTTTTGCCCATGTGGTTCTTGCACTCTCCAATGAATGGTTCTCCCTCGCTGCCCATCCGGAAATGCACCTGAAAAAGTCAAAACCGTGAAAATATTTATTAGCGGGGCAACAGGATTTATAGGAGGCCGCCTGGCAATAAGGCTGGCTGATGCCGGAAATATAGTACATGCACTTTACCGTTCTGAAAACAAAACCACTGAAATAAAACATCCGAATATCATTCTTTTCAAAGGGGATATTCTCGACCGTCAAAGTCTTGATGCAGCAATTTCAGGATGTGAACACGTATACCACACTGCCGCTTTTGCAAAAGTCTGGGATCCTGACCCATCCCGAATCTACCGACTTAACATCGAAGGTGCTCTGAATGTTATCAATTCAGGAATTTCAGCGGGTGTGAAAAAATTTGTATGTACTTCAACAGCTGGTGTTTATGGCCCTTCGATTGAAAATGCACAAATAAATGAGTTCTCTGTAAGACCTGATAAATATTTTATCGATTACGAATCGTCAAAAGCAATTCTTGAGGAAGTTCTCAAAACCATCAGCCAATCCGGCACATCTGTCATAATTGTAAACCCTACCCGTGTGTATGGTCCCGGACTTCTGAGCGAGAGTAATGGAGTTACCCGAATGATAAAAAGTTATATTGAAGGTCGTTGGCGGATAATCCCTGGTAGCGGAAAAAGTATCGGAAATTATGTTCATGTTGAAGATGTGGTTACCGGGCATATTCTTGCAATGGAAAAGGGAGTGCCTGGTGAAAACTATATTCTGGGCGGAGAAAATATTTCCTTCAACGATTTTTTTACTGAGCTGGCCGTTCTTAGCAACAGGAAATACAAAATGATCCACATCCCTTTTTCGTTTATGCTATGTTTATCTCATTTGATGCTGACTTTTGCAAAAATCACAGGTAAAGAGCCAATGATTACACCTCCCCTGGTAAAGAAATTTGTAGAGCATTGGAATGTTTCTTCTGAAAAAGCCCGCAAAGAATTGGACTATCAACCTATGACAATAAACTCAGGAATAAAAAGCACTTTAATTTGGTTTAAAAATTCAGATGGATAAAATGAATATAAACAATTCTTTTACTCTCATAACAGGTGCAAGTTCAGGTATTGGCAAGGCGATTGCATGGTACTGCGGGAGTAAAAAAATGAATCTTCTGCTGATTTCCCTTCCGGAAGAGAACCTTGAGCAGGTTGCCAGTGAAATACAAAATAAATATGGAGTGAAAACTCACTTTCTGGAAATAGATCTGGCCAGCAAAGATGGACCTCTAGCGATATATAACTGGGTGTGTGAAAAAAAATATGACATAAATATCCTCGTAAATAACGCAGGAGTTGCCGGTACAGCTGAATTTGAAAAATCAGATCCGGAATACAGTGATGTTCGTATAATGGTTAACATACGTGCATTGGTGCTGCTTACCCGTTACTTTCTGCCTTTGCTTAAAAAAAATGAAAAAGCGTATATTCTTAATGTATCAAGCCTCTCAGCGTTTTTTTCAATCCCATATAAAACGGTTTATAGTGCCAGTAAGGCATTTGTGCTTAATTTCAGCAGGTCCCTCAGGTATGAATTAAAAGGATCTCCGGTAAATGTATCAGTGGTATGCCCTAACGGTGTCCGGACCAATGCAGGAACCCATGCTCGTATCGAAGCTCACGGAACAATTGCCAGAATTACCACTGTATCTCCAGAGTTGCTGGCAAAAATTACAATAGAAAATATGCTGAAAGGGAAATTCCTGATTATCCCATTGAGAATAAACAGAATTCTTCTTTTGCTTCAGAAAATAATTCCAACAGAAACACAGCAAAGAATTCTGACCCGCGAGTTTATGAAAGAAGTTAAAGTCTCCTGAATAACTATTTTCCTACTACGCTAAATCCTGTAGGGACATGCTTTTCTCCGGGAGTAATGCTGAATACCGGCACAGGACAATTATTAAGGATTTCCTGAACATATCCACCTAAAGATTTATTTGTCCCGGTAAAGCGGCTTGTTCCGATAACCATAAGATCAGCATCTATTGCAGTTGCATAATTTATTGCTAATGTCGACAGATTCTCTCCAAAAAGTTGTTTGGTAACAACAGGTATTTTGTGTTTTTTAATATAATCCGCACTTTGGCTCTGATAGGCATTTAATCTTGCCAAATCTTTTTTGTTAGTAGAAGTTGAAATGGCAATCAAATGAATTTCAGCTCCGAAAATTTCAGCAATATCTATCGCCCAGGGAACTTTTTGCCTGGTGTCAACATTCATTTTAATTGGAACAACTATTTTCCTTATTTCAGCAGGACAATTCCCTTTGCGGATTGTAATTACAGGTTTACCGGTTGCACAAATAATTTTAAATGCATTACTACCAATAAAAAAATCCTCAAAACCAGAAGCTCCATGGGTTGAAGCAACTATGATGCTATTATTATACGATTCAGCCTGATTAACAATCTCCTTGTAAATTTTGCCCTTTTTTATGATAAACCTGAGTTTTGAATCGTTGCCAAGCTTCGACTCATATTCATTCATAATCTCCTTGAACTTTGCTTCTGCAAATTTGTGTTCTTCCTCCAATGATCCCGGATGATAATCTTCACTACTCTTTTGCACATATGCCATCTGAATATTCACATGTACCTTCTTCGAAAATAATACAGCTATATCAAGAGCTTTTAAGGATTCTTTCGAAAAATCAATGGGAATTATGAAATTTTTCATCGTAAACAGTATTAATATAATCTCAGCTAAATTAAATAATATTTTAATATAACAATCTTTAATCCTTTGGGAATAAAAAACAAATCAATTTAAACAGTTTTTTATTGATGATTAATTGCTCTTTCAGAAATCTCATGTTATAATAAAAATATTAAAGCTTATTGAAGCTTTTGATTTTCCAAATGCGAAAAAGCTGAGTCCGAATTAAGGGAGTGATTGATGTTATTAACTATAAAATATTAATTTTAGCGTTTTATTTGAAAAAACTTCTCAATAAATATTAAATATGGCATCCGGAAACTTCTCCGTTAGCTCAGAACAATTATTGTCAGAAAACAATAGCAAAAGTTATCGCACTGCCTTTATCGTTCTCACATCCCTGTTCTTTATGTGGGGATTTATTACCTGCATGAACGACATTCTGATTCCATTCTTAAAAAAAATGTTTGAGCTGAGTCGTGCTCAATCCATGCTGGTTCAGATGTCATTTTTCGGCGCATATTTTATAGGTTCTGTAATATATTTCCTTCTTTCTTATTTTACCGGCGACCCCATTACGCGTATCGGATATAAAAAAGGTCTTATTATTGGCCTGGTAATATCTGCAATTGCTTGTTTTGCATTCTATCCTGCAGCTCATTTAAAATCCTATAATCTTTTTCTTACTGCTTTGTTTATTCTGGGACTTGGATTTACCCTTCTCCAGATAGCTGCTAATCCATATATTGCTATTCTTGGAAGTTCTTCAACTGCTTCCAGCCGTCTGAATCTTTCCCAGGGATTTAACTCTTTCGGGACAACCATTGCTCCAATAATAGGCGGATATTTTGTTTTTCACTTTTTTGCGGAATGGGGTCAACCATTGCTCGACAGGGCTGGTAATATTATCACCACCGACAGCGGAAAAACAATGTCGGCACTGGCTGTACAATTACCTTATCTGATTTTTGCCCTTATTTTCCTATCACTGGCACTTCTTATACAGTTCACCAAACTTCCCGTTTTCTCATCCTCCGAAACAATTGAAAAAGGAGGAGGGGCGCTTCGTTACCGCCACCTTGTGCTTGGAATGATAGCCATTTTTATGTACGTAGGGGGAGAAGTTTCCATTGGAAGTGTGATGATCAACTATATGAACGAGATGGCCGGAATCCCGGAAATCATTGCAAAAAATTATCTTGCTTTTTA
>JFJP01006131.1_pt1 | contig 9995 bp, 4 predicted proteins | sample 431651 | NCBI WGS metagenome assembly JFJP01 (sample SAMN02602958, study PRJNA72255) | Microbial mat metagenome, whole genome shotgun sequencing project. | biome: fresh water; feature: sink hole; material: water; isolation source: purple microbial (photo- and chemosynthetic) mats found in...
CAGGACGCGGCGCAGGAGTTGCAGGTGTGACGACCGGGTGGGTGGGCGCTTTGATATCAGTCATGAGATGCCTGCGGGAGTTGGTTGTCAATATTCTATGACCCGAATTTGTTGCACTGGCATGACAAGTGGGAAACACTGATAAAAGTTGTGTTTCCATTTCGCCGCAACTTGATCAGCTATCCAGTTTGCTCATAATCTCTGTGAATGTTGTTTATTGTCAAGGCGGGGTTATCCATCAGCACTAGGCTTGGCAGGCTATCGAGAAATTGACACCTCATGCCCACACTATTGAGCGCAAGACGTACCTATTGGTTGATCATGTTGACGCTGCTGGCTGTTTGTTTGGCTGAAACAGTCCATCGGGTTGGTGCGTTCGACGCGATTGACCAACGTCTGCAAGACCACTGGTTTCAGTGGCAGGGGCAGCGCACGCAGGCGCGGCATGTGGTCATTGTTGCCGTTGACGAGGCGACGCTGGCGGCTTATCCCGACGTACCACTGGTGTTTTTGACGGACCGGCTGGCCGCTGCCGCAGGCAGGCTGCGCAACGCTGGCGCACGGGTGGTCGGGCTTGACATGTTGCTCAGCATCAGCCCGGAGCGTTGGTTCGGCAAGCTCGGGGGCGAACTGCAAGGCGTTGCCCGCAATTACGACCAACCTTTTCGTGAAGAAATCAACACCGGCAAACTTGTCCTGGTCTCTTCTCGGATTGGCAAGGGCGCATCTACCAGCGATTACCTGATGCCCAGCCCAGACTACTTGCTGGCCTTGCCTGACTTTGACATTTCGCGCCACATCGGTTTGGCTGACGTGGTGGACGATGGTTTTGGGGTGGTTCGCAGCTACCAGGTCACGCCCAACGGAACCCGTCGGAATGCATCCGTGGTCGAGGGTATGCCGGTGCTCGGGTTCCCATCGCTGCTGGCCATTCGGGCTTCAGGGCTTGATCCGCTGGCTTCTGCGTGGTTGCTTGGTGGGGTCCAGGTTGCGCCCGGACCGGCGCTGATTTCCATTCCTTATATTGGACCGCCCGGTGCAGTGCCACAGATATCGCTCCAACAGGTGCTGCAAGCCGACGCGCACAGCGATGCCTTATGGAACCAGTTGCACGATAAAGTGGTGCTGATCGGTGTCGGCCCCGGTCTGGGTGATGATCATTACACACCCTATGCCAGCCGCTTGTTTTTCGGCCATGGCAGTTTGATGAGCGGTGTGGAAATCCACGCTAACGTGATTGAGTCCCTGCTCTCCGGTTATCGGCTTGAAGCATTGAGCGCGCCAACCCGGTTAGCAGCATTGCTGGTTTGTTCTGTGCTTGCCGCAATGGTCTTTCGGATCACGGCTGCCTGGCTGGGTACGGTGCTGTGGTTGCTGGCAAGTCTGTTGTTGGTAGGCGTGGGTTATGTCGCGTTTCAATTTGGCACATTGCTGCCTATCTCAAGCTTTGTGTTTGCTGCCGCCATGGTGTTGTCCAGCGTGATCGCCTGGCGACTGACGGGGGAGGAGCGCGAGCGTTCACGTTTGCGCCAGATGTTTGGCCGCTATGTGTCCAATCAGGTGGTCACGCAGTTGTTGCAGTCGGATGAGCGACTGGAACTGGGTGGCAAATCGCAAGTGCTGACGGTCTTGTTTTCCGACATTCGCAATTTCACCACGATCAGTGAACAGTTGAGCGCCAAAGAAGTGGTTGAAATGCTCAACACCTACTTTGAGCGAGCCTGTGCAGTGGTGCTGGCGCAGGGCGGCAGTATTGACAAGTTCATTGGCGATGCCATCATGGTGGAGTTTGGTTCACCGCTGCCACTGCAAGATCATGCCCTGCGTGCTGCCAAAGCCGCCATTGCGTTGCAAGCCGTTGCCGGCGAATTTGGTGGCTGGATGGAAAAGCGCTTCCCCGGGCGGCATTTACCGCATTTCGCGGTGGGCGTGGGCTTGCACAGTGGTGAGGCGGTGATTGGCAACATGGGCTCGTCGATCCGGATGGAATTTACGGCGATTGGCGACACCGTAAATCTGGCCTCGCGGCTCGAAGGGATGACCAAAGTGCTGGGGTGCGGGATTTTGGCCAGCGAGGCCACGGTCAATGCCGCAGGTGGGGTTCTTGTGTGCGGCAAGACCGAGGTGGTCCAGGTCAAGGGCCGCTTGCAGCCGGTGCGTGTGTTTGAGTTGTTGGATGTTAAAACAGAGGTGAAGCAATGAATGCTAAAAAGTTGGGGCTGTTTGTTACGTTGGTCTTGTTGACATTCAACCTGTGGGCTGCCGAGATCGCCATGGTGACCTCGCTCAACGGCACGGTCATTTTTTCTGGCGGAACCGCCATCGGCACGTCGCTGCGGACGTTTGTCAAATTGCGCGCAGGCGATCAATTGCTGCTGAAAGAAGACACGCGTCTGCAAATTGTTTTTTTTGGCTCGGGTCGGCACGAAGCCTGGCGGGGTGCTGGGCGGCTTGATGTGGGCAGCGTTGCCTGTACGCCAGTCAATGGGGGCCTGAAAGCTGAGGTTAAAACATTGCCTGCCATCCTGGTCAAGCAATTGTCCAAGACACCCGTCGCCGAAGATGTCGGCCGTACAGCCATGGTTCGCCTGCGCTCGCTTCACACCGACGGAGCCATTGATGCCATCGATAAAGCCTACGCTGAATTTCGCGAACAAGCCAGCGCCAATGACCACAGTCCGGAACTCTACTTGTTGGCCAGCTACTTTGAACTGCGTGAATACGGCAAAGTGACCGAAAAGCTCAAAGAGCTGGAAGTGCAGTATCCGCAAGACGCTGAAATCGCCAAACTCAAAGCGCTCTATCTATCCGCCATTGCTCGCGCCAATGATGCCGCCAGGCAACCTGCCGGCAACTAGCTTTGTCGATAATTGCGCACATCCGATCCGACGAAAGGCCATGTCATGCGATCCTTTGCAATGCGACTCCTTGGCTACCTTTTCCTGATTTCATTGTTGAACCTACCCGCCTATTCGGCATCCGCTGCAACCGGCTGGCAGGCTACCATTGCCCAGGCAATTGCCTACCGCCATCAAGGCAATGTCCAGCTGGCTGGCGAACTTCTGAGCACTGTGCGTCAGGAGGCAGATGATCCAGCGGTTCGGGCCACTGCGGCGGGCGAACTGGGCATCACCTTGCTGCAGATGCATCGCTATGACGCTGCCCAAGCGCCGCTCCAGCAAGCTTACGAAGCCTTCCCTGACGGCATCATCCATGCCCATTACGCATTGCAACTGGGTACGCTGGCGGCCGCCAGAAAGCAGCTTGACGAAGCGCGCCGTTACTACGCGCAAGCCCTCGCCTCGGCTGGCCAGGATACCGACACCCGGCTGAGTGCCGAACTGAATCTGACCCGCCTGGCAGAGCCTGGTGAGCGACTGTCAAGGCTGCGCACGCTCTCGCTGCAACTCACCGGGGCCAACCCGTCAGGCAGCATGGCCCGCTATCACCTCAATCTGGGCTACCAGGCCCTGCAGCTTGGCAAGCCGGGGCTTGAAATCGCGCATCGCCACCTTGAAGCCGCCCGTGCGCAGTCAGCACAGGCCAACAATACCTTGATTCAGGTGGACGCGCTTGATGCGCTGGCACAACTCTACGAAAGCCAGGCTCGTCCGGCTGAGGCGCTGCAACTGACGCAACAGGCCATCGGGCTGGTCCACTCACTGCAAACCAGTCTTTTTGCCGACCGGCTGATCTCACTCGAATGGCGGCAAGGACGATTGCAACGGGCACAGGGCCGACCAGCGGCAGCACTGGCAGCCTACCAGCGTGCGGTCGAGCACATTGAAGCCGTGCGGCAAGACATTCCGATTGACACCGAAGAGGGGTTGTCCTCTTTCAATGAGACGCTGGAGCCCGTGTATCTTGGCTATGTTGACCTGCTGCTACAGCGTGCCGACAAATTGCCTGAGCCGCAGCGCGCCAGTTCGCTGCGCCATGTTGTAGAAACCGTCGAACTGATCCGACAGACCGAACTGCAGGATTTTCTAGGAGATCGCTGTGCCATTGAGACCGTGCAGGGCAGCGGCACGGGCGAACCGTTGCCGGGCACGGGTATTCTCTATCCCATCATCCTGCCGGATCGTCTGGAACTTTTGCTCGTCACGTCCTCCGGTATCGTCCGTCGGAGCTCGCCTGTGAGCAGCAGCACCTTGCGCAGCAGCACACTGGCGTTGGCGAACGCGCTGCGTTTGGGTGCCAGTGGCTACCTCCCCTTGGCACAACAACTCCACCGATGGATGCTGGCACCATTCGACGAGTTCATTGCCACTGAGCAACTGCAAAACCTGGTCGTCGTACCTGCAGGCACACTGCGACTTGTTCCCATGGCTGCTTTGCACGATGGCCGGCACTTCGCCATCGAGAAAATGGCAATTTCCATCGTCACGGGCATGAGCATGACCAACACCACCGCTCCGATGCGCCGCACGCCGGTGTCTTTGTTGGCTGGCGTTGCCTTGCCTGGCCCCGTGGTTGAAAAGATGATGCATCTTGCCGGCGCGCCGGTATCGGATCAATCGGTCGAACGCTCTGGATTGGCACGGACCCTACCGACACGCGCCTGGCGCACCCGCACTGAACCAGCCGCGAATCAGTCCACGGCCGACAGCCCACAGCGGGCGATGGAAGCCATGCGTGCCAGTCTTGCGCTGCCCGGTGTCAAGGTTGAAATTGCTGCCTTAGGCAGCATTCTTCAAGGTCAAACGTTGTTGGATGCTGGCTTTACGGTTGATCAGTTTCAGCACGCCATGCAAAGCAATGACTACCGTATCGTGCATATTGCGTCACACGGTGTTTTTGGTGACAGTGCCGAATCGAGTTTCATCATGGCCTTTGATGACGTGTTGAGCCTCAATAACCTGGAGTCGCTGCTGCGCAGCGAAAAGTTTCAGCATCATCCGATTGAACTGCTGGGCTTGTCAGCCTGTCAGACGGCCGAAGGCAACGACCGGGCCCCGCTGGGCATTTCTGGTGTCGCCATCAAGGCCCGTGCCCGAAGTGTGTTGGGCACCCTGTGGCCGATTGCCGACGATGCGGCACAGTCGGTGATGAAAACTTTCTACACCGAGATCACCCGAAACGGCCGCAGTAAAACCGAGGCGCTGCGTCAGGCGCAACTTGAACTGTTGCGGCAGCCGGAACTCTCGCATCCCTTCTACTGGGCACCCTTTGTGCTAATCGGGAATTGGCTATGAACCAACGCAACCCCCTGTCATTCATCTTTGCTGTCGGCTGCCTGCCGCTCGCAGCGCTGGCACAAATCAATACAGATGGCAGCCTTGGCCATATGGCGCAGACGCTCACCGGACCGGCTTACGCAATTCCTCAGAGCCTGGGCAAGCTCGCCGGCAGCAATCTCTTTCACAGTTTCCAGACGTTCAACATCCACAGCGGTGAATCAGCAGCCTTCAGCACCACCAGCGCAGGCATCCAGAACGTGATCAGCCGCGTTACCGGGGGGAGTGTGTCGCTGATCAACGGCCCGCTCTCACTCACGGCGGCCAGTGGGTCGCCCAATTTCTATTTCATCAATCCGGCTGGCATCACCTTCGGCGCTGGCGCATCGATTGATGTTCCTGGCGCTTTTCATGTCAGCACGGCGAACTATCTGAAGTTTCCCGATGGCAATTTGCATGCTGATACGGCGGCGGCCAGCACCTTCTCGAGTGCCGAACCGGCGGCCTTTGGTTTTCTGGGTGCAACCCGCTCATCCATCCTCGTCAAGGATACTGTCTTGTACAACGTTGCAGGCGGTATGACGCTGGCGGCCGGCGATGTAACCATTGACCATGCCATGTTGGAGACGACTGGCGGCGACATCCGCATTGTTGCCAGCGGTGCCGGGGTTTTGCAGGCCAGCAGCAGTGACACATTGCCGGCCGCCAGTGGGGGACTGGAAATGATCAATGGCAGTCAAGTCCGGAGCGCCGCCACAACGCTGGCAGATGGCGGCAACATCCGTATTTCAGCCGGCGACACTGGCATTCGCAGCGGTTCCCTGGTTGGCACATTTGCCTCGGCCATCCATCAGGCGGGGGGCATCACGGCAGATGTGGGGCATCTGGAAATCGATGGTCGCAGCGCCCCTGGTCAGACTGGCATTACCAGCCAGGCGGCATTTGAAGGCTTCGGTGCGGGTGGTCATGTGTCGGTTTCGGCACGCGGTACGATTCAGATTCTGGGCGGCGGCATGATTACTTCCGACACCTATGGGGTCGGTCATGCGGGCAATGTGACGGTCAAGGCAGCATCGCTGCAGCTTGATGGTGCCGGACACCCGGACACCGCACGCATTACCAGCCGCAGTGGGGTCGGTGCGGTTGGCAATGCGGGTGTTCTGTCAGTCGATGTCACAGATTCCCTTGAACTCTTGAATGCCAGCAAGATTTCCAGCGATAGCTTCAGTGCCGGTCAGGCCGGCAGCATCACTTTGCGCGCTGTCAATGATGTTCGCGTCCTTTCCGATAGTGTGGTGGTCTCTGATACCTATCGCAGCGGCAATGCCGGCAGCATTGACATTGCCGCGAAAAACCTGACGGTTGACGGCACGGGTGGTCAACTGTTGACCCAGGTATCGAGCCAGGCGTTTTATGGCAGCCAGGGCCACGCTGGTTCCATTCAAATCTCAACTTCCAGTGCCTTGAATTTGAGCAACGGCGGCCGTGTTGCCACCTCCACGTCAGGTTCTGGCAATGCAGGTGATATCCAGGTTGCGACAGGCTCATTGCAATTGGATGGTGGTGATGGTGTTGGCACTGGCGTTTTCAGTACTGCAGATTTCCATGTCGATGCAAATGGTGCTTTATTCTTTGACACGGGCAACGCCGGTCTGGTGAACATCAGTGTGGCGGGCGATGCGCAGCTACTGCGCTATGCCAGGATTTCGTCCGATACCTGGAGTCTGGGGCAAGGAGGCAACGTCAACTTCAAGTCCAACAACCTTCTGATTGACGGCATGGGCGATCTCAGCGGTGCAGGCATTACTTCGGAAGCGACTGCAAGCAGCAGCGGGCACGGCGGCTCGGTGGTGGTGGATGTACCAGGCCACCTGCAGATAGCCGGTATTGGCTACATCTCAACGGCAAGCCTGGCCCAGGGGAGTGCAGGGGCGGTGTCCGTCACGGCAGGGCAATTGACACTGGACGGCAAGACATCCGGGCTCGCTGCCATCACCAGCGCCACTTACTCTGCAAGTACCGGAAACGGTGGCCCGGTTTCAGTCACGGTCGCTGGCGATGCCACCCTTTTGAAAGGTGGTCGAATCACGGCTTCCAGTGCGGGCAGCGGCGAAGCCGGCCAAATCAAACTTCAGGTGGGCGGAAGTCTGACTGTGGGCGGTGGCGGTCGCATTCGATCCGATACCCAAGGCAGTGGCGACGGCGGTGACATCGACATCCATGCCGGTCAGGTCGTGCTGGCCAGTGGAGATGTCAAAGACTACGCATGGATACTGAGCGACTCGCAAGGTTCGGGTGCTGCCGGTGCGGTCAACGTTCAGGCGAGCACAAGCATTGAACTGGCCGACGGCGGCTTCATCACTTCGGATTCTTATGCCGCGGGTCATGCCGGAACCATTTCGGTCAGCGCTCCCGACATCCGCATCGGCGGCAACGGACTGCGCATCGGTGCCGCTATTTCAAGCGATACCTATGGTCCAGGCAGCGCTGGGCAGGTCGAGGTGAATGCGCAGGCCATCACCATTCGGGGTGGCGACACCCAGTATCCAACGGGCATTACCAGCCACAGCCTTGAGGGCAGTTCCGGCAATGCCGGTACGGTGGTGGTGAATGTTGGCAGTGCGCTGCAACTACAGACTGGCGGTGTGGTGACTTCAGGCGTTGAGGGTTCCGGACGCGGCGGCGAGGTGTTGATCAAGGCGGGTTCGATCGAGGTGAGTGGCGAGGGTAGCCAGATCGGTGCGGCGGCCAACGCAACGTCCAGCGGGCAGCCTGGCAATGTTTCGGTTCTTGCCGATGGCGCGCTGGTCATTGCATCCGGCGGCAGCTTGAGCATCCAGAATGATGGTGACAGCGCCCAGTTGTCAGCGCTGTCGCCGTCCGTGCTGAGCGTTGATGCCGCACAACTGAGTCTGAGTGACGCGGGCAGCATCAAGGCCAACGCCACAGGTAACGAGGCTGCGGGCACGCTGCAGATCAACGTCCGCGATCGCCTGTCTTTGAACAACAGCAGCATCACGACCAGTGCCAACCGCGGAAATGGTGGTCCGATCAGCATCCAGGCGGGCCATCTGGTCGAGCTGAACCGTTCCCAGATCACCACCTCCGTGCTGGGCCAAAGCGGCAATGGCGGCGATATTCATGTGGGTACCCGTGCTTTGGTCATGAACACGGGCTTCATTCAGGCCAACACGGCTGCCCGCGACGCGGCCGGCGGGAACGTCGCCATTGATGTGCAAACCCTGCTGAGCAGCGGCAATACACTGTTTCTGGGCGGGCCGACACCCTATGACTTTTTGGCTGACGTTTTTGGCTTCAATGTCATCCAGGCGGCAGCCCCAACCGGGGTCAGCGGCATGGTCAATGTCACGGCACCGGTGCTTGACATTTCGGGCTCGTTGAGCAACTTGGGAGGCACGATGATCGACAGTGGCAGTTTGGGCCGTAATCCGTGCCAGACCACTGGCGGCAGTTCGCTGGCGGTGTCTGGACGTGGCGGTGTTGCCCCCTCGGCGCGGGGTTGGCTGGGTATCCAAGGGGCTCCACCGCCGGTCGCACCAGCAGGTGCCGGCGTGAAGGCCACAACAAGCAGTCTGGCTGCAGAGGTGTTGACATGTGGCAATCCATGAATCCACGCGCCCTTGCCGGTCGGCGAACCCGGCGCATGTTCGGCCTGGCTGCTGTCGCTTGCCTGCCGGCGCTGGCGGCCGCTGCCGAACCCACGGACCACCTGAATGTGCAAGAGCCCACGCGTCCCGGCTACCTTGGCCCACCGTTAGCGGATGGTTTCCAGTTGCCACCGATCGCACCAGCCACCGCGTCGCCCATCGCGCAGCCTGTTGCAGCACCAGCACAAAAGGCCCGCATCCATCGCATCGTCTTTCAGGGCAACGCCGCCATCTCGACCGATGAACTCAATGGCCTGGTCGCCAATTACCTGGACCGGGACTTGGATGACGCTGATTTGGAGGAACTGCGGCTGCAAATCACCCGGCACTATGTTGATCGCGGTTTTGTCAATTCCGGCGCGCTGCTTGGCGATTCGCCAGTTTCTGGCCATGAACTGACCGTTCGCGTGGTGGAGGGGCATCTCACAGCCATCCGCCTGCGCGGCATGGAGCGATTGGCGGACGATTACGTGGTGAAACGCCTCGCCCGTGATCCCGAGGCAGTATTCAACATGGATCAATTGCGTGAGCGCTTCCAACTTTTGCTCGATGATCCCTTGTTCAAGCGTATGAACGCGCGCCTGCTGCCAGGTGACAGACTCGGCGAGGCGGTGCTGGATGTGGATGTGGTGCGCGCTGTGCCCTACCAACTGTCGGTATTTGCCAACAATTACCGTCCCCCGTCGATTGGTGAGAAGGTGCTGGGCATCAGCGGCTGGTTGCGCAATCTGACGGGTTATGGCGATCATCTGGAGTTCAGCGTCCAACGCCCGGCTGAAGAGGCACACGGCACACGCACCAGCCTGGGCTGGCAAATGCCGCTGAATGCCGCGGGTACACAGTTGACGGTGCAGTTGGCGCATGGCTTGTCATCGGTGGTAGAAGAGCCAATGCGCGACCTGGCCATTCAAAGCAGCCTCGACAGCAAGGAACTCGGTTTGAGTCAAACCCTGGTCGAAACGCTCAATCACAAGCTTTCCGTCGGAATCACCCGGCTTGACCGGGAAAACCAAACCACGCTGGCCGGTATGCCGTTCTCTTTTGTGGCGGCAGAACCGACGGGTCTGGTCAAGGTGTCGGCAAGTCGATTCTGGCAAGAGTACAGTTTTCGCCCCGAGCGCCAGGTGCTGACCTTGCGCTCGACCTTGAC
>JFJP01012456.1_pt1 | contig 9995 bp, 8 predicted proteins | sample 431651 | NCBI WGS metagenome assembly JFJP01 (sample SAMN02602958, study PRJNA72255) | Microbial mat metagenome, whole genome shotgun sequencing project. | biome: fresh water; feature: sink hole; material: water; isolation source: purple microbial (photo- and chemosynthetic) mats found in...
CCCAGCCAGCCGTATCCACTGCGGCGATTACACCGAGCGGCTGCGCGCGTTTGCCTTCCGGGTAAATATCGCCAACCAAAGCCATTCCAACCGGCACCATTGTTCCCGCCCCAAATGCCTGGATCATTCGCGCAGCAATCAGTGTGTATAGCGTGATGTATGAGACATCCAGCCTGCCTGAGGCAAATAGATAAGCGCCGCGCAATACAATTTGAGTCGGCCAGGTATCGGCTACGGCAACCAGATAAGAGCCGAATGCAAAGACACTTAATGCGATCAAATAAATACGGCGGCGCCCATATAGATCTGATAAACGTCCCATAAAGGTCATGGAGATGCTGTAAGCCAGCAAATAACCCGTGACGATCCATGCGGCGTTATCCAAGCCCGTTTGGAGTGGTATCTCCAAATCTAAAATGACATGCGGCAACACCGCAGAGACTACGGTGAGGTCAAGCGCGCCAATAAAAATGGGGATGCCGATCAGAAACAGCAACAGCCCAGATCGTATTTTGTTTGATTCGGTCATGGTTGGGTCACTCATTTTTCAAGACGGGCTTTTGAATTTCAAATTGGTTGTCGAAATTCCAAAAATCAATCTGCCATGTTGTAGACTCTTCTTCGCCTGCGCCTATGGGGTCTACTAAAATGATACGATATGCTTCAAAAGTGTTTGGCTCCACCCATACTTTTACTTTGAGCGGTTCTTTATCAATCATACCGTAGGTCATTTGGTAGGCAGTTTCTCCTTGCATATCCGCTTCTATGGCGTACAGTTTTTTCCCAGGTACTTCAGGGAGTTCTTCCATGCCAGTCAGGGCGATATTGATTAAATGATTCGCAAGAATAAACGGAATGCCCTTGTTGGGGTCGAAAAGCAGGGCAGGGTTGAAGGTGTAGCGTGTGTCAGATGGCTGCCATTCGCCAGTGAGCAGGTTTGTTTCCCACTGCTCCCCGTCAATATTAATGAGTTGCACTTCTGTGACCAGCCCCGGCGCTATAACGCGGACTTTTGTATAAACGCGGTTTGGGGTTACGTACTGGCCTTCAGCGCGGCGAAAGGCGATGGTTTCATTGGTATCCAAAAAGGCAGGGGCGCCTGATCGATCAACCACGAATTCAAACCCCGTCAGCGCAGCCATTCGTTTGGCTGATCGTGCGATAATTTCGTTGGGGGGAATTTCTTCAATTTGTGATTTGCCACAACTTGAGATCAGCGCGCCAAGGGCGATTAATCCTGTCCACAAAAGAATTTGTTTTAAATAATACACCACTATGAGTTCCTTTTTTAGAGTGTGATTCTACTGTGTACAATTTGAAACGCGTCATGCAGGTTATACGGATAATTTTCTTAATTCTGTCCCTTGTGATTAGAAAACTTTATGTACATTATACGCAGGTTTTATGGTTTTTGACGTTGGGGTTTGCTGCGTTTTTATTTAATACGGGGCGCTTCGCGCGCAACAAATAAAATAAGAGACACAATTGCATTGTGTCTCTTATTTTATTTGTTGAAATTTATGCTGTTACGATTGGAACCCGGAACCCATAATGTAATTTTCCAGCCCGCGAATTTCACTTTCTTTATTCTCAAAAGCGGCGGCAATTACATCGCGCATGGAAACCAAACCTACCAATTGATCGTGCTCTACAACAGGCAGGTGGCGGATGTTGTATTGTTTCATCAATTCAACGCATTGATCGGCGGTTGTGTCCATTGTGACGGTGATCATTTTTTGTACCATCACATCCTTGATCTTTGTGTCTTTCGCCACGCGCCCTTCGTTTTCACCTTTATAGAGGTAATCGCGCTCGGTGTAGATGCCCACAATTTTTTCGCCCTCGGTTACAAGCAGGGCGCCAACATGGACTTCGGTCATCAATTTGACGGCTTGCAAAACAGTGTCTGTGGATGAGATGGAGAAGTTCTTGGCGGATTCTTTTGTTTCAAGCAACTTACGGACAGTGGTCATGGGGAGCCTCCTTTTTTATATATTTATTATGCCACAATTTTGCTTTGTGGGGAATGTATTTCTGTTTAATATACCAATTCCACTTTTACGGCGGTAACTTTATATTCGGGAATTTTTGCAACCGGGTCCAGCGCGGCTTGAGTCAACTCGTTGGCTGAGGCGTTGGGGAAGTGGAAGTTGGCGTAGACCATGCCGGGAGGTACGCGGTCGGTGACCCATGCCTGCGCTTCGATTGCGCCGCGCCGCGAGGTGACACGCACAAATTGTTTTTCAGCAAGTCCTAATTTGTCCGCATCATACGGGCTGACTTCGATCAATGCCGCGCCATACACTTGCATTAAACCTTCGGCGCGGCGCGTCATTTGTCCGCCATGCCAGTGATACAGCACGCGCCCCGTGCTCATAATCATCGGATACTCATCGTCGGGTTTTTCGGCTGGCGATACGTGGTCGATAGGCATGAACTTGCCTTTTCCGCGTGTGAATTGCTTGGTGTGCAAAATTGGCGTGCCAAGATGATCGGGCGTTGGGCAAGGCCATTGTAATCGTTCACCTGCTTCGAGACGCGCGTGAGTGATGCCGCCATAGGACGGAGTGAGCGCGTTGATTTCGGACATGATGTCAGATGTGTTGGCATACTCCCAGCCAGAAAAAGGCGCTTCGGACGGAATCCGCTCTGGGGTCGTCAGCAGGATGCGCTTTGCCAATTCCGCTGTAATCCACCAATCATCCCGCGCATCGCCAAGTGGATCAATCGCTTTGTGTACCATCTGCACGCGCCGCTCGGTGTTTGTGAATGTGCCCGTTTTTTCTGCGAAGGTGACGCCGGGCAGCAACACATCGGCGTAGGCTGAGGTTTCAGAGGGGAAGATTTCCTGCAAGACCAGGAAATCAACGGACGCGAAGCAGTGGCGAATGTGCTGGGTGTTTGGGTCAGACATGATCGGGTCTTCGCCGAGAACGTAAAGCGCGTGGGTCTTTCCTTCGAGAATGCCAGGCATCATTTCGGTGACGGTCATTCCGACTTTGGTGTTGCTGGTTGCGCCCCATGCTTTTTCAAATTTGTCGTGGGCTTCGTCTTTTGTAACGGATTGATAGGCGGTGTACACGTCGGGCAATCCGCCCATGTCACACGCGCCTTGTACATTATTTTGCCCGCGCAATGGGTTGACGCCGCCGCCGGGCTTGCCCATGTTGCCGAGAAGCATTTGCAGGTTGGCTAGATCCATCACGTTGCGGACGCCAACAATATGCTGGGTGATGCCCATTGCCCACATGACCGCCATCGGGCTGTTTTTGGCGAGTATTTCCGCGGCTTCGTATATTTTTTCAACAGGCACGCGGGTGATTTCGGCAACCAGTTCAGGCGGATATTGCATGACGGTGGCTTTGAATTCGTCGAAGTTTTCGGTGCGCTCTTCGATGAAAGATTTATCCTCCCAGCCATTTTTGAGGATGATGTACATGATTCCGTTGAGCAGGGCAATATCGGTGCCTGGCTTCTGGCGCAGATGGAGGGTGGCGAACTCGGTAATGTCAATTTTGCGCGGGTCGGCAACGATGAGTTTTGCGCCGCGCTGACGAACCGCCTGCCGCAGCATTGCGCCGAAGACGGGGTGCTGTTCGCTGGTATTGGAACCGATGATGAAGAAGGCTTGCGCCTGTTGCGAAACGTCATCCATTGAATTGGACATTGCGCCAGAACCGAAGGAGGCAGCCAGACCGGCTACCGTGCTGGAGTGTCAGAGGCGGGCGCAGTGGTCTATGTTGTTGGTGCCCAAGACCTGCCGCGTAAATTTGTTCATCAAATAATTTTCTTCGTTGGTGCATTTTGCCGAAGTGAGCACGCCGATGCTATCTGCGCCAAACTCTTTTTTGATGCCAGCCAATTTTTGTGAAGTGATGCCGAGCGCGGTATCCCAGTCCGTTTCAACCCAATCCCAGGGACTTCCTTTTAATTCCTTCTTTTTCCCCTCCAGCAAATAACGCCGCACCTGTGGTTTTAAAATCCGCTCAGGGTGATGAATAAAGTCATAGCCGTAACGTCCCTTCACACATAAATGATTCCCGTTGACTGGAGCCTTCTCTGTGGAAGTAACGCGGATAACCTTGTTGTCTTTGACGTTCAACTCATATTGACAGCCTACACCGCAGTAGCCGCAGGTGGTCATTACAACTTTATCTGGTTCGCCCGCGCCCATGGACATTTTATTGTCCAATGCGCCAGTTGGGCAGTAGGCGACGCACGCGCCACAGGATTCGCAGCGCGCGGTGAGCATGTCTGTATTTGCGCCAGAGACGGGGTGCGTGTTGATTCCGCGTTCAGCCATGCCCCAGACGAAACGCCCCTGAATATCGGTGCAGGCGCGGACACAGCGCGTGCATTGGATGCATTTGTTCATATCCACCCAGACGAATGGATTTGGGTCGCTGTTGACTGCATAACGCGGCGCAGGAGCCATGTTTGTTTTTACATCCACTTCGTAGTGATTTACCCAGCGCATCAATTGGGTTTCCCGCTTTTGCCCGTTTACATACCCGGCATCATAATAATTGGATACAAGCATTTCGAGGATTGTCTTGCGGGTTTTTTCGATCCCCGGGCTGTGAGTGACAACTTCCATACCTTCGGTGACGGGTAAGGTACAGGACGCCATGGGGTTGCGCGCTCCTTTTACATCCACCACGCACAGGCGGCAGCCGCCATAGGATTTCAGGTCTGGGTGCTCACACAAGGTGGGAATGGTGACTCCGACTTGTTGCGCGGCTTGTAGTACGGTTATCCCTTCACGGGCTTGCACATCCTGTCCATTTATTTTGAGATTTACCATAAGTTTACTTTTACCTGTAAATTCAATCGGATTATTTCAACACGTTTCTGGCGCATAGCCATTCCCAAATCAAATCAACGGCTTCGGGAACAAGTTCTTGAGTTTCTTTAGAAAGTTGCCGCGAAAAAAGGAATTGATATCCGCGTGCCGAAAGCAGTGCGGCTTCTGGTTTTTTTCCATAAAGTGTTTCGCAAATGGAGATGAGCGATTGTGGCGTAAGGTGGTGGGTAAACGGGGAACGTTGAAAATCGCTTTCGACTCCGATCAGGCGTACCTGTTCGGGAATGTTTCCGGTATGCGCGTCTACAAAGCAGACATACTCGTAGGCGGAAATATCCTCAGCCATTTCAGGTGTCAGTTGCAAGTAAAAGGCAAAATCCACTTGCGCGTTTTGTGGAAAATCGTCTTCATAGGAGGCGGGGGCGGGCAATCCCATTTTTACGATGAGTGCGCGTAGGATGTGCCAGGCAAGACCATCATCTTCCCGATCCGGGTTTCCATATCCGAGTAAAAGTGTGCGATTCAATATTTTAGCCTTTCGATGTTGGATTTAGAAGCCTATTGTACATCCAAAACAGAACGCTGATTCTGCTTTTTTATAAGCAGAATCAGCGTTTCACTTTACGTGCGGTTTTGTAGATGTTACGCGGGCGGGGGGATTAATCCCGTGTCAACATTTGGCGCAGGGAGCCGTCGGGATTTAGAATTTCCAGTTGGATGGGCATTTGTCCAACCGCATGGGTCGAGCAGGATAAGCATGGGTCGTAGGCGCGGATGGCGGCTTCGACGCGATTCAACATGCCTTCACTGACTTGAGGTCCCTTGACGTAGGTTTTTGCCACGCTGTCAACAGAGTTGCTCATTGCCCAGTTGTTATGACCTGTGGAAACGATCAGGTTCACTTTGAGCAATTTTCCGTTTTCGTCGGCAGTGTAGTCGTGGATCAATGTGCCACGCGGGGCTTCGATCACACCTACGCCATGACCCGTGTAATTTTTGCGGGTGTTGAGAATATCGGTGCTGAGAATATCAGGGTCTTCGCACAGGACGCGCGCGCGTTCAGTGGCGTACAAAGCTTCGATTAGGCGGGCGTAGTGGTAGTACAGCGTGTTTTCCACTGGCTTGCCATTGTTTAGGCTCTTGAAGACTTTGAGTTCATCATTTGCCAGCGGCGTATCAATTTTGTCGGCGACGTTTAGTCGTCCAAGTGGTCCAACGCGGTAAACGCCGTTGGGGTATCCCATCTTTTTATAGAATGGGAACTTGAGGTATGACCAAGGCTCAACGTGTTCCTGAATGATGTCAAGATAATTTGCAATCGGGAAGCGTTCCAGTTCCACGCCGTCGCGGCTGATCAGGCGGACGTTGCCTTCGTATAATTCCAAACTATTGTCTGGCGTGGATAATCCGAAATAGCCAGTTGGGAACACAGCGAATTTGTTAATATCCTCCATGTTCTTTTCGGCCCAGTCCTTCATGATCGTCAAGCCGACTTGCAGGGTTTCAATTGCGGTGTCAACGCCTTTTAAGATGTTATCGCGCTCGGCAATGGTAAGAGACTTGTTTACGCCGCCTGGCAGGGCAAAGACGGGATGAATCTTTCTTCCGCCCAGGGTTTTGATGATTTCCTGACCGAATTTACGTAACATGACCGCTTTGACGGTCAATTCGGGATTTGCGCCGACCAGACCAACGACGTTGCGAATTTCTGGCGCGGCATCAAATCCAAGCAGTAGATCGGGACCCGCGAGTTCAAAGAAGTGCATCCCGTGGCTTTGGACGATCTGCCCCATGTGCATCAGTTCGCGCAGGAGGTTGGCGGGGCGGGGCGGGGTCTGCCCTGTGAGCGCGTCGCCGGCTTTGGCTGCCGCAAGGTGATGGCTGACTGGGCAAATGCCGCAAATACGCGGGGTGATTTCGGGCATTTCAAAATACAAACGCCCTTCGCAGAATTTTTCAAAACCTCTAAATTCGTTGACATGCATGTAGGCATGGTCAACAGTGTTGTCTTCCTTCATGTGAATGGTCACTTTTGCGTGACCTTCAATACGGGTAACGGGTTCAATTGTAATTTTTTGTGCTGTCATTATGACCTCCGATAATACTAAATACAGAATGAAGAACGAGAAATGCTGAATAAAGAAACTTTACATTCATCCTTCATCCTTCACAATTTATCCCTGGATTTTAGTGCCAGTGGAGCAGTTCGTTCTTCAACTCTGGCTTGCGTCCCTGCGCCAGTTCAGCCAGAACATAGAAGATGACATCTGCATCGGGCGGACAGCCGGGGACGTTGTAATCCACTGGTACAACTTCGTGGAGGGCGCGTGTTTTGGTCATGGTTGCCAGTTCCGGGTCATTGGGAATTTGACTGCCGGGTTCGTTGCTGTCGGCATCCACATAGGCTTGCTTGAGCGCGGCTTCCACGCCGCAGAAGTTACGCATGGCTGGTACGCCGCCAAACACGGCGCAATCTCCCAGCGCCACCAGAATTTTGGCGCGTTTACGCATCTTGTGGGCTACCTCTTCGCTGGCGGTGTTGTTGATGCCGCCTTCCAGGATACCTACGTCTACACCGCTTTCGTCAGGTTCTTTTAGATCAGTGATGGGGGTGGCGCGCAGATCTACCAGTTCGAGAACTTTTAAAATGCGCTCGTCCATATCAAGCAGAGACATGTGACACCCCGCACAGCCGCACATCCAATCAGAAGCAATTTTAGGTTTAGTCATGGAATACTCTCCTTCACCATTAATTCAACGCCACGCTCGATTTGCGCTCGAGGACGGACGTTTTCCAGTCAGATTTCATGGTCATATTCATACGCATGGCAACTTCGCTTAGTACAGCCATGTTGTCTCGCACGTTTTCGGGTGCGGTGATCGCTTTTTGAGTCGATTGCATATGTCCATCCAGATTCAAATAGTGACCATCCTGCTCCGACCAAATAGTGACGGGCAGTACAACGTCGGCCTTTTCTGTGAGGCTGGATTCGTAACTGGCTTGCACCGCCAGATACGGCGCTTTGGATACCCGTTCCACCAGCGATTTGGATGCGTAGTCATCTCCAATTGCAACATATACGGCTTGCTGTCCATTCAGGTTGAAGGCTTCGTCCAGTCCAAGCAGGGTCGCCGCCAGGCTGTTTGCTTCGCCCTTGATCGAGAGCAGTCCATTGCGTTCGCTATCCACTGCGCCAACCAGAACAGCCAGCCGATATAGTTCTTCGACCAGTTTTTCATCGCGTTGGGCTGTGATGCCTTTACCGAACAGGATGACTGGCGAAATGGAGCGCGCCAATGTTTGTGCCGCCTGGGTGAGTTCTTCGCGTGAAACGCCTGTGGCGCCGATTGCTTTCTTGATCAAGCCGTCTGCGTCGGGAATGTCCAGAGGCGAACGTCCCAAGCCTTCCTTGACGATAATCGCCTGCAATCCTTTGATGAGCGCCATATCTGAGCCGCGTTTGTTTTTGAGTGTGCTATTTGCCAAATAATCGAGTTCGCTGATTTCTGGATCAATATTAATCAGGCGCGTTCCCTTGGGCAGATTGCGTTTGAACATGAACCCTGCAACCATGTGGTTGCGGTTAATGTTTGCGCCAATGCATAAAACGGTATCGGCTGTACGCAAGACATCAAGTTTGCCTTCGAAAGCGCCATTTTTTTCAGCAAAACTCGTGACCGCGGCTGTAGGCATACCTTCTTCGGTGCTGGTGACTAATTCGCTTTTGAAATTGCCGACAAATAATTCTTTGAACATTGCCAGCGTTTCGACGGGAAGGCGGGTTGATGCAATTGCTGCGACGCCATTTTTTCCGCCAGCAAGCGGTCGTAATTTGTCCGCCACGGCGCCCAAGGCTTCTTCCCATGAAACGGGTTCGAGTTTGCCATTTTTCCGCATTTGGGGTGTGGTGATGCGCGTACGTGATTCGTTCATTGGGTCATAGCGCCCGTGTTCGCAAAGCAACCCGTGGTTGATTGCGCCATCCCAATCGCCTTCGATGCGCACAATGCGGTTGTTGCGTATGATTAATTTTGTGGCACAGCCAACTGAGCAGCCTGCGCACACTGATTTGATTTCAGTGAACTCTGCGTTGGGTCCCTGGTAGGCGCTGGTTCGGTCAATTAATGCGCCAGTGGGGCAAACCTGAACACAGGTTCCGCATTTGATGCAGGTACTTTCGCCCAAAGGCACATCTGTATCCGCAACAATCATACTGGCTGCGCCGCGTTCCGCCGCCGCAAGTGTAAAGTTGCCAACCAATTCGCCACATGCGCGCACGCAGCGACGGCACAAGATACAGCGGTTGTTATCCAATATAAAATATGGATGCGTTGTGTCTACCGCAAATTTGTTCCAGCCTGGTTGAATGGGCCAGTATGTCATTTCTTCGTGGTAGGCGGCGTTTTGAAGTTCGCAATCGCCGCCGCTTACCTGACAGAAAGGACAAAAATGGTTGCGCTCGCTGAAGAGCATTGAAAGGATAAACTCGCGTGATTTTTTGATCGCTTCGGTTTCGGTGTTGACCACCATTCCATTGCTGACCGGTAATGTGCATGAGGCCATTGGCACACGCCATTTTTCCACATCCACAATACACAGGCGGCATCCACCATAGGGAACCAATTCTTTGTGGTCGCACAGTGTTGGGATGTGAATCCCTGCCATTTGTGCGGCGCGCAAGACCGTTGTTCCTTCGGGGGCTTCAATCTGTTTTCCATTAATCGTTATTTGCACCATAAGTTCCTCTGTTATTTCGCTGCTTAACGTGCCAGTTTCTATTATTTGATTTTACTTTCCAATATGACGAGATAAAAAATGCTATGCTTTTTCAATCTCTTTTGATAACTCGCATACGCCCGTTGGGCAAACGCCCAGACGAATGTGCGCTTCCACTTCTGTGCGGAAATGTTTGAGCATGTCGCGGATGGGGACTGCGGCAGTCTGTCCAAGCCCGCAATTTGAAGCGCGCTCCATCTCCTGGGTAAGAGCCAATAATTGATCCAACTCTTCCAACTTTCCATGTCCTTGTGTAATGCGTTCTACAATTTCATAGGCGCGTTGGGAACCAATACGACAGGGAGTGCATTTGCCGCACGATTCAAAACGGAAGAATTGCAAAAGGACTTTGACAAGGTCTACGATGCAGGTATGCTGGTCGCAGATCAACAATGCGCCTGAACCAAGTGAAAC
>JFJP01027915.1_pt1 | contig 9995 bp, 11 predicted proteins | sample 431651 | NCBI WGS metagenome assembly JFJP01 (sample SAMN02602958, study PRJNA72255) | Microbial mat metagenome, whole genome shotgun sequencing project. | biome: fresh water; feature: sink hole; material: water; isolation source: purple microbial (photo- and chemosynthetic) mats found in...
AAACTCCATCTCCAACTGGTCGTCCTATAAAATCTATTAAAGAATTCTCATTATCAAAAGAAAAAAACCAGATTCTCCAAAGATTGGAATTAGCCATAAATAAGGATTTCTGCCAAACACTTGTATCCAATTATTATAATATCCTTTATCAAACTAAAAATATGTATTGCCATTAAAAAAATAAATTATCCAAGTTATTTTGATAAAAACTGATATATTTGTTGCCGTTGAATTCGGTCTCATTTTGTCTAAGTTTTCTATTGTTGTGTAATTTGTCAAAACAAATCGCAAATGAGTCAACAAAAAGAAAAAGATCATGGTGCTAATCGCAGTGTTAATTAAAAACCCAATCAGGGTCAAGCTAATCAAAATCCATTGCCCATATTCAATGGAATCAAGCTTATCCTTTAAAAATAAAATTTTATTTGTTTATCAGAGAAAAATACCATAAAATCTTCTGTATATAGCCATAATAGCTTAAAAGTTCCACAAAATAAAATCAAACCAGTCATGACTGTGTAAAACAGCATCAATATGAAAAATTTCCGATTGTGAAACCCCACACAATTATTTATCCACGGGCAATGATGGTCCATATTTAAAACACATCTTTCACACGTTGAACAATGATGGCATCTTTCAGGTTTGAAGACATGGCATATTAAGCAATATCTTCTTTTTTTATAATCTCCATCATTTAAAAATAGCCCCTTTTTTATAAAATACAGATTTCAGAATAAAATGAAAATGTAAAAACCCAATAATATGGCACTTTTCCAGGATCACTGTTCAGAACTTGATATAGAGACCAAAAGAATAAAATGAAAAAGCAATTTGCAACGAACAAATAAAGATAATCCCATTCCTCAACTTAAAAGAAATTAAAAAATAGAATAAAATAATTAGGACTTTGGACTGGAAAAATCATCCATGGGAAGAGTATCAATGATATATAAAGAAAAATTACAGTGGATACAACACAATAAACGAAAAATAATTTTTTTTTAGATTTCTCTTTTTTCATATATATTGTTGCGATTTTTACATTAACTGAAATATAATAATCTGCCTCTTTAAATAAAAAAAATAATTTATTTCTAAATTTCGTTAAAGGTTTTTCCTTTTTTCTTTATTATGGCCTAAATTTCATTAACTATTTAGAATAAAAGACACAATATTCTGATTCCGAACAAAAAAGAACACAGTTTAAACCATAACAAATCAAACACCATCTTATTTATTTTGAGTTCATCATAATTTAAAAATACATAAAATCATAGAAAAAATTCAAACATAAAAAAATATTTATTAATTTTTTGTTTAAAAATAACATAAAAAATAAACATTAAAAAAAAAAAAAAAGCTTATAAACTCAATTCAAAAACAACTGTGCTGATAACAGGTGCATGCTCAGGCATTGGGAAGCAACTTGCCATAAATTTCGCAAAAATCTTGAAATGCCACATTATAATTTATGACATACTTCCAGAATTAAAAAATACTTTTCGTAAATTAAATGGCAAAAATTTATATAATATTTAAAAGGGGGGGAAATTGAAAACTTTGGAGCTAAAGTTTCTTATTACAAATGTGATGTTTCAAAACGTGAAGATGTTGAAAAAACCGTCGCTAAAACCATAAGCGATGTGAAGAAAATCGATATATTGGTGAACAACGCTGGAATTGTGAATGGGAAATCAGTTTTAGACTTATCCCTTCAAGAAATTGAGAAAGTCATGGGTTTTTTTCATTTTTGAAAATTAATTTTTATTTACATATGAATACATATATAGCTGTCAATTATTTGGGGCCAGTTTCTCTTATAAAACAAATTCTTCCAGAAATGATTTCTCATAATAATGGACATATTGTGAACATTTCTTCCATAGCACATTCTATTTACGGAACAGAATTATCTGATTATTCTGCTAGCAAAGGAGCCCTCTACAATTTTAATTCATCATTAAGATTAGGTAATTTGTGTGGTATTAATTTTTAATTTTATTTATAATGAAGAACTGAAAAAAATCCAATCAAACATTTCAACAACTGTGGTTTGTCCGTATATTATTAATACTGGAATGTTCAAAGGGTTTGCTTCTAGTCTTGACTGGTAGGCAGTTGCTTTTTTTTTTCTTTCAATGATTTCTTTCTTAATTTTCAGGATTTTCCCTCAACTTGATGAGGTTTCAGTTGGTAGAACTATTTTTAATTCTATTTTAGAAAAAAGAGAGGTATTTTGAATCATTTTTATGGTTAAAATAATTTAGTTCTATTTTAGATTGTTTATATCCCTTGGTATTATGGAAACTTGTGGAACTTTTTAAATTTTATTTTGCCACAAAATATTTTGGACAAATTTTTGTTGTTTTCATGTAAACAATTATTTTTATTTAAGGAATGATGAGAAATTTAAATTATTAGCTGGAACTGCGATGAACAATTTTGTTGGGAAATCAAAAAGTGAATGAATTTGATTTTTTTTGTTTTGAATTGAAAAATTAAAATTTAACATAAATGAAATATTTTTTTTCTCCACCTAAGAAATTTTTTCTTCATTTTTCCTTTTTTTTGAATAATTTTTATATCATTTAATTTTGGATCCATTTTAAAAATTAAATTTTTTTCATAATGGCACAAAACTTAACTTTAATTGAAAATAATAAAAGAAATATTTTTTTTGAAATTTCATAAAAAAAATACTTTAATTAACTCATTAGTTTGCTTTAACTCAATTTAAAATCAAAGTTTCAATTCTTGTATAATATTATGAGATTCCAAAATTTCATTAATTTTTTTTTTTAAATGGTTTTCTATGATGACATCCCCAGCCTCATTTAACCATTCTTGCACGAATTTTTTGACTCTTTTTATTTTTTCTTGCAAGAATTCAGAGTCATTGATAAGATAATTAAGCTCAATAAACTCTTATAAAGCAATTAAATATTAATAAAATCAAAAGAAAATAAAAAACTATTTGTGCTTTCAATAAGAAAATCTTGTGTTTTTTTGAGATCTGACTTAAAATTTTTAGGATTGATATTTACTTCACAATATTCCATGCTCATGGTTTTTTCTCTCTTAGTTTGAAATACACTTCCATTAACATTTTTTTTATCATCATTCAACTCTTTATTATTTGTTAATTCTTTTTCGACTTTCTCCGATTTCACTAAGAAAATCATTAAAAAATTAAAAACATAGAAAAATACAATCATTATTTTTTTTTTTTTTGAGAATTGATGGACTTTCTTTAGTTTTCATGCTTTTTTTTATATCTTTTTCTTGAATTGTATTGGCCAAATAGGCTTCATCTGAAATTTCCCCATTCATCACGACTTTTTGAGTCTTGCTTCTCAAAACCAGTTTAAAAGGGTTGCCATAAGGAACAGGCTCCTTTACATATTTCACTTCAGTTTCTTCGACATATGGGTTTCTAATATCAGCCAAAACACTGTTTTTATCATTTTCAACCTCAATTTTCTTCTCTTTTTTATCATTTTGATAATAATTTATTTCAGACTGCTTCAAATAATTGATAAATAAATGGTCTTTTATCAATTCGCAAGTTTTTAGGTTCAAATTCTGTGCTTTGCTTAAAAGCAAATTCTCAATCAATTTTCGTTTCTGTTGATCGGAAAACAGGTCGGAAATAGGTTTGTTCTTATCGGAAGTTTTTTTTATGTCACAGCAAGATGCCTCATGCTTCAAATGGGACTGCTTTGACATTGAAGCTTCTTCATCATTCTTAAAAAAATAAAAGAAATTAAAATTAAAAAAAAATTAAAAAAAAAATAAAAAAAAAAAAAATTTCTTTCAGAATTTTACTTTTTTTTTTAGCTTCGCTTTTTCAAAAATATTCTTCTTAATGCTTGAAATATGTAATGTTAAATCGATTAATGGATTCAAGAACTTCCACTTCTTAATGCACAGATCATTAAAGTTTTTAAATTGGAACAATTGGAAGAAATACGACGAATAATACACCGGAACCTTTTGGAAATACGCATGCAATTTCTGTATAATCCCTGAGTTTATCTCATTCTTCGAAATATCCTCCCAAATCGAGCAAAACTCCAAAAAGTTCCACGGGAAACAAAAGACTTCCATATTAAATTTCTCCTCATTGGGTCCCTGAATGAATCTTAGCAGTCCAAACAACACAAATTCCTCTTTTTGTGTATAATTGTTCTTGACAAAAATTGGGAAATAAACCTTTTTGTAATCATTTTTTTCATTCAGTTTATTCTTAAGCAAACTGCCTAATTCATTGCATTCAATTTCAAACCTTTCGCAAGCCAAATCCTGTGGCATTCTATAATTGAAAATCTTTTTGAAATCGATGTAATAAGTGGGAAATCCATTATATATTTGATTTAAAGGGAGAGGCTCTTCTGGAAATGGAAATTGTGATAGATTTCCAGAAATATTCTCTATTTGATATTTATTTGAAAGGTGACTGCTTGATAATTTCAAGTTCATGTTGATCAGAAAATTGATGTTTTCTTCAATCAATAAAGAACTATCCATGAAATATTTGCTGTTTATTAAAGAGGATATTGAAAGCGTTTGTAAAAGAAAACAGACTTTGAATTTGTAATTCATGATGAAATTGTCAAGGATCTGGAAAATAGACTCGTAGGTTTCCATCAAAAAAAGCTTGCCGCCTAGTGTTTGAGCTATTTTTTCAAAAACCTTTGAGTTCAGCTTTTCTAAAGACTTTTTGTCATTAAATTGATTTATCGCCATTTGGAAAATATAGACATGTTGATCCCATTTACAAAGCTAAAAAATTATAAAATAAATAAAAAATTACAGATGTGTTGGAAATAAATAAAAAAAACACATTTGTTGACTCTTTTATCAAATTTTCCATATTGTGCAATGTCAGAAGGTCGGAGGCATCAGTGAAAATAAGAATCTTAAATCATAGTTTTTTTTTTTTTTAAATCGTAAGAAAATCAAGAGCAGATTTACGATCCCACTATCAGTCTTATAGGGATCTCTCCCTCCCAAATAATTATCAGCTCCTGTTAAGTCTCTGAACTTATTAGTTAACTCTAAAGCATCAATCAATGCTTTTATCAAATCATTACGACTTTTTTACAAATTAACATTCTTGAGAAAAAATTTTTTTAGTAAATACAGAGAATATGTGATGTTTTTCAATTGGAACAAAAAATGGGAAAAATCGTGTTCCCATGAAGAAATCACGTTTTGATCAGAAATGCTTGTTGTTATCAAATGATAATGGTCATATTTGGATTCAGGAAATCGACTCCTGCATTTCGTGATGAACTCAATTCCGTTTTTCGCCATGCCTAGGAGTGTCATTTGGTTGTTCGGGGCTTGCATCATTGAAATGGAAGTGTCTAAAATAAAAACGAAATTCATATGAGTTTGTGTATTTATTTTTTTGTTTAAAGCAGGTTTTTGGGGGTTTTTAATTTTTAATTGAAATAAAAAGGGGCTTAGTTTTGAACTAAAATTTGAACAATTATTTATTTTAAAGTAAAAGGAATTCAAAGTTTTTTTAAAAATCATCAAATATAAAGTTTATTTTTTATATTTTTTTCGTAGTTTTGCATCAGAAATGTTCATTTCTTCAATTTTTGTTTTTTCCCTATATAAACAAATTTACTAAATTCACAAATAAACCAAAAAAAAATAAATACATATCAGCTCTTTGAATATTATTTTCCTTTAAATTCTTATAATCTGCTCTCAAACGACAATTTGAAGGTAATATGTTGGGAATTTCAGTTTCCCATAACTCAATTTCGTCATCAATCTTCCAAAAGATCTCCCCATCGAATTCAATAAATTCCAACCAAGATCCACTAAAATTTTAAATTAAAAATTAACTCATTTTAATAAGATACCTTCCTTCACAAATAGGAACCTTTTGTATATCTATATTTTCAGTTTTATGACCATTTTTATTATAACTATAGATCAATATCTGAAAATAGTCTGAAAGAACAGATTTTGTTTCCTCTTTCCCAAAGAACTTGCTTACTGCTGATGCCATTTTCCCAATTGTGCTTTGTTTCTTTTTTTAAATAATTCTAGTTATTTCATTCGTTTTGGATATTTCTTACATTTTTATTGAAAATCAGCTCAGCCATCAAATGATTGCTCTTATCCACAAAAAACACTGTTTTAACAAAATTTATAATCCGATCTCCCATTAAAAGTCCCTGAACTTCTCTATTACAAAAAAAACTTTTACAAACATATGGAAAAACAAATTACAATGCAGGATTAGTGATTTGTATCTCACAATCATCCTTAAATCTCACCAAAGTCTTGCCAATCCTGTCACCTGATAAAGTATTAAGCCCACTCAAATGTGCAGTAATCTTTTTAAAAAAATTAATAAATTGCATTATTTTTTATTTCATAAAAAAATTTCAAAACCTCTGCTGTTCCATAAAGTTTATACAAGTTTTGAGGCCCAACAAGCAAATAATTTGATATTGGAGGATCACTACTTGTTTGTTCAAGGTAAATCTGGCTTCCATCACTTTTTTTTGCTTGAAAAGTTTCGCCTAAAAACGCATCCAGCGGAGCTTTATGCTTCAAAATAGTTAAGTTTTTATGATATCCAGCCACCTTTTAACATAAAATAAATAAGATAAAACCCCAAAATTTGTCTTACAGCACCAGCAATCACATATTTAAAACGTTTGATTGGGTCTTTTTCCAGAGCAGCTAACATCAGAAATTTGGAAAAATACACATAATCGCTAAAAGGAAATACAAATGATGATAACAATCTATAAAATTACTGGGCAATAGCTTCAAGAAAACTAAAATGATGAGAAATCTCAATAGGTTTCGAAATCTTCATCAAATCAAAAATTTTGCCTTCAAGGATTTTCCTACTGATTTTCTTCAAAATAGCCTTGAAAACCTCACGAATTTTTTCATCATTTTCTTTGTTCATATGGAGACCGCCTGTTTTTTAAAAAGGAAAATTCAAAAAATAACAAAAAAAATTATAAAAAAAACCTTTGAAATGAGCTATTGATAATCTAGGATAACATTGAAGGCTATCAAATTTCTCAAATGAAGTTGTGTTTTTTGAAACGTTGGTCTCATGTTTTTCAAGCATTTTCTTGATATTGAGTTTTTGAATTCAAAAAAAGAGTGAGAGAAAATAGTATTAATATTATGAAAGCGTTTTTTTATTTAAATAATTTCCTTAAGTATCTTGTAAATAGGTTTTTTTCTTTTTTTTTCTTTGTTATAATATTATTAAACCTTCGTTATAATATTATGAATGAAATCAATTTTTAATAAGAAAATTTTCTTGTTAAAATTTAAAAAATATTTTTTTTAAATTAACCGAAAAGTTTTTTTAATCAAAATAATTTTATTTTTTATATTTTTTTCTGATTTTGGCATCAGAAACATTCATATCTTCCATTCTCATTTTTTCTCTATAAACAAGTTTATCAATTAACAACTAAGACCAAAAATTATTACATATCAGCTCTTTGAATATTATTTTCCTTTAAATTCTTATAATCTGCTCTCAAACGACAATTTGAAGGTAATATGTTCGGCATTTCAGTTTCCCATAACTCAATTTCTTCATCAATTTTCCAAAAGATTTCCCCATCGAATTCAATAAATTCCAACCAAGATCCACTAAAATTTTAAATTCAAAATTAACTCATTTTAATCAGATACCTTCCTTCACAAATAGGAGTTTTCTGATCTAATTGATTATGAAAATATATCAATATCTCAAAATAGTCTGAAAGAACAGACTTCGTTTCATCTTTTTTAAAGAAGTTGGTCACTGCTGATGCCATTTTCCCAATAGTGCTTTTTTTCTTTTTAATTAATCGTTGTTTATTTCCACTTTAAGAGTTTTCTTACGTTTTTATTCAGATTCAACTCAGCCGTTAAATGATTGGTTTTATCTACAAAAAACACAGTTTTTGCAAAATTTAGAATTCGATCGCCCATAACAAGTCCACAAACTTCACTATTATAACACAAAATCACAACACAAACTTTATTTTTTAAAGCTTACATCGCAGGATTAGTGTGTTGTATTTCACAATCATCATTAAATCTTATCGTAGTCTTGCCGAGCCTTTCACCACTTAAAGAATTAACCCCACTCAAATGAGCAGTAATCTTTCAAAATTTTTTTTCAATGAATAGCGAATTTTTTTAATTTTACATAAAAATTGAAAAACCTCTCCTGTTCCATACAGCTTATATATGTTTTCAGGCCCAACAAGCAAATAACTTGATTTTGGAGGATCACTGCTTGTTTGTTCAACGTAAATATGGCTACCATCACTTTTTTTCGCTTGAAAAGTCTCGCCTAAAAACGCATCCAACGTTGCTTTATGCTTCAAAATCGTTAAATTTTTATGATATCCAGCCACCTTTTAACATAAAATAAGATAAATCCCCCAAATTTTTTTTGCATTGCCAGCTATCACATATTTCAAACGCTTGATTGGGTCCTTTTCCAAAGCCGCTAGCCTCAGAAATTTGGGACAATAAATATAATCACTAAATTCAATTAATAAAAACGAGAAAACTTTGAAAATTACTAGGCAAGAGCCTCAAGAAAACTGAAATGATGACAGAGCTGAATCGGTTTCGAAATCTTCATCAAATCCGAAATCTTTCCTTCAAAGATTTTTCTGCTGATTTTCTTCAAAACGTCCTTTATAACCTCCCCAATTTTCTCGTCGTTTTCTTTGTTCATGTGGAAACCTCCTGTGTTTGAAAAGGAAAAATTAATACATTCAAAGGAAAATTTAATAAATTCAAAGGAAAACTATGGGAAAACCTTCACGATGAGCCAACGATAATCTAGGATAGCGGTGAAGACTATCAAATTTCTCCAAAGAAACCACATTATTTGACTTATTTATTTCAAGGTTTCTAAACATTTTTTTGTTTGTCTTCAGAAAAAGGGGGAGAAATTAGTTTTACCTAAATGCTATCAAATTTTTTAATTAAATCGTTTATTTTTTTCAGAAATTTTCTTCTTAATCTTCACAAATCCCTCATCATCTATCCCTCCTCTTCTAAAGCCACAACCCTTTTGTTCTTTTATACTCTTTATTCAATTCTTCTTTATAATCTCGACACTTTCTGCTCCTTATCTGTTTTTTCAGATTTTCTTTCAATATTAACTTGTTCTCTATCAGTTTTTATGTATGTTTTTCTTCAGTTTTCTTCTCTTTTTCTTTCTTCTGATATGCCATTGGATTTTTGTGTATTTGTTAATTTTTATGTGTGTATTTTTTTAATTAAAAGCTGTTTTGAGGACTGAGGAAGGAATGATTTTTGGGTTAGATTTTATGAGTATATTTAAGCGATTTAATGACATACATTAGCAGATTTTTGAGGTTTTGAATGGCAGTTTTTCTTTTATATGGATGATTTAATTTAAAAACAGCGATTAATATAAAATATTAAGGTTTATTTAATTATATATTGGTTTTAATCTATTGATAAATCAATTCTGTGCAATTCAAAATGTAGGTAATTGATAGCCTCGCCAAAGGTGACTTCCGAGATGTAGATCAAATCATTATCAAACTCTTCTTCGTTTTTATAATTTTTGTTCTCTTCGACCTGTTTTTAAAAAACAGTTAAAATATCATACTATAAATGGAAATAAACCTCATTTCTTTTGTTTTTATTTTGTTTTCCAAGACTGAATTCTTGTGGAACTGTTGTTCTTTGTCTGCTCCAATTGATTTTATCATCTTTATTAAAATTTGATTTGATTTCTATTAACCGTTTTTACTTTTAATGTGGGAATAGGGATTATTCAATTTAGCTTCTTTTTCTTCTTTGTTATTGCGAGCTACTATTTGTCTCCTTAAGAACTTGTCTATACCTTTTGACAGTTCTAACGTGTTTGATGAACTAATATTCATGTTTCTATAAGAACCATTTGTCTATTTATAAAGAAATTAATCATTTATTCTTATAAAATTAAAAACAGT
>JFJP01006132.1_pt1 | contig 9994 bp, 13 predicted proteins | sample 431651 | NCBI WGS metagenome assembly JFJP01 (sample SAMN02602958, study PRJNA72255) | Microbial mat metagenome, whole genome shotgun sequencing project. | biome: fresh water; feature: sink hole; material: water; isolation source: purple microbial (photo- and chemosynthetic) mats found in...
TGAGGCAGTGCTGACTGACACTTCAGCCTTTGCTGCTTTGGTCTTCAAAAGGTCTTCCACCTTGCGCTTGGCCAGCTCGCTCATGACTGGCTTGCCAGGGTGTTTTTCCTGGTACTGTTCAATCGTCATGTGGAGGTCAGCATGTTCACGTGCCAGGTGGTGCTGAATGGAGTGCACCAGTGCACCGCACTCTTCGCACTTGATGCGCGTGTCGGAGACTGTCGTGTCAATTTCTGCGGTCATAAAAACTCCTGTGATAAATAAAATTGGGTCAATCGAAAACCGATAAATGAATTGTGACCTTCATGTTTCGGAGTGTAGCACGGCAAGTCAGTAGTGACTGATTACGCCAAAAGCAATTTTGTCAACTCGGCCATTGCTTGCGTGGGCAGTGACTCCAGGTCATTCAACACAATGTGTTTAGGGTAAAAGCGCTTAACGGCTGTGGTCTGAATGCCAATCCCGATCACCTCGACGCCCTGCTTCGTGATGTCCTTGACGGTCTTGATCAGGTGGGCGTCCAGGCCGTTGCCCAACATGCACGCTGGCTCACCGTCTGACAGCACAATCATGACATGACGCTCCGCGCGCTGCTGCTTCAGGCGACGCGCGGCAAGCTGCACACACTCGCCATCAATGTTTTGGGACAGCCAGCCCGGGCGCTCCGTCAGGTGGGCAATTCTGCTTTTGGCAGGGCTGTCGAGCCGACCACCAAAGGGTTTGAACACAGGCATGTACAGGGGTTCCATGCGCGCCCAGTTCATCTTGTAGATCGAGGCCCCCTGCACCTTTGCGTCTTCCTGCATCAGTTCGACCATTTCGCCGCTTGCGCCCGAAGTGAAGCCGATGACTTCGTACTCCATCTTCAGTCGCTCAAGCACAGAGGCCAGCGCAAATGACGCGACACCGGCAATGTGGATACGCGACCCTGACATGGAACCCGAGCAGTCAACCAGAATCGAAACTGCCGTGTTTCTGGCCTTGGTTTCAAAGCGCTTGCGAAACACCCGGTCATCGCCGACCGCCGTCTTGAACAGCGCACCAGGCGCAATCCGACCACGGTCTTGCCCGGGGTTCCAGGTCTTGCGCGCTTTCGCCGCAATGGCGCGCTCAAGTTGCTTTTGCATCACGCCAACCTTGTCACGAATCATGGCGTCGAGTTTCCCGGCAGAGTCGGGTCGTGTGGACAGCGGCGCTGGAGTCACCACGTCCCAGTCGCGCGAGAAGATGGCGTAGTCTGCCTCCTTGAGCTCTTTCTTCGCCTCAGAACTGAGCGCTTCTGACATTTCCTTGTCAAAGTCGCGCTCTTCGTCCATCAACCCGGCGAGTGGGTCAGGCTCACCCGTAGGTGCCCCGTCTGTTTCCGCAGAGTCGGTGTCTGTCTTTTCACCAGTTTCGCCGGTCTCAGCAGGGTCTTCCCCCTCGCCTTCAGCCCCCTCACCTTCCACGTCCCCGAAGTCCGCCTTCTCGTCAGCGGTGCCAGACTCAGTGTCGGTCTCTTCACCCATTTCAAAGTCAGGATCACCTGACTCGCCCTCGCCGCCCTCGCCGTCATCTGTGTCAGTGCCCTCCCCTCCGCTGGCCGCAGGGGCGTCATCTTCAACCTCGCCGTCGACTGCATCAGAGGGGTCAGACCCGGTTTTGCCAGAGTCGTCAGCCTCAACCGATTCAGTGCCTTCGTCAATTGGGTCGTCTTTTTCCTCGTCGTCACTTTCAAACGAATCCCCCAACTCGCCAAGCCCCTTCATGGCGTCAAGGGCTTCGTCCATCCCCTTCTCTGGCGGGGGTGGTGGCGGCGGTGGCTTGGGGGTCTCTAACTTTTCCTTGACGCGCTTGGCCAGATCAAGGCAGTCAAAGCTGTTGTTGCACTTGCTGATCTGGCCCACAATGTCTTCACCCAGCTTGGCGAGAATGGGGGCAACCAACTCCGCGATCTTGGGTTCCTTGATAAAGTCTTGCGCACTGACTTGACCACCCCACGCGCGAAAGGCGGCAACCATTGCGTAGCCGCGCGCTTCTTCGACGTTGCCTGAAGCAAGCGCAGCTTCAATCTTTGGGCGGGCCATCTTCTCAAGATAGAACTTGCGCACACTCTCCAGGTTGCGCCCGGAACCACGAAATGCCTCGGTCATGCGGCGCTCAACAAACACGTCTTCAATCAGGTTCGCGGTGTTGGCAACACGCTTACCTGCACTGGCCGCAGCCTTGAGCGCTTTGTAATCGCTGTACAGAACATGGCCGACCTCATGGTCAAGAAAGCCCTGAATCGCAGCAATGAACTCGTCACTGGCGTCATCAGGGATATAGGGAATGTTCATTTCCAGAATGGAACCATTCTTCGGGTGGTACTTCACATACGCCCGGGAGCCACGCTGGGTGACCTTGATGGATTGGTTGGTCAACATGGACACGATGTGCCCAATCGACTCGCGGATAACAACAATGTCTTGTTTCATAAAATTCTCACTCGTTTTGCAATAACTAGACTGTAAAAACGAAGTCTTGGAGATGGTGCCCGGCACTTGAACGGGGCCGGGCGGCCGTGATGTCAGCTCACCTTGATGATCCCTCCACTGCCGTCTTGAATGAGCACGACCTTTTTTCCATCGCTTACGATAAGTGTGGTGATCAACATGGCCCCCTCGACTTGCGTCCCTGCAACTTCGGACTCTTCTAACAATGTTGCAGCATCAGCAATCGGAACCGCGCACACTTCAATGAATGGCATATATGAATCTCCTGTATCAGTCATTATTGACTCTTATATTTTAGTAAGCGAAAGTGGAGACTCGTCAATTATTTCAGCCCACACCATAAAAATTTTCGCCTTTAGGGTTTGTGATATATCAATTATTTCACCTTGATTCATCAGGCACTACTGAGTTCTCTATAATTACAGCGCTGACGATCATGTCAGTGTTTATTTACTGAATGCAACCTATGGAGAATTAACATGACTACTGCTGCAAAGAAGGTGACTCGGAACTACCGGGAGCGTGAGCACAGAATGAGCAAGATGCCAATTAAGGACTTGCTGCGCACTCGCATGGACGAGCTAAACATCAAAAACATCGACCTGCAGCAGGCGCTTGGCTATCCACAGTCAAATGTGATTGCCATGATGAAGATGGGCACCATGCGCATGCCCGCCAACAAGGCAATTGAAGCTGCCCGGGTGCTTCAGCTTGATCCGACGTTTCTGATGGGCAAACTGCTCGATGAAAATGACCCCCAGCTATGGGACACCATCCAGAAAGTCATGGGGACTCAGCTTATCTCTGAAAACGAAATGGCACTGGTGAACTTTGTGCGCTCGGAACTTGAAGGCGTCGAAGTTAACCTGACCAAGATACCAAACTTCGTTGAAGCCATCACCCCTGTGCTTGATGACGTCAAGGGCAAGGCCGTAACGGAAATGAAGCGACACATCAAGGAAATGGATGACGCGGCTGCGGCAACTGCTGCTGCTACTGCTGCCAAACGACTGAGTTTGGTCGAACAGCCCAAATAAGCCGTCTCGCTTTAACCAAGCCGACCACATGGTCGGTTTTTTTTGGCTTGAAATATGACCCGTTCAAGCTAACGTGACAATATCACTTGTCCGTGATATTGCTAGTCTATCTCACTTGGCCACTCTATCTAGTCTAGTTACTCTATCTAGTCTAGCTTGTCTATACAGTCTAGCCATGCTATCTATACTAGCTAGACTGGCTTTAATAGCCAGACTGTCCTTACTAGCTTTAATGGCTAATCTAGCTTGAGTATCTTGTCTAGCTAGACTAGCCATGCCAAGAAGATGGTCTATACTGTCCAGACATTTTTAGGAGTCTCTTATGACACTGCCAGGCAAAATCTATGGGTTCGCAACAGGGAAGGGCGGTGTCGGCAAGACGACAGAGGCCGTCAACATGGCCGTGATGTGCGCCCTCGCAGGAAAGGACGTGCTGATTGCAGACACCGACAAGGAAAAGCCAGACGCGACTTACTGGGCCACCACGCGACATGAAAACGAAGCCAGTCCAAGCATTGCCTGTGTGATGAAAACCGGCAAGGTTGGCTATGACTTGACCATGCTGCGGGAAAAATACGAGGTCATCATCGTGGACTGCGCCGGAGCTGACTCGATTGAAATGCGTCAGACCGTGGCGATCTGCGACATGCTGATTGTTCCCATGAAGCCTGCGCAATTTGACCTGTGGTCAGTGGCTCGCATGGAGGGCATCGTCAAGGAGATGTCAGAGAAGATGGGCCGGGCCATCAACGCCTACTCCATTTTGAGCATGGTTCACAGCAACCCGAATGTGCGGGAAACACAGGAGACCCGACAAAAACTGATGGAGTTCGCCAACACTTTTCCGCTGATGCAGGCCGAAATCATCGACCGGGTGGCCTTCAACCGGGCCAACAAGTCCGGTCTCGGCGTGATTGAGTTGACCGGCAACGACATTGACGCTAAGGCCAACGCGGAAGTCATCAACCTTTACCGGGAGATATTCAATGAAGAATGGAAAGACGCTCGTTAAGCCAGTGATGTCGTCCCGGCCGCCATCGGTGCTGCCGCGCGGTATCTCCGAGTCCCTGAACGACCTGGAGCTTGTCCAGGAGATCACCGAGGTGCCAGCGCGAGCCGCCGCTGCCGTGCTGGACACACAGACTGGGGCAGGGGAGGGCGCAAAGCCAGCACCGGCCCCGGTTGAGAAGGTCAAGCCAGCCAAGACCGATGAGAAGACGGTGATGCCGTGGGAGCTTGTCAAGGACGAGGGTGTCATCAGTCTCAACTTCAAACTGCCCACCAAACTGGCGACCAAACTGAAGTATCTGGGCGGCACCACTTATGGCGAGTCCATGACTTCCATCGTGACAGAAGCCGTTGGTGCAAGGGTGGAGAAGCTGCTGAAGGAGAGAAAGCTAGTCTAGCTAGATAAGCCAGTCTGTATAGACTAGCTAGAGTGGCCTATCTATACAGTCTATACAGACTAGATTCCACGCAGGCGTTTCACAAAGCTGATTTCGCCGGTGGCCTGGTCAATTGACTCCGGGTGACGCAGGGCAGGGAGGTCTGACTCAATGCCGCCCAACTCGGGCTGCGCCGGTGGCGCAACGCCATTGCCCGTGGGCAACTGCGCCTCGCCCGGGTAGAGCGTGGGGATGCGACGAAGCGGGGTGGCCTCCATCTGCTCTTGTTCATCTGCCGTGGTGATCACGGTTGCCGTAAAAATGGCCGTCGGCAGTCGGTCACGCTTGTCGGCCCAGGCCACACGGCTATTGACCACGTAAGCGTTGACCCCGCCTTTGCCACCGACTTGAACGACTTCAATCCAGGAGCCCTGCTTGAGTTCTGCCACGGCGCGCTTGATGGTGGCTTCGCTACAATTCTCCAGACTGGCCAGGGTGGCGCGACTGGCCACAATGGCCGACTGGTGATCCATGTGGGCCACCAAAGTGTGCAGCAGTGACGCGGCACGTGGCTTGGTTCTGACCAGGACAGCCCACGCCTCATGTGAGGAACGCTCGGTCTGCACCCACGTCTGTTTGCGACTTTCAAGCAGGGAAGGTGATCCGACGAGGGGCAAATCTGTTGGCATATCGAGCAAAAGTAGGGTTGATGCTCGCTATCCTATCACGGCTGTCTGCCGGGTCACCAGCTATGACCCGAGGGGGGTCGCCAACTGTGACCCCGGGGCGGCTCACCCAGCGTGACCCGGCAGGATTTGTAAGCCGTTGATTTCATTGAAGAAAAAAAGTCCACCCTTCTAATGATCTATGAACTCGTCCGTATGGACAAGCCACCTGTCCACACCACAAGGGCGTGGACAGCCCTGCGGGTGCGTGACTTGACCACACTTAGCACTGACGCGCTGCGCTTGCCAAACAGCCACTTTATATTTTTTCTTTTTTTCATGCCCAACAGGGTAGGCGCTGTCCAGCGCCGTCCTTCTCCCCCTCGCGTAGAGGGGGCAGGGGGGTACGTGGGTGAGTTCGGACACGCAGTGCCGAACGAGGGCGCAGCCCTTCAGGGGGACTGGCCCTTCCCCCGTGGGGGACACTGGTCTTCCACCCCTCGCCCAGGCACAAATCGCGTTTTTGCAGATCAAAACCCGCCGTATCTGGCCCCTGTGCAGGACTTAACATAATGCACATCGTATTAAGTAGCGTGGGTCAGCCGATCAGGTGAGGGCGTATGTCTTTGGTCTTGGCCAGCAGGCCCTCGGGCGTCTGGTGGATCTCAAATGCGCCGTTGAAGCCAATCAGCCGCAGCTCCACGGGGCCGTCGGTGGCTTGGCATAACCAGTTGGCGAGCTGCTCGGCATGCTCGATGCTGATATTTTGGATCAATCCGAGAAAATTGTCATCTTCAGTGACCTTGCCCGCCGCAATCAGCGCCAGTATATTGAATTCATCCATGTTGTAAACCAGTCAAGCGTAAAAGATGGGCCGCGTCGGCACCCCGGTGCACCTTGACCATGCGCTCGTAACGCCGCTGCAGTTCGGGCCAGGTGCATTCAAACGCGCTGCTGACACTCCATTCGAGCTCAAGCAAGGGCGCAGCAATGGTCGGTGTGGCCCACTCCCAAAACACATAGGGCAGCTTCATGTGCCGTGTCTTGCCTGCGTGTGCCAGTATTTCTTGGCATGCTGGGTTCAGTTGCGTCATGGTCTTGGCGCCTTGCCAATCAAGGGCAGCTACCTCTTCCAGGTCGCTGCGCCGATCCAGTGCGAACAGACAGGCGCGACGGCGTGGTGGTGTCAGCTTGACCAAGCTGGAAACCAGATCGTCCACAAAATAGGGCTCCAACGGTGGCTCATGCAAGATGACCGCACGCGGCGGGTCTTTGATTGTCCCGGAAAAGGCCGCTGTAATGATCGCTGCCTGAAGCGTGTCAATGGCATCAATGGCCTCTCTGCGCATCCCTTGTAAACCGGCGCGGGCGTAGAAAAGCTGGATCTCGCCTTCACTGACGGCGCTGGACTCCCGCGACCACAGGCGATCACTTGCCAGAGGGTGATCAGGTAACCAGCGCTGTACGCCGGGGAGTTCGCCAAGACGCATAAAAAAAGCCCTCACGTGGAGGGCTTGATTGTAGTGTTGGTGAATCTCAGTTGACGGCTGCAAGCACCGTTTGCGCCAAGACGCATAAAAAAGCCCTCACGTGGAGGGCTTGATTATAGTGTTGGTGAATCTCAGTTGACGGCTGCAAGCACCGTTTGCGCCAGACGCTCGGCTGACACCGAGGTCGAGCTAAGAAACAGATCATACGATTTACCGCATGACCCGTGATCCAGAATCGCACCGTACTTGTGGGTGCATTCGCGCCACTGTGTTTCGACCGAAAGCATCATGTGCAGCCGATCGGTGTAGTTGCCAACGACCTCCTTGCCCACGATCATGTCACTCATCAAGCGCTTCATCCAGCGTTCAGCTTGAACCTTGGGGCTGCAATCAACCCAGACGGCAAAACTGGGGAAGCCGCTTTCCTTGCAAAAGTTGTGAATCTGTTGTGCGCCACCAGGCTCGACCACAATGACCACGTGCTGACTGTCTTTTTGGGCATAACAAAGAGAGGCGGCGCTCAGGGCGTATTTGGCACTGCCAAACTCAACCGTCTCAATGAACTCGCCGTTAGATTTCATCCGGTCATAGAGGCGATCTGAGACGAAATGGTAACTGTGGCCTTCCGTTTCGCCAGCGCGCTGGTGCCGGGTGGTGTGACTCACAGCCCGACCTGCGCCGCATTTTTGCAATTCAGTCTCGACCGTTGTCTTGCCAGAACAGGTTGGGCCAGTTAACGTGATGATCATGTCTGACTCCATTCAGTCAGGGCGTTCATGACCATGCGACGCTCAGTCCGGTTCAGGTCATCCCTGCCGTAAAAGGGTGTCTCCAGATGAATGCCTGTTTGCTGAACACAGATGCGTGTGCCTAAGCCAGGGGCCATTGCGACAGCTTCGTTTTCAAGCCAGAGCGTCAGCGTGGGGATGTCGCCATCGTGTTTAACAGAGAGTTGCCACTCGTCGGGGAAGGCGACGAGAAGCGTGGCCAACTCATCAACAAGCATAGATGGCTCGGGGAAAAGTTGGCCCCACCATTTGACCGGCAGTGCGAAAAGTTTCTTCAGCATTGATTTCATGATTCCTTGAGGTTAGTCAGTTGTGACTGATTTATTATAGGGAGCGAAACCCGCAGCTACCCGTTTTTCTGAGCCACTAGATCGGCAGTGACAGCCTGAACAAATTCGATCAAGGTGAAAAGCTCCACCGGGCGACCCTGTGCGTCCCGAACAACAATCAGGCCACCCGGTTGTTGAACCATGTGACGCCAGGGCGGCGGGTGAATGGCGAGAATTTCATTGGTTGTCATGCGTCCTCCGTTGCGACAATTTCCCCGGCGACCCGGGCGTGTTGCATCATGGCGGCGTGCCTCTCAGCTTCCTCCCATGATGCGGCTTTGATGCTGACGCTGAACACTTTGCCGTCCAGCGGGTATTCGATGTTGAAGTGGTGCAAAAACTGGTTGGTTTCCACACAGTAATAAACGGGTACGATGGTCATGCGCCCTCCACCGCCGCCTCAAACTGCTCCCTGATGCGCTCAAGTGAATCAGCCACTCGCTTGTCTTCCCGGAACTCAATGACCCGTGGCAGAAACAGCGAGTGCAGGTCATCACCCTCGCCGTCAGGTGACATGATGGCATTGGCCCGCACCGTCACGACGGAATGCAAAAAGCGTTCGCGCTCGTTGTGGATAACCTGACGCATGGCATCGGTCAAGCCCGAGACCCCCACCTCAAGCAGGCCACACTCGCTCTGGCACTGCAGCGAGCCAAAGGTGGCTTCGGTCTTGGTGCCGGGCGAGCCAGCAATGAAGCCTGTGATCTTCAGTTCAACATCAACCTCCAGCTTGAGCTTGACCTGATCCTTGCTGGTGGTGTCCTTCCAGATCGCGCTGGGGTGTTTGCAGACCACGCCCTCCTTGCCCTTTTTGAGCAGTTCGCGGTAGTAAGCATAGGCTTCTGGCTTGCTCTTGACGATCCGGGTCGGGATGGTGCGCACCGACACGATACCCGAACGCTGGGCTGCCACAGCCTGACGCACTAGCGAGGTGAACCGTGCGCGGTATGGGCGTTCGTGTTTGCCACCACTGGCTACAGACTCAAGCGGAATTTGATCCCAGGCTTCAAAGACGACACGCTGGTCTGCCTCAAGGCTGCCGCCACTGAGCAGCGAGTTCAACACGCCATTGCCCTTCTCGCGCGGCATCAGTTCCCCGCCTTCAAACACGGTCAACTCACCGTGCGTCTGTGTGCCTGGCAACAGCACCTTGGTCATGTCGGTCTCAATGCCCAGGCAGCCGGCCGGAAACGGGGAACCCTGACGACTGGTGATCCAGAGGTAGCCCGAGCCGTCGAAGTTCACGTTGGCGAACATGCCGTCGGCTTTTTCTTGCACGATGATGCCGTCATTCCAGTCCCACTTGCCCATGTTGCTCTTGGCGGGCAGGCTGCAGCGCATGTACGGGAACTCGGCAATCGTGCCCTTGAAGACCCGGTTGATGGTGCCGTCAGTGAACCCGGCGCGCATGTCCTTGTTGATGATGCGGCGAAAGATTTCAGAGCTGGGCTCGTCCAGCAGGTCAACCATCATCTGCACCTTGTCGCGTGCCGAATTGCCCGAGAGTGTCCGGTCGGCCAGCTCGTCAAGAATTTTCCAGACCACGGGCTCTTCCAGGCTGTTGCCGCCCGGTGCCAGGCCCGGCGTCTTCTTCGGGGCATTGCTGATGCCGTAATTCTTGAACGGGTCATAGGCATAGATGACCGAGCGCATGAACAAGGGTGAGCTTGTACCTGCCTGTTTGATCAGCGCTTCCTTTTCCAGCTTGGAGCTGGTCGCTGCGATGGCTTCGATGCTGGCAAAAACTGATTTGCCGTTGTTGAGAATGATCATTTGACTTCCTTTATTGTGAAAAATTGACTCAAATCTGTGACCTTCGCATCACG
>JFJP01015732.1_pt1 | contig 9994 bp, 5 predicted proteins | sample 431651 | NCBI WGS metagenome assembly JFJP01 (sample SAMN02602958, study PRJNA72255) | Microbial mat metagenome, whole genome shotgun sequencing project. | biome: fresh water; feature: sink hole; material: water; isolation source: purple microbial (photo- and chemosynthetic) mats found in...
ACACCACGGTAGGTGGGAAGAATCTTGGATTTATTGCGGATAAAGGGCGTTTTGTGGCTTCCCGGCAATTTTTGTCGGCTAACCCAGCCGCTAAACGTTGGTTTGAATTAGTTCGGATTCCTTTTGAGGATATTATTACCCAAGAAAAACTCGCCCATGAGGGTCAAAATAGCTCAAAAGATATCCGTCGTAATGCCGAAGTGTGGGTGAAAAACCATCAAGCGCTGGTTGATGGTTGGGTAGAAGAAGCCAGAATTGCTGGAAAAGCTTCCAAATAATTTTAACTACACAGAACTGGTGGGTTGAGGTTGCAGTGACTATCGTGTGGATTATTCCGCTTTTATTACTCTCGTCATATTAAAAGCGATCGCCAACAGAGGTTAAACGGCTACTGACTTGGTATCTGTAATTCGTCCGAAGCGCCTCTTGGAACCAACCTGTAGCTTTAGGTGGGAATTAATTGACCAATTTAGTATATTGACAAAAGCAACTAATTGTGTATATTGGGCTTCATAGCAATATAACTTTACACAAACATACCAACTTTATCTATTTCTCGTTGAGCTAAAGAACTGAATAATAGATATAAATATTCAATTACAACTAATTTCGTCGCCCATGAATACCATCCTCAGCAAAGAAAAACTCCAACACCTCAACAGCATTACCCATGAAGGTAAAGTAGTCGTCTTAGCTACTGATGTTGACACGCATCTATTTAAAGGCTTAAATTTTACTTAGCCTAGAAATACTGATAATTGTTTGCCCAGATAAATACTACCGATAAAAATCAGGTTTTAGGTAAACATAGAACCTAGCAAAGAAATAGAACCTAGCAAAGAAGAGGAAATATGGCTGGCGATTTATTTATTATGAACATAACAGATGAGGAGCGGCAGGTTATAATCAAGGCGGGAGGGAAGCTTGAACAAGTAATATATCATGCCGATCGCGGAGAACAACCATATTACGATCTTCTCAAAGCGCGGTTAAAACCTAGTATTACCATTCAAAATAGAATGAATCTTCCTCCTCACGCATATATCACAATCTCTAAAAATGACTACAAACCAAATGTGGCAATGTTAAACAATTTCTTGGCAAAGGTATCAAGACCTTTAGGTGTAGTTACCAACCAAAAAGCTTTAGCAGAATGGAATAGTCAGGTTCCCGATCGAACAAAATACTTAGAGGAAGCACTCAAACAAATTAAGGTGACGTTGGAATATTATCAATATGGAGGAAAGAACCTATTAAACGCACCGTATGCAGCAAAATTTGAGCGCGTAGACGAATAGCACCAAACCCAAAAACAAGGCGCTCGCTCATCTGATAGCCGGAAGATGATCGCTTTTTAATTGACACAATAGGGATATATTCGCAATCAAAATCTGCGCTCGTTCGTAAAGCTAGCAACGGCAAAAACCAATCATATTAAAATCAAAGGAGATTTAGCATGACACAGTACAATATCTATCTGAGTGGTACGAAATACCCTATTGAGGCGAATCCAAAAGATACCTTAAGAAGTCTGAGGGAAAAACTTGGTAATAAGGCCGATAATTACGATTTTGTATACTACAATGATTTTACTGATAAAAAAACCATTCTCAACGATCGAAATGTCGAAATTAAGCAGACTATCGACAAGATTGTATTTCCTGACCATACTGTGATTATGACAGTTGTTCAAGGTCAAAAAACAGATTTATTCGGGATGAAGACAAATTGGCTGTACAATCGGCATACGGGAGTTCAGATTGTTTTGAACCAAAGCGATAATGCAGCTCGCCAACAAAATGCTGATAAATTCCAGCCAATCATGCTAACCGATGTACAGCCTTCTAATCAGAATTCCAATGCATTCTACGATCGCGCTGTTATCTGCGAAAAAAGTTCAATCATCCAATTCAACATTAGCTCTTGGGGTGCGGTCGGATTTGGTTACAGTATAACCAGTGAAAAAGATAGTATATGTGATAACTTGTATATCACTTATGGAAATAACCCTAATCGTCAAAGTAATTCAAGCTTATTGCGCTATCAGAGATCGAACAATAGTATTCAAATCGAGAGTACAGAAACACTCCATATTCCAACATCAGATATTATCACTTACCAAAAAATAACTGTAAAAACTTGGCGTCTCACAAGTTACGAGCAGAATGGGAAAACTTTTACGAGTAATACCCAACCCCCTCAAATTATAGCTTCTCCAATGATAGCAAGGACGTTTGCGCTGACTGGTATGCAGCTATTTTCTCCTTTGGAAACAAAGGGTGTATTTGATCCAGGTTCGCCAGGAGGAGACACTTTTGTTCCAGGCCAAGATATTCAAAGTGGAGCACCAGGTCTGGGGCCAGAATCCCAGCAGCAATTTGGATCGTTTTCGCTTATTAGCGAAGATGATCGTAATAGTACAGTCCTTGGCTCAGTAGTCTTCTACTTCTTTGTTTTCAGAGATAAAGAAGCTGCTAATAGAGTAATCAACGTTCTGAATGCACCAAGTTCAAGTGCAATTGGTTAATTCAAATTAAATTAAGGAGCATGAAAATGACAGAAGTTCTGGTTTTAGTAGAAAAAACTGATGGCGAGAAGAAAAACTATTCTTTGAATCTTAGTGCAACACTCCAAGATACTCGCGGAAAACTGACTCAGAAAGGTTTCATGTCCGAAAACGACCACTTCCTCCTGAATAACGCACCCATTGAAACAGGAGACGAGGACACAGTGATATTGAAACAGTTGGTAGGTGAAGATGGTTCAAAGCCTTTGTACATTGGGACGGCAAACACTGGATTAGACTCACCAGATCAATCAGTCCAACGCTATAACAGTCTGAATACCAATCAAAAGTTAGCACTATTCCAAAACATCGAAATTTACCGAGGTCTAACCGCCTCATCCGAGAAAGGATTCCATAAAACATTTAATCCATGTATCGCTAGCTGGAACAGCATACAGTTGCCAAACTCCGTACAGCCTTCCTTTGTTACTGAAGTTGTAGTTGAATCCTCTTTTAATGAAGTCACTCATAGTATAGTAGTGTCCAGCGTTAACAAGGCATCTGCGTCACTCAATACTCCTTACGGTGGCGGACAAACCGAATTTGAACATGCCCAGCAGACATCTACCACTTCAAAAGAAGTGACTGAATATCTTGCTGGTAAATTCTTAGTGAATAAAGTTGTTCTTGATGTCAATCTAACCAATTTGCAACTTGTTCAAGACTTTCAGGATGAAATACTCGCTAATGTCCAAAGTGGGACAGAAATTGACCAATATGCAAACCTCATCAATACTTTAAATGAACGTGGCTACTTTGTGCCAAAATGTTTTACACTAGGTGGCTCTCTCCTAAGCACATCTTCGACGAAAGTATCTGAATTTTCACAATCAGAGATTGAAAAGAGAGAATTCTCAGTTGGCTTTAAACTTGCGATCAACGGCTTTGGAGGAGGGGGTGACTATTCTAACAGTCAAGGTCAAGAAACATCTTCTTCCTCTACTTCACAATACTGCAATCTCAGCATTCAGAAGAAAGGTGGAGAGGCAGGTGCTAGCGAATACGATGTTTGGGCTAAGTCACTTAATCCTGCTATCAATTGGGATGTCATTAGTTACGATCAACTTTATCCAACAATTGCGCTCCTTTCTAATAAACGTTTGATTCGATATTGTTTGGGGCTGCTCAATGAGTACAATTCCTATAACACAGTTATAGATAAACAGAAGGTCATTAGTATAGCTAAATATGCTACTCAAGTCGAAGTTATCTTGAATGCTCAAGGTTCCGGCATAGGTTGACATTAGATATACTGTACAATTAATTAGCGTGCAAAATCGCCGCTCTTGCAGGTTGGGTTAACCTATGTTTCCAGTTTCCTAAACATCAAAAACCATGTTAGATATAATCAATCGTTACCTGCACGGGTTTGTAGCTGTTCCAGTAATTCTGGCTTGTAAAAAAAAGGGTCTATTTGAACTCCTAGAGCATCATGGTTCGCTGACTTTGGAACCAATCGTTGAGCGACTAGGGGCAAACGGTGGCCATCTTCAAGTGGCTTTGAGGATGATACAATCATTAAATTGGCTTTCACAAAATGAGGTTGGGGCTTATTCTCTAACGGATGAAGCAGAAATTCACAAAAAGATACCAGAAGAAATCCTCGACTTATACCACCTGCCTGTAGAGAGCTACTTAAAGGGAGAGCAGCAGCCCGGTATTCTCAAACATTGGATCGATCGCTCCCGCCAACGGTGGAATGTTGACGACCCGATGATAGCAGACTTCTTAGATGGGATTCTGGTCATACCGATCTTGCTCACACTCCACAAGCACAACCTACTTGTAGAAGACCAACATAAACCGTTGTTCTCACAATTGAGTGACTCTGTACGCGAGGAGTTGTACGAACTATTTGCAAGCCTTGGGTGGGCGCATCAGAAAGAAGGTCGTTTCTGTCTTACCGATGTAGGTCAATTTATAGTAGATCGGGCATTAATTACTGGCACTACAGCTTCCTACACTCCCATGTTATCTCGCATGACGGATGTACTATTTGGCGATTGTCGGGCGGTATTTTCCAGAAATGCTTTCGGTCAAGAAAGTCACATCGATCGCACTTTAAACGTGGTAGCAAGTGGATTTCAACACGAAAAGTATTTTGCTGATGTAGAGGATATCATCCTGTCTATTTTCAATCGGTTGCCCATTGAAGAGCAGCCGAAGTACGTTGTCGATATGGGGTGCGGGGATGGAACACTTTTAAAGCGGGTGTACGAAACCATCCGGTCAAAGTCCGCTAGAGGTAAAGAACTCCAGCAGTATCCCCTGTGCGCGATCGGCGTAGATTATAATGAAGCGTCAATAAATGCGACGGCACACACACTAGCCGATATTCCCCATCTAGTTTTGAAGGGAGATATTGGTGATCCGGAGCAAATGATAACTTCTTTGAAGGCTCATGGCATTCACGACCCAGAAAACATCCTTCACATTCGCTCCTTTCTCGATCATGACCGCCCCTTTATTCCCCCTCAGAATTTAGACAAGGTGCAGGCTCGCTCTGGGCTGCTATATCAAGGTGTTTATGTAGCTCCATCAGGAGATCCAATTCCTCCCCATATAATGGTGCAAAGTCTGGTAGAACACCTCGAACGATGGTCGAGAGTGGTTACCAAGCATGGTCTGATTATTTTGGAAGTCCACTGTCTAGAACCGGACGTGGTAAACAGGTTTTTAGACAAATGCGAGAATTTGCATTTCGATGCCTATCAAGCATTCTCAATGCAGCATCTTATAGAAGCAGATGTTTTTCTCATGGCGGCGGCAGAAGTCGGCTTATTCCCCAAGTTTGAGTTTTCCAAACGATATCCAAAGACATTTCCTTTCACCCGCATTACCCTCAGTTGTTTTGAGAAAAGAGCCTACACTATTCGTCACCCGCATTTGTCAGATATACCCGCCTTGGTCAACTTGGAAGCCAAATGTTGGTCAAAACATTTACAGGCATCTGCTGATGAAATCCGGCAACGGCTCGAACATTTCCCGAACGGGCATTGTGTTCTAGAAATAGACGGTCAAGTTGTGGGAGTCATTTATTCCCAAAGGATAAACAATATTGATGTACTGAAGAAGACGACTTATGTGCAAGTTCCGTCGTTGCATACCAGGCAAGGAGCGGTCATCCAACTTCTCAGTATAAATATCCTCCCAGAATTACAGGATAAGGGATTAGGTGACCAGCTCCGGGAATTTATGCTTCAGTTGTGTGCCCTAAAAGGCGGCATTGAGCGTGTGGTGTGCATAACTCGTTGCAAAAACTATGTTCAACACGCTCATATTCCAATCACAGAATACATTCGTCAGCAAAACGCTCTAGGGCAGCTTCTCGATCCAATTTTACAATTCCATCAGCAGGGTGGAGGCACAATTAAGGGAGTAATTCCTAACTACCGTCCAGAAGATGTGGATAATTTGGGCAATGGGATTTTAATTGAATATGACCTCAAGGCAGATGTTCATAATAGTGAAGAAAATTTCACTTACAACAACGCTCTAGTGTCAGCAACATCAGCAGAGAAAAAGCAGTTATTGGAGACTCGTATTCAGGAACAAGTAGCAAATATAATGGAAATTTCTATTGCCCAAATAGACATCACGCGATCGCTAATTCAACAGGGACTTGATTCTTTAATGGCACTTGAGCTGAGTCATTTACTTAAGAGCGAGATGGAGATGAACGTGTCCACAATGAAAATTATTCAAGGTTTGAGCATTTCCCAACTCGTCGAGCTATCGCTTGAGCAACTAGCTTTGCGGAGTATAAAGCTATCGGTTTCATCATCAGCCCAACCCAGTCAAGATACGGAAGAGTTTACTTTATGAACCTTAATCAATTTTTAACTGAACTCTCCGATATGGGTGTGAAGTTATGGACTGATGGCGACCAGTTGCGCGTTCGTGCTCCAAAGGGTGTACTGACACAAAAGCAACGTGACTTATTGACATTGCATAAGACAGAGCTTGTCACATTATTGCGTTCTAGCAACATGAGCGCAAGTGATATTGACCTACCTCTTGTAAGAGTCGGAAAACATCTGGACTTGCCTGTGTCTTTTGCTCAGCAGAGTATGTTGTTTCTCGATCGGCTAAATAGGGAAAGTTCGGTTTACAATGTAAGTTTCTCTATACGGATTATCGGTTCACTCTCTGTGACAGCTTTGGAGCAGAGTATCAACGAAATTATCCGCCGTCACGAAGCCATTCGGACTACCTTTGTTATGGTAGAGGGCGTCCCCATGCAGGCGATCGCGCCGAAGTTGACCATAACCCTTCCCGTAGTAGACTTGCAGGGGTTACTAGAAACAGAAGTGCAACTCTTAATTACCAAGTCGGTTCGCCAACCATTTAACTTGGAGAAAGGTCCTCTGTTGCGAGTCACCCTGCTGCGCCTTGAGCCTGAGTCTCACTTGTTGATATTGACCATGCACCACATAATTATGGATGGCTGGTCAATGGGGATATTCTTAAAAGAGTTAGGATCTCTCTATCAAGCCTTTACTGCTGGCGAGCCTTCTCCCTTACCAGAGTTAACTATACAATATGCTGATTTTGCGGTTTGGCAACGGCAATGGTTAACTGGGGAGGTTCTGGAAAAGCAACTGAACTATTGGAAACAACAGTTAGCTGACGCGCCGCCGTTGTTGGAGTTGCCAATCGATTATCCGCGCCCCCCGGTTCAGACTTTCTGTGGTGCTAGTAGGGAATTTCAACTCGACCCACATTTAACCAAGCAACTGGTAGCCTTGAGCCAAAAGTCCGATGTTACCCTGTTTATGACCCTGTTGGCGGCTTTCGCCATCTTACTCCATCGTTACAGTTCTCAGGATGATATTTGTATTGGTTCGCCCTTTGCTAACCGCAACCGCCCCGAAGTAAGATCGCTAATTGGCTTTTTTGTCAACTCGTTGGTGTTGCGTACCCAGATCGAAGGGAATCCTAGTTTCTTTGAGTTCCTCCTTCATGTGCGCTCTCTTGTCTTGGATGCTCACGCGCATCAGGATGTACCATTTGAAGAAGTGGTAAAAGCACTACAGCCAGAACGTTACACGAGCTACAATCCCTTGTTTCAGGTGATGTTTGTATTGGAGAATTTCTCGCTCTCTACTTTAGAGTTACCTGGCATTACCCTTACTCCAGAACTGGTAGAGCAGGGTACAGCAAAGTTTGATTTGTCCCTGTCAATTTGGGAGACAAAACAGGGACTAATTGGATCGTGGGAATATAACAGTGACCTGTTTGAGCCAGATACAATTGCCAGGATGGGTCTTCATTTCCAAACTTTATTAGAAGCAATTGTTGAAGCGCCCGACCAAAGAGTTGGGGAATTACCTTTGCTAACTGAGTCAGAAAGATATCAGTTACTGGTGGAGTGGAACAACACCACAAAAGAGTATCCCTTCGATAAGTGTATCCATCAATTATTTGAAGATCAGGTACGAAAAACGCCCCACTCCGTGGCGGTGGTACATGAAGATGAACAACTAACTTACCAGGAGTTAAATGAACGTGCAAATCAACTAGCACACTACTTGCAAACTCTTGGAGTAAGACCAGAAGTTTTGGTGGGGATTTGTGTAGATCGATCGCCCTTAATGGTAGTGGGATTGTTGGGAATTCTCAAAGCGGGTGGTGCTTATGTGCCACTAGATCCAGCCTACCCTGCTGAGCGCTTGGCTTATATGTTGAGTGATTCTCAGGTGAAGGTGCTGCTAACTCAGGAAAAATTAGCCGACACATTGCCGCAAAACCAAGCCAAACTAATCTGCTTAGATAGGGACTGGCCAGCGTCAGGCACGACTAGCCAGGAACATCTATTGACGGGGGTTAAGCCCAATAACTTGGCTTACGTCATTTATACTTCTGGGTCCACCGGACAGCCAAAAGGAGTGATGATATGCCATCAATCTGTGGTGAATTATATAGCAGCAAAGAAAGTCGCTTATGGTATGAACAGTAACGATCGCGTCCTGCAATTTTCATCCATCAGTTTTGATTATGCAGTCTGTGAAATCTATAACTGCCTAATCTGTGGTGGAACGCTGGTACTGCGTACCGATGAGATGTTAAGTTCCGTGAGTACCTTTTTGCAAAAGTGCCGGGAGTGGCAGCTAACAGTATTGGGACCGCCAACATTCTACTGGCATCTGTTGACTACTGAATTAGCAACGACTCAAAAGAGCTTACCGGAATCAGTAAGACTAATGTGTGTTGGGGGAGAACAAGTGCTTCCGGAAAAACTAATGCTGTGGCAAAAGTATGTAAACGATAGCAAGCACCGCCACCAGATGGGAAAACCCCCTCTGTTGATTAACGAATACGGTCCTACGGAAGCAACAGTAGATGCAACAATTTGCAATTTGTCAGAGTTAGTGCTGGAGGATACCCACTCGATTGTGCCGATTGGACGCCCGATCGCTAATGTCCAAGTATACATCCTCGATCAATATCTCCAAATTGTTCCAATCGGTGTACCGGGCGAATTGTATATCGGAGGAGCCGGTTTAGCCAGAGGTTATCTCAACCGCCCAGATTTAACGGCAGAGAAATTCATCCCCAATCCCTTTAGCAACGAATCTGAGGCACGCCTGTATAAAACTGGCGACCTTGTGCGCTATCGACCAGACGGAAACATTGAGTTTATCGGTCGCATTGACCATCAAGTGAAGATTCGCGGTTTCCGTATCGAACTCGGAGAAATTGAAACAGCAATCGGTCAGCACTCAGAAGTACGAGAGTGTGTAGTTATCGTCAGAACCAAAGAATCAGGCGACAAACAACTTGTTGCCTATGTAGTACCGAAACTCTCAACGCTTACCGCCAGTAAACTGCGTAGTTTCCTGCAACAAAAGCTACCCAACTACATGGTACCCGCCGCCTTTGTGGTCTTGGAGTCTCTGCCACTTACCCCCAATGGGAAAGTAGACCGTCGCGCCCTACCGGCCCCAGATAAATCTAGTTTCACAGATACCGGCTTTGTACCCCCAAGGGATGCCTTAGAAAGACAACTGGCGCAAATCTGGTCAGAAATTTTGGATGTTGAATCGGTGGGAGTGAAAGATAACTTCTTTGCTCTTGGGGGTCATTCGCTGTTAGCCGTCCGCTTGATGGCGATAGCAGATTTAGCGAATCTGATAAAAACTGAAAAAAATGTCCCAACTAATTTTTGTTTAGTTCCGATTCAGCCAAAAGGAAACAAGTCTCCTTTCTTCTGCATCCATGCTGTCGGCGGTGATGTTCTCTGCTATGCAGATTTAGCGGGTCATCTCGGCTTAGAGCAACCTTTTTACGCCTTGCGATCGCTAGGTTTAGATGGGTCGTGCGAACCTCTAACCCGAATTGAAGATATGGCTGCCACTTATATCAAAGCTTTGCAAACCATTCAGCCAGAGGGGCCCTACCAACTTGGAGGATGGTCTATCGGTGGGG
>JFJP01021063.1_pt1 | contig 9994 bp, 12 predicted proteins | sample 431651 | NCBI WGS metagenome assembly JFJP01 (sample SAMN02602958, study PRJNA72255) | Microbial mat metagenome, whole genome shotgun sequencing project. | biome: fresh water; feature: sink hole; material: water; isolation source: purple microbial (photo- and chemosynthetic) mats found in...
GTACCTCCCTCCGATCGGCTCGCCGGCTAGTCTATCCCTACGGCATGGACCACAAAGAAGGTCTTGATTCGGTGGTAGTATCTTTGTCGCAACTCGATTTCGTCGCCTACGCTCCGAAACCGTGGGCGGATGGGCTTCGCCCATTGTATCCGCCCACCGCCGCTCGGCGGCCGGTCGGCGCTACGCGCCTCCGATTTCTCGTCAGTCAGGGCTTCTTGACCGCCGGCTTCGCCTCGGCCTTGGCCTCGACCCGGGGTAGCTCGGCCGGCAGGATGCCGCCGACGTCGACCGGCGGGACGTCGGCGGCCGGCATCGGCGGGACGATCGCGTAGCGCAGCACCAGGGCGCAGGTGAGGCTGAACAGGCCGATGATCATGGCCGAGCGGCCGCGTTCAAACCAGCGTGTCGAGGCGACATCGGCCTGGTCGCGCTGCACCGCGGCGAAGACCTGCTCCTGGTTGACCTCGATCTTGGTGCCGCAGCGGCGGCAGTAGCGGGTGCCGATGGGATTGTCGTGACCACACGATTGGCAGGGGATCATGGCAGGCCCTCGACCGCCTTGGGCCAGGTGCGGCCGATCGCCTCGCGCCGCCGTGGCAGCAGGGCCGCGGTCGCCCGGACCACCGCGTCACGCTCGTCCTTCAACGCCTCGCCAAGCCTGAGCATGGCGTCGTCGGTGACGGTCGGCGAACTGGCGGCCAGGAGGAAGAGCAGGGCGGGAGACTCCTTGGCCTTGGGCAGCAGCAGCAGCAGCGCGCCGGCGTGGGCACGGGTCTCGGAGACCTTGCCGGCCTGCCACGCGCGGCGCAGCAGCACGGTGTGGGCGGCACGCAGCACGCTGAGGTGCGGCGGCGGTTCGCCCTCCTCGGCCTTGAGCCGGCCGGGATCGCGGCCGGCGTTGGCCGCCGCGATCGCCTCGAGCAGCCGTCCGTCGGCGGTGCCGGACAGTTCGACGTCGGCCGGCTTGCCGGCGGCGAGGCGCATCAGTCCGATGGCGGCGAGCACCGCCTGGCGGTCGGCGAGGCGCTGGCAGCGGGTGGCGACCCAGACCAGGCGGTCGAGGGCGGCGCCGTCGGACGGGTCTGCGGCGAGCAGGGCCGGGGTCGGCTCGTCGGGCACGCGGGCGGCCGCCGCCGTGGCCAGGCTCCGCGCGCTCTTGACCGTGCCGCGGCGCAACTGGTCGAAGGCCTCGCCGGTCTCGCTGATGGCGAGCCAGCGCTGGACGCCGCCCCAGGCGATCGCCGCCGCCAGGAGGATGAGGATGAGACCGCCGCCGAGCATGGCGAAGCCGATGGCATTGCGCTGCGAGGACGTCATTCGCGCACCTTGCCCAGGATCTGGTCGGGACCGATCACGCCCATGACCAGGCTGTCGCGCCGGTGCTCCTTGGTGAGCACGAAGTAGTGCCCGGCCGGCACGGTCATCGGTCCGATGTCATGGATGTCGCGGTAGGGGCCGTATTCATGCCAGTTCCGCGCCTCCTGCCCGTCGACCAGCAGTTCGCCTCCGCCCAGGCGCACGGTGTTGCCGGGCAGGGCGGCGATGAAGGCGAAGCTGATGTCCTCGGGGCCGTCGCCGAAGCGGTAGGCGAGCACATCGCCGACGAGGTAGGGCGGGGGGTTGAGCCACACGCCCGTCATCGGCACCAGACCGCCGATGTCATCGAAATCCGGAGGTACCTGCGCCCGCCGCAGCCAGGCCGGCAGCCAGGTGGCGGCCGCGACCAGGCCGATGACCAGGACGGCGAACCAGAGGAGCGTGCGGATGGCCCAGATCACGCCCCCGGTGTCGCGTCAGGCAGCGGTGGATGAAGCCCGCTGGCGTTCCAGTCGGACTGGGCGTGTCATCCGGGGGCGTGCCCCTTCCGCCCTGAGCCGCGGTGCCAGCATGCCAGGCATGACCTCCTGGCCCGCCTTGCCGCAGCCTGCACGACTAATCGTCATCTCCGGACCGAGCGGCGCCGGCAAGAGCACGGTGATCCAGCGCGCCTGCGCCATCGAGCCACGCCTGGTCCGCTGCCTCAGCTGCACCACGCGGGCCCCGCGCGGAAGCGAGCGCGACGGCGTCGACTACTGGTTCCTCGCCCAGGAGGAGTTCGACCGCCGCGCCGCCGCCGGCGGCTTCCTCGAGCACGCCGTGGTCTTCGGCAAGGCGAGCTACGGCACGCCGCGCGCCTTCGTCGAGCAGCAGCTGGCGGCCGGCAACAGCGTGATCAAGGACGTCGATGTGCAGGGCGCGGGGCAGATCCGCGCCAGCTTCCCGCAGGCGGTCCAGGTGTTCCTCATCCCGCCCGACCCGGCCGAGGTCGAGCGCCGGCTGCGCGGTCGGGGCACCGACGCCCCCGAAGTGGTCGCCCGCCGTCTGGCCGAGGCCGAGCGCGAGGTCGCGCGCTGGCGGGACTACGACTACCTGATCGTCAATGCCGAGGTCGAGCGCGCCGCCGCCGATCTGCTGGCGGTGCTGCGCGTCAGCGCGCTCAGGATCCCGCCGCGCTGAACGGCCGGGCGAGGGCCCAGCCGGCCCAGCAGGCGAGCAGGCACGCCAGCATCGAGCCGACGGCGTAGCCGGCGGCGGCGCCGTAGCGCTCGCCCTGCAGCAGCGTCAGCGTCTGCAGGCTGTAGGCCGAGAAGGTGGTGAAGCCGCCGAGGACGCCGGTGATCAGCAGAAGACGCAGCGATTCGCGGCCGAGCAGCGCCGCCGCTGCACCGATGGCCAGGCCGCCGAGGAGGTTGACCGCCAGCGTGCCCCAGGGGAAGCCGGGCCCGGTGCGCTCGTCGATCCAGCCGGCCAGGGCCCAGCGCGCGACGCCACCGGCGGCGGAACCCAGGGCGACGAGCAGGATCGGCGGCATGGCGGAGGTTAGAAGGCGATGCGGCCGCGCAAAGCCGCGAACGGAGCGGCCTCGAGCGCCAGGCCGTTGCGGCGGGCGTCGGTGCTGTCCTCGGCCTCGCCCAGCCGGCGGGCGGTGGCGACGCCGGCCAGCGCGTCGAACTGGACCATCGGTCCGAAGCCGAGGCGCACGCCGCCGGACCACTCCCACTGGCTGAGCTCGAGGCGGTCGTCGTTGCGCGCGCGATCGGCGCGCCGCCACTGCTGGCGGTTCCACTTCGCCTCGCCGAAGACCCGCCACGGGCCGTCGATGCGGTGCTCGGCGGAGACGGATGGCAGCGGTCCGAGCACGGCGTTGACCCGCCAGGCATCGGCGCGGTAGGTGATGACCGAGAACGGCACGCCCAGCAGCAGCATCCACGATCCGCGCGTGCCCTGCCAGGCGACCAGCGGCAGCACCGGCACATCGCCGAAGATGACGCGATCGGCGTCGTAGTTCAGCGCCAGCAGGAGGCCGTCGGCGCCCTCGTCGCCGAGGCCGATGCGGGTGAACACCGTGGCGGTGCCGCCCCACGTCATGCCATCGGCCACCGACGGCTGGCCGTCGCGCGTGGCGGTGGCGGTGGTGCCGACCACGCTGCCGCCGCCGAGCAGCCGCTTCCACGTCGCGCCGAGACCGGCGTCGAGGTACGCCCCGTCCGGCGCGGCCCCGCCGGGCAGGACGGCATCGCCGACGATGCCGGTGCGCGCCGCGCGCACGTTCAGCCAGCCCTCGTCGCGCTCGCCGCGCAGGCCCAGCCACGATCCGGCGAACATCTCGTGATCGAAGGCGAGGCTGCCGCCGCCGTCACGGTCGTCTGCCTCGCCCTGGGCGCGCAGCTCGCCTGCCAGCCGCCACGACATGTCGGGCGGGGTCGGACGCGGACTGAAGGCGGTGAAGAGCTCCTCGACCGCGCCGACGGCGGCGCACAGGCAGAGCAGGGGCAGGACGCGCATGCGGCGAGGCTGCGGGACGGACGTGGAGGGCAAGGTGCGAAACCTTGACCATCCGTCCGCCGGCGGCGAAGCTCCGCCGTGCGCCAGCTCATCCTGCTCGTCATCCCGGCCACCGCCTGCGCCGCCCAGCTCGAGGTGCTGTCGTTGCTCAGCTGGCAGCGCCTGCCGGTGGGCGACCGGGCGATGGCCGAGGGCGGCGCGGTCGTGGCGCGGATCAACGGGCCGTCGGCCGGCTATGGCAACCCGGCCGGTCTCGCCGATCTCGCCATGCCGACGGTCAGCGGTACGGTCGACGTGCTGGAATACACCCGGGTGGCCTCGCGCACGCCTGGTGGAACCGCAGCCACCGCCGACGATGTGGGATTGAAGCCCAACCTGGTCGGTTTCGCCAATGCGCTCGAGGGCGGCGCCGGCGGCTGGGCCTTCACCCTGGCCAGCCCGCTCACGTGGAGCTCGGGCCTGGAGGTGCGCACCGACACTTCGACCGGCTCGCGCCGCGACGACGGCCGCTCGACCCTGGAGATGACCGCGGTGGGGCTGACCTGGGGCCGCCGGCTGGCGCCGAGCCTCTGCGCCGGCCTCGGCCTTGAAGCCTGGCTCACCGACTACCGCTTCGATACCGGCACCTCGGCCCAGGACGCCACCAGCGTGCTGACCGCCACCTACACGGAACGTGGCCGCCAGACCGCGCTGCGCGGTGTGTTCGGGGTGCAGTGGGCGGGAGACGGCTGGCAGCTCGGCGGGCTGCTGCGCACGCCCGGACTGCTGCTGCTCGGCCAGGGCTCGATCAGCGGATCGTCGACCAGCGGCAACGGCACCACCACCAGACAGACCGACATCAGCGACGATGACGCTGCTTTCGCCGTGCCGCTGCCCTGGCAGCTGGTGATCGGCGCGGCCTGGATGCCGGCGGCGATCCCCGGCCTCGAACTGGAGGCGGACCTCGACATCCATGCTGGCAGCGACGCCGAGGATGTCTTCGGTCAGGCAGCCGGCCTGTCGATCTCGATGACGGGCGCGGTGCGCACCGTCCAGGGTGTCAGCCAGGCGGCTCGCACCGTCGATCTGCGGCCGGTGGTGAATCCACGCTTCGGCCTGCGCTACCGCTTTCCCGGCACCCTGTTCGACCGCACCATCTACGGCCACCTGGGCGGCTACATCGAGCGCAGCCCGGTCGACAGCTCGGAGGTGTTTTCGCAGCTCGATCTGCTCGGCGGCACCGCTGGGGTGTCGTTCGAGAAGGGACCCATGCAGGTGACCATCGCCGCTGCCTACGTCACCAGCGGGACGGTCCAGGACGCCCTCGGCTACGTGTCCTCGCCTGGCTCCGGGATCAACCCCGAGCTCGATGATACAGACGCCAGCTACGCCGTGCGCACGTTCTCGATGAGCCTGGGTTCCAGCTACCGGTTCTAGCCGGGTTCAGCCCTTCGGAGGAATGATCTGCGTCGGCAGGGTGCCGTCGCCAACCGGAGCCGGCTGCGCCTCGACGGCCGATGCCGGGGTGGCGGCTGGGGCGGCGGGTGTGGCGGGCTGACCAGCCTCTTCGAGCTTGGCCTCCTCCTCCAGCTCCTTGGCCAGCTTGTCGAGGTCCTCGAGGTCCTCGTCATCCCAGTAATCGTCTTCGCGGACGAGCAGGTAGGTCAGCATGCCTCCGCCGATGAACAGGTTGAGGCAGTAGCCGAGGACCAGGGCGCCGATCAGGGTCTGCCAGAAGCCGCCGACCAGGCCGGAACCCCAGCGGTAGAAGGGTTCGGTCTCCTGGCGCACGCCCCAGAAGCCGGGCTGTTGGGCGCCCATCGGCCGCAGGCCGGCGACCTGCATGACCACATCGACCGGATTGATGACGAAGCTCAGGCCGCGGTCGGCGATCTCCTGGGCGCGGTCTTCGACCCGGGTCGGGTCGCTGCGACCGCTCTCGGCGCTCCACGCCGGCTGCTGCGCGGCGACGAAGCGCAGGTAGCCAGTGGCTGCGGAACTGATGCCGAAGGCGAAGAGCATGAAGAAGACGGTCAGGACGAGGCTGGCGACCAGGATGTGCGGCCGGGTGCCGACCGCCTCGATGGTGTCGACGACGTTGTCGAACCAGCCATGGCGGCGCACCGCGACGATGGCCGGGAAGACGAAGGTGCTGAACAGGACGGCCAGCAGCAGCAGCAGGCCGAAGATGGCGGCGCAGAAGCCGAGCGGGTAGAGCAGGCCGTACAGCGCGCCGCCGGCGTAGGGGATCGAGCCGACGAACATCGGGAACGAGCAGGGCGGCCAGGAACACCGGCACCAGCACGGCCGCCAGGACGCGGCCCTTGAACTGGCCGAACGCCTCGCCGAAGGAGAGGAACTCGTCGTCGAGCAGATCGGCCTTCATGAACACCGCGACCAGGGTGGCGCCGACCCCGAACACGCTGAGGCCGACCAGCAGGAACGCGCTCCAGACCGGCCACCACCAGGCACCGAGCTCGGGGCTCAGGCGGCCGAAGAGATGGACCCACAGGCCGAGCACGACCAGGGTGACGGCCGACACCAGCATGCACTTGGGCTTGAACGCCAGCATCGGCGCCGTGAACAGGTCCTTCCAGCCCCACTTGCGCGGCTCGGGCTTCCACTCGGCGGGTGGCTGGGCGGTCTCGGGCTTGGCGGCATCGGGCTGCTGCTGGTCGCTCATGGCGGGGCAGGCTAGGGGATGCGGTGGGCGCGGCAACGATTCCCATTGCCCCAGGATCCCCGTTGCCCCGGGGGGCAATCAGCCTCCAGCCTCCGCGGCGATGAGAGGTCCTTGGCACCCCTTCCCGCATCCTGTATAGATCGGGACATGGAGGACGATCGTCTCGTCCAGCTGGCGCTCTCGCGCGGCTACGTCACACCCGAGCAGGTCGAACGCGCCAAGGCCGAGCAGAAGTCGCTCGCCGATCGCGGCATCGATCACGGTGTCTATTTCCTGCTGCAGGACCTCGGTTTCCTCGCCGAGGCCGACGCCCGCGACCTGCGCCGTTCGGTCAGCTCATCGGCGATCCGCGCTCTCGAGGTCGAGGGGTTCGTCATCCAGGGCCGGCTCGGCAGCGGTGGCATGGGCGACGTCTTCCGTGCCAGCCACCCCGATGGGCGCAAGGCGGCGGTGAAGCTCCTCTCCGGAAAGCTGGCCAAGAGCGAGGAGTACGTGCGCCGCTTCCTGCGCGAGTCGCGCGCGATGCAGCGCCTGTCCCACCCCAACATCGTCGGCGTGTTCGGTTCCGGCGAGAGCCTGGGTACGCGCTACATCCTCATGGAACTGGTCGACGGGCCGAGTCTGAAGTCCTGGCTGGTGGAAAAGGGCAAGCTCGATCCCGGACATGCCGCCGTGCTGCTGCGGCAGATGGCCGAGGCGCTTGACGCGGCCTGGAGCCACGGCGTGCTGCACCGCGACGTCAAACCGGCGAACATCCTGCTCGGGCCGCCGCCACCCGGCTCGGGCGAGCCGTTCCACGCCAAGCTCTGTGATTTCGGCCTCGCCCGCCTCGGTCCTGACGCAGGTGAAGCCGACCTGTCGCACGGTGGCCTCACCGGCACCGGTCTGGCCCTCGGCACGCCGCACTACATGAGCCCCGAGCAGGCCAGCGGCGAGCACGATGTCGACCAACGCGCCGACATCTACGGACTCGGCGCCACCCTCTACCACGCCCTGCTCGGCCAGACCATGTACAGCGGCAAGAGCTCGGCGGTGATCATGTACAAGCAGGTCACCGAGAACGTCGATCTCGACCTGCTGCGCCAGGCCGGGGTCGCGATCTGCTCGGCGCCATGCTGCAGAAGCGTCGCAGCGCGCGCATCGCCACCTGGGCCGAGGTGCTGGCGCGCGCCAGGGTCCTGGCGCCGGGCGGGGCGGCGCCGGCGGTCAGGCCGGCCGCTCCCCCGCCGGCCGCGCCCCCCGCACCGCCCACTCCTCCACCCGCGCCTCCGCCTGCAGCCAGTCAGGCGGCCCCGGTCGCTCCGCCTGCGGCCGCGGCCGACCGCTCCAGCCTCGGCCGGATGGTCCTGGTCAGACGATAGCCCTCCTCGTCGCGGTCGCCGTCGGGTGGGCGTTGTCGCGAGGACAGCCCGCCGCGGTCGGCCCCGACGGCCTCGCTGCGGCCCTCGCCGCGGTCGGACAGGGTGGCGAGGCGTCCCGCACCATCACCCTCCTGCCCGGCACCTATCCCGGGACATTGCGGCTTGGCGCGGCTCATCGTGGCCTGCGTCTGCGCGCCGCCGGTCCGGGCGTCGAACTGGTCGGACAGGGGCAGTCGCCTGCCCTGCGCTGCGAGCCGGGACTGCTCGATGCGCGGCTGGACGGCGTGCTGCTGCGCGGCGGGGGCGACGTCTCCCTGGAGACGGTGGGCGCCTGTGAACTGCACCTCGCCGCCGTCCGCCTCGACGGCGGGCTGCTGGTGGGCGGCGGCTCAGTGGTGGCCCGCCAGACCCAGATCAGCGGGCGTGTCCAGGTCGGCGACCGGGGCATGTTCGATTGCGCCGCCGGTCGCATCACCGGGCCGGTGACGGTCGAGCGCGCCGACCTGCGTCTGGCGGGCACCGTGCTGCATGGCCGTCTGAGCGTGCGCTCCGGTTCGGTGGCCTGCGATGCGGTGCGGGTCCAGACCGGGGAATCGCCTGCGGTCGCGCTTGAGCATGCGCGCTGCACCGCGGTGGATCTGCTCATCGCCGCTGGGGGCGTGGGCATCGAGGCGCGCGGCTGCGACCTCGCCGAAGTGCGCGGCCTGACCGTGACCGGTCCTGGGCCGTCGCTCGTCTGGGAGGGCGAGCGCCAGGCCGCGTGGCGCTGGGAACGCTTCGCCCTCGATACCCCGCCTCGTGGGCTGCCCGGCGTCCTGCCGGCCGGTCCCGGCGCCGATCCCACCCGCCTGCCACCCTGAACCCAGCCTTGCACCGCGCCCGCCCCCGGGCTAGACCAAGCCAACCAGCGAGGATCGCATGCCCAAGACCGTGCTTGTCGTTGATGATAGCGCCATGATGCGCAAGATCGTGATCAAGAACCTCAAGGACTGCGGCTACGACGTGACCGTGGTCGAGGCAGGCGACGGCAAGGAGGGGCTCGACAAGTTCGCCGCTGGCGGCGTCGACCTAGTGCTGTCCGACTGGAACATGCCCAACATGGACGGCCTGACCATGGTGCGGGAGATCCGCAAGCTCGACCCCGAGAAGAAGGTGCCGGTGATCATGATCACCACCGAGGGCTCGGCCGACAAGGTCAAGGACGCCGTCCTCGCCGGGGCGAGCAACTACCTGGCGAAGCCGTTCACTGCCGAGCGCTTCAAGGAGAAGCTGGGCAAGATCCTTGGTTGAAGGCACCGCCATTGCCCCAGGGGTCAGGGGTCAGGGGTTAGGGCCGTAAGGCTGGATCGTTACGGACCACCACGGCGTTACGAACCACGGCCCCGAACGCGATACCGGCACCGCGCCACGACCCCAAACCCTCACCCCCAACCCTTGTGGCAATGACCGTGGCCATGACCCCAACCATCCTGGTCGTTGACGACGAGCCATCCATCCGCCAAGCGGTGGTACGGGCCTTTGCGGATCTGACGGTGCGCGAGGCCGAGACCTGCGCCCAGGCGCTGGAGCTTGCCCGCGAGGCCTATCCCGACCTGTGCATCCTCGATCAGAGGCTGCCTGACGGTTCGGGCATCGACCTGGTCGCCCGCCTCAAAGGCATCGACCCCGACCTGCCGGTCGTGCTGCTGACCGGGCACGGGTCGGTCGACCTCGCGGTCGAGGCGCTCAAGGTCGGCGTCGCCGATTTCCTCGAGAAGCCGTTCCCGCTCGAACGTCTGCGCACCACGGTGCGCAACCTGCTGGAGAAGCAGGCCCTTGGCCGCCAGGTGAAGCGGCTGTCCGGGCGCAACGACGGCCGCAGCAGGATGGTCGCGCAGAGCGCGGCGATGAAGAAGGTCCTGGCCCTGATCAAGCGCGTCGCCGGGGTGCCCTCGACCACGGTGCTGATCCAGGGCGAGAGCGGGGTCGGCAAGGAGCTGGTCGCCAAGGCCATCCACGAGCGCAGCGCGCGCGCCGACAAGGCCTTCGTCGCGATCAACTGCGCTGCGTTGTCGGAGCATCTGCTCGAGGCCGAGCTGTTCGGCTATGAGAAGGGCGCCTTCACCGGCGCCGACAGCAAGGGCAAGTCGGGCCTCTTCGAGGTCGC
>JFJP01019036.1_pt1 | contig 9993 bp, 9 predicted proteins | sample 431651 | NCBI WGS metagenome assembly JFJP01 (sample SAMN02602958, study PRJNA72255) | Microbial mat metagenome, whole genome shotgun sequencing project. | biome: fresh water; feature: sink hole; material: water; isolation source: purple microbial (photo- and chemosynthetic) mats found in...
TGGGGGCAACGGTCAGCATCATCCTGCTGGCCCCGACACTGCTCGCCTTTGCCGCCGACCGGATCGTGCAGCGGCGCTCGCACGCCGTGCTGACGGCCCGCAGTGTGCCGATGGCACCGGAACCGGTGTTCTGGAGGGATCTCCTGTTTGGCACGTTCTGCTGGACCACGGCGCTGGCTGTGCTGGCCGTGCTCTTCACCGCCGGATTGGCCTCGTTCGTGGCGATGTGGCCGTATTCGTTCTCACATCCCGAGATCTACCCGAAACTTTGGACCCTTTCCAACTACCTGTTCGCGAATGTCGGCGGTGGGGGCTACAATGCCTTTTTCACCAGCCTGCGCATGTCGGCCTGGACGGCGGTGGGCGGCACGGTAGTCACGTTTGCGAGCGCCTGGCTGATCGAGAAGACACAGGGCGCCGAACGGTTGCGCCAGGCGGGGTACCTGCTGTCGATCACCCCGCTGGCATTGCCCGGCCTGGTGATCGGGATCGCCTATGTATTCTTCTTCAACCGCCCCGGTTTCAGCTTGCCCTTTGTGTCTTTTCAAATCGCCAATCCGTTTGTCTGGCTCTATGGCACCATGGCTATCCTGGTATTGTCGAACATCATCCACTTCTACACCGTCAGCTTCCTCACCGCCACCACGGCACTGCGGCAGCTCGACAAGGAATTCGAGGTGGTATCCGAGTCCATGTCGGTGCCTTTTTACAGCACATTCCTGCGCGTGACGGTGCCTATCTGCTTCCCGGCGGTTATTGAAATCGCCGCGTATTATTTCGTCAGTTCCATGGCGACCGTATCGGCGGTGATTTTCCTTTACACCAGCCGACTGCCACGCCGGCGATACTGCCGCCGCCGCCGCGATGTGCATGCTGATCGTCGGGGCCAATATAGCGGTGCGTCTGGCGGCAGAGGGGATCTGCTGGGTGTTTAATCGAAAAACCAGGGCGTGGAGAAAATGACGACAAGGTCACATGCATCCGCGATTGACGCCTGCGCCGAGGGCGACATCAATCTTTCATCATGGCGAAAGCAGCGGATGGAGCAGCTTTCAGATCCGGAAACACGCTGGCTGCTGGCTGAAGATGCACGGCTTTTCATGCACCAGTCGCTCTCTACCCCCTGCATGGATGTGGTGGAGAAGGCATCCGGGACAATGCTGCAATGCCTGTCCGGTGCCCGCCTGCTCGATTTTCACGGCAACAATGTGCATCAGGCGGGCCACGCCCATCCGGCAATCGTCCAGGCGGTCAAGCTGCAGCTTGATACATTGACTTTCTGTCCGCGCCGGTTCACCAACAGGGTGGCGATTGATCTGGCCAGGCGGCTGGTGCGAGTTGCACCCGAACCGCTATCCAAGGTCCTGCTGGCTCCCGGCGGATCCGAAGCGATCAGCATGGCACTGCGGCTGGCAAGGCTGGTCACCGGGCGGTACAAGACAGTCTCGTTCTGGGATAGCTTCCACGGTGCCACGCTGGATGCCATCGCCGTTGGAGGCGAACGGTTGTTTCGCGATGGAAGCGAACCGCTGCTGCCGGGTGCCCTGCATATCCCGCCCCCGGTGGTACCCCCGTCGCACCGCGAATCCCCGGCCGTCGAGGCGATGCGCGACCCCGATCATCTGGACTACCTCATGCGGCGGGAGGGCGGAATCGGGGCGCTGATCGCCGAACCCTTCCGCTACAGCTTTGCCATGCCACCGCCGCGTGACTACTGGGCGCAGGTCCAGCGCATCTGCCGCAAACACGGGGCCTTGCTGATTTTCGATGAAATGCGGGGATCGGCGTCACGCCGGATATCCTTGTGATCGGCAAGGGGCTTGGCGGTGGCCTCTTCCCGCTATCGGCCATTCTGGCGGATCCTGCCCTGGATGTCGTTGGCCATACCGCGCTCGGCCATTTTACCCATGAAAAATCGCCGATCGGCTCGGCTGCCGCGCTGGCTCTGATACAGGTGATCGAGGACGAGCAACTGCTGCTGCAGGCCCGCGACAAGGGGCAGCGCCTGCTCGATGCGCTGACGGATCTAGGGCAGCGCCATACGGGGATCGGCATGGTTTCCGGCATCGGCCTGCAACTGGCGGTTGAACTCGTGAATACCACCGGCCGTCCAGACACCCGGCGGGCGGATCGGGTCCTGGACCACTGCCTCCAGAACGGGCTCAGTTTCAAGATCGCCGGGGGTAATATCCTCAGCCTGGCCCCGCCGCTGAATATCACCGACACCGAACTGACAAGCGCCACGCGGATCCTTGATCAGGCGTTGCGCGAAACGAACATAACCGGAGAAAAATAATGAACATGAACGAGCTTCCCGAGAATCCCTACTTGCTGCTGACCCCCGGACCGCTAAGCACAACCCCGACGGTCAAGGCCGTCATGCTGCGCGACTGGTGTACCTGGGATCGCGATTACAACGACATCGTACAGGACATCCGCCACCGCCTTGTCGTGCTGGGCGGGGCACCGGGATTCAGCGCCGTCCTGATGCAAGGCAGCGGCACCTTCAGCGTCGAGGCCGCCATTGGCAGCATGATGCCGCCATCGGGGAGCAAGCTGCTGGTCCTGGCCAATGGTGCCTACGGCGACCGCATCGCCGCGATTGCCACGGCACTGCGGATCCCGCTGGTAGTCCACAACAGCGGCGAGATGGCCACGCCAAACATCGACCTCATGCGCCGCGAGCTGTCGGGCGACCCCACCATCACGCATGTCGCCTGCGTCCACTGCGAAACCACCACCGGGATGCTAAACCCCATTGAAACCATCGGCCCCGTGGTCAAGGCACAGGGCCGGCTATTCATGGTCGACGCCATGAGCAGTTTCGGAGGGATGCCGATCGACCTAGACGCTTGCGGGGTGGATGTGCTGATCAGTTCCGCGAATAAATGCATCCAGGGGGTTCCCGGTTTCGGGTTCATCCTCGTACGCGAGGCATTGCTAAAAACCTGGAAAGGGCAGGCCAGATCCCTCTCGCTGGATGTCTATGACCAGTGGCAGACGATGGAATCGCAGGGCGGGAAATGGCGGTTCACCTCGCCAACCCATGTGGTGCGTGCATTTGCCCAGGCGCTTAACGAGTTGGATGCCGAAGGGGGGATTCCCGCCCGCTATGCCCGCTACCGCGAGAACCAACGCATCCTAGTCGAGGGCATGACGGCACTAGGATATGAGCCACTCCTGCCTCGGGCACTCCAATCCGCCTTCATCACCTCATTCCGCAATCCCGCCAACTTCAGCTTCAAGCCGTTTTACGAAGCCCTCAAGACCCGCGGCTTTGTCATCTATCCGGGCAAGGTATCCAATGCGGAATGCTTCCGGATTGGGACCATCGGCGACGTCACACCCGCCCGGATAAGCGACCTGCTCGCCGCCGTTGCCGGGGTATGACATTGCAGCCAATTTCGCGACGACGGTCATTCATGATTCGGAGCCGCTACCGGCCCGGATCCCTACCGGGAAAATGGGCTAGGGTTGGGTTCCAGACAAATGCTGCAAGGCCAGCACGGCGTAGGCGGTTACCAGGACGGGATCCCCTTCCCAGTAGCGGCCAGCATCATTACGCCAGTACCCTTGCCCGTTGGGCTCGGTGGTCTGCGAGCTGATCAATTTATCGGCAACGTCCTTGCGCCAGTTGACCGCTGGTAGTCCCTCGCGGGGGATGTGATCCGCGCCATACGCCGTGAGCGAGCGCGAAAGGACGTTGAAGAAGAAGAAATAACCTTCCATACCCATGCCCGGATTCTCATCCAACGACCAGTGCCGCGAGGCCCAGTCGAACGCTGAGCGGACACGGGGATCATCACGATCCACACCGGCATAAACCAGCCCCAGCAATCCAGAATAGGTCATGCTGCCGTAGGAGCGGAACACGACTTTCCCGGCGGTATTCGTGGTGGTTCCCGCTTTCGATTCGTCCGGCTTGTAGAAGAATCCACCTTGCTCGGCACCGCCAGCCTCCGGCGTATTCTGCATGCGCGTTATAAAGGCCGCCGTCGCCTGCCAATCCACCTTCGGGCGATCTTCACCGGCCGGCCTCAGGTCCTCGGCGCTTTCGGTAAACCGCATAGCCTCGGCCGCATAGACGGTGTTCATCAGGTCGGCATACATGCGATCCGTGCTGCGGTCATAGCCAAACCCGCCATGGTACGCATCATCGCCGGTATGCTGACTCTTGGCGACAAAGGCACGGGCATCCAGGACGATCCGCGTGAAGGCGGGATCTTTGGACGCATGCAGGGTGGTCATGCAGATCGCGGTGTTGTAGTTGCTCAATCCACCGCCCTGGCGACCGGCCACCGGACGGTAGATCCCGCCATCGGGCTGGACACAGCTTTTCAGGAATGCAAGGGCTGGCGGTACGCATTTAGCCCGCTGCGGATGTTCCGAGCGGATAAAGGCCCAGGCGGCCATCGCGGTCAAGGCCGGGAACTGGTCATTTGACCATGCCCCGTTTTCCTTCTGCTGCAAAGCCAGCCAATCCAGCGCCCGGTCAACCGAGGCATTGATTTCATGTTGCATCGACACGCCAACCCCTGCCCCCTCATCGGCGACGCCCGGCAGCGCGGCCTCCTGCCCCCATGCGACAGCCCCGACACCAAACCACACGGCCATTCCTGCAACCAACATCAACGTCTTCATCAACACCTCCGTTTTAACATAAACTTGATTCACCAAGGATCGCATTCTCCCCTACTATCGTCTTTGCCTGTTGTTTGGTTCAAAAATACTGCATCCAGCGTCATTTTGTCGAGCGAGTAAATCGGCAAATTATTCTGATAGGGTGGCGCGTTGGATGCCTACCCAAATTCCGGGGCGAACGCAATTCGTGCGACGGTTTTGCAACTGGCCGCGACGACACTCGAGCCCACGACGTAGCCAGCCTTGCGAAATGTGACATATAGCATGTGCCGTTCTGCACCCAACGCACCCTTGTTTTGTGGTCATCAGTCTGGTAATGATCTTCCGGTGGATTGATCCGGCAGGCCCCGCCTTCCGTGCCCTGAAACTGGGTGATGTCATTCTCGGCATAGCCGGGAACCGGGTATATGCATGGTCCGTTGGGCGGCTATGGCGCGATCAACCAGATGGGACTGACTTCGATGACAACGGCAAGTCCGATTCCGCCGCGATCTTCTTTGATCTGATGGGCAACCGTGAAGGGGCCGAGTTCTTTTCCGACATGCTGCTGGCCTCTTCGGTCAGTGGTCGCGAGGCGGGGCATTGCGGGTGTTTCTGAAGCCATCTCTGGGGAGGGATTGGTGCGGCCCGCAGCGGGGATTTTGCGCTGAGGGCGTTCATGAACGAAATGAACTGGGCCTTCACGCTGGAACGTCAGCCAGACGGACGGATGGTGATCGAGAAGATCAAGGCGTTGGAGGCGCTGGCGGCCGGCGATGAACTCGTAAGTATCGCGAGTAAGCTGAAGCAGTAGGTTGAACTAAAAGGAAAAACAATGAATCGAAGGATGATGTGTGCAAGGTTGATGTTATCGACGACGGTGCTTGTCGGCGTTGCCAACGGGCAGGATCTGGTGCGAGGGGAAACCCGCATCGATAGGCCGGCGCAGGGCGAGGGGATGTCTGTTCTCCGCAGACGGTGCGGGATTTCTCTGCTATCGGATATATCTTTGCCCGTCGCCTCTACATGGCCACGCAGGTGCCGATCGGAATGATCAATGTCTCGCGCGGCGGAACCACCGTGGAGACCTGGACTCCGTTGGCCGTGCTGCGCCAGATCGACAGGAAGCAGGCTGGCACGGGTAATACCAGCCTTCGGGCCGAGCGCCTCCCGCCATACCGAGTGGATGCACGTCCGTTGGAATGGGCATTTTTGCTCGAACCCAATAAATTCAGTGAGGGCGCTTAGCGCGAAATCGCTTAGATAAGTTCGGGCTGTAGGTTTCCAACGGGGTTGTATGCCGAATTATTGTGCTTGCGGTAAAAAAATAAAAGTGCAACAATCGGGAGCATCGGGAATTTAATGGTTTGTATTTGCAGTCCATGCAAAATAGTTGGGAGGTAGCGATATGGTCAAACTGATACTGATAGAGGATGACCCTGGTGTTCGGGACTACTTCAAGTCCGTGGTCAACCGCATGGGGCACGAATTGCTCACCGCTGTGGATGGCCCGAGCGGGGTCAAGCTCGTCGCGGAGCAGCACGCCGATGTGATCATGAGCGACCTGAATATGCCCGGTGAACCCAATGGCATGGGGTTGGTCCGGAAAATCCGCGAACTGCGTCCAGAGACTCCGTTGATTGTGGTGTCCGGTTATCCGACCAAGGAGCGGTTGGATGAATGCAAGGCATTGGGGATCGAGGATTTCCTGACCAAGCCTTTTGAAATGACATTTTTCAGTTCGGTCATTACGCGGCTGCTTGCCAAGCATCCGCGATCCGAATAAATCACGAATGGCGATACGATCATGACGGATAAAACCCCTATTGGTATAGATTTCCTGGATAGCCGCTATGGCGGTGCCTTCCGTGGACGGCCCTTGTTGGTCAGCGGTCCGGCAAAAGCCGGCAAGACTGCGGCGGCATTCCATTTCCTGCGGCGCGGGTTACGGTTGCGCGAGCGCTGTCTCATGCTGACCGCCAAGCCGGCGGCCGATATCGTGGTGCAGGCCGATGCGATGGGGCTGGATTTCACCCCGGCCGTGGAGTCTGGTGACCTGATTCTGCTGGAGTATGCCGATGATGTGCCGGGGCGGCACAATGAGACGGAAATCACCTTGCCGCCCAACAGCTTTATGCAGCTCGCGGAGATTATCGCCGAGCAGGCGGTGGCTCGGCTGGTTCTGGATTCATGCCTGCCATGGGTCGCGGTGAAAAGTGTGGTGCGGCTGGAAGAACATGTGTTCTCGTTTATCCGATCCCTTGATCGCATGGGCGTGACGTCGCTCTTGACCATCCCCAAGGCGGCCTCGCTGGCCGCCTCGCGGCTGTACAAATTGATCGTGGCACAGGTTCCGATCTCGGTGGTTATGGATTGTGATCCGAAAGGCGGTGCCCGGACGCTGATTGTGCATAAGTATCTCGGGATGGACGATAAGGTCGGTTTGGAAATTCCCTTCGAGATTCTCCCGGGCGTGGGAATTACGGAACTTTCCAATCATCCAGCGCCAGCGGTTGCAGCACCGGTGTTTGCGCCCGCACCGGCAGCACCGCTCCGGCCACCCGCCCCCGTGGCAACGCCGTCCATGGATCCTGAATGGAACGTTCCGACGATGTCACCGCCGCCTGCGCCTGCCTCCCCCCCGTCGCATGTCCCGTTCGCAACCCCGGAAACGACCGTTGGACCCACCTTTGCGCCGTCTGTGCCCAAACGGAATACGCCAGCCAAGGGCGGAGTTCGCTTCTCTGAAAACGTTTGGTAAAGCGAGGGGTTGTGCTATTCATGCTTGAGGAAATTGCAGATTCCATCACCCCTTCCGGTATCGCGGCCGCCGTGGTTGGCTGTGTTGCTGCCGTGATTATCCTGGTGATGCGTGTCCGCGAGAAGTCTCCTTACCAGCGAATTTCCACGGCACCGTCGGAACCGCCTTCGGTAACCCCTCCCCTGTCAGCGCCCCCTTCAGTTGACGGTTCCCCGATCGCCCCTGCGCCTGTGATGCCCTCGGGGGCTCCATCCGCCGCCCCCGCTGTTCCCGTAGCAACCTTGCCAGAACCCCAGTCTGCGGAGGTTCCGGCAACCGTTCCCTTGCCAACGATCCCCGCCCTAGCTCCGGCAGGCGCGATACCGGCGGCGCCAGCCAGCCCTCCGAAGAAAATTGCGTTTAAAGCCTATACTCCACCTGTGGATAAAGCAGGTAAACGCTGATGATGAAGTCATGATCGTGCGTTGGTTGTTACCTTTGGAGGGCTCTGAGAGTGTCGTCGATGAAACTTTCTATTGTGGTTCCGGCGTATAACGAGGAGCAGCGTCTGGGTCTGATGCTGGCTGCTTATCTGCCCTATTTTGCGTCCCGTTATGAGTGCTGTTTTGAACTGATTGTCGTGGTGAACGGATCCACCGACGGAACCGCGGCGCTGGTTCGAACCACGGCGGAATCGTGGCCGCAGTTACGATTAATCGAGGAGCCTGCCGCCATTGGCAAGGGCGGTGCGGTGATGCTTGGGCTGCAGGCGGCGACCGGCGAGTGCGCCGGGTATGTGGATGCCGATGGCTCGACGCCGCCGTTCGCTTTCCAGGACTTGGTCGAGAAGGTCGATGCCGGGCATCCGGTGGCGATTGCCTCGCGCTGGATCGCCGGGGCGCAGGTCTTTCCGGCACAACCTTTGATCCGACGGGTGGCGTCCCGCGTTTTCAATGCCGTCACACGGGGACTTTTCGGACTGAAGCTGCACGATACACAATGCGGTGCCAAGGTCTTTCACCGGGCCGTGCTGGACCGCTTCAAAACCCGCTCGGATATGATCACCCGCTGGGCCTTTGATGTGGATTTGCTGTACAAGATCCGTCGCGAGGGCTATGCGATCCTCGAAGTGCCAACCACCTGGAGGGATGTCGAGGGATCGAAGCTTACCGTGACGGAAACCTCGCTGGAGATGCTGGCGGCACTGGTCCGTTTGCGCCTGATGTATTCCCCGTTTAGATGGATTGTGGGGATTTACGACCGGACCCTCACGGGCGGGAAGTCGACCGACGAAAGCCTTCGGCAGAGCTTGCTGTTCGGTGTGGGCGGACTCTTCACGAATGGATTCAACCTGGCGTTTCAAATCATGGCGGCGCACGCGCTGCTGCGCGGCGCTGGAGGGAGCGGCATGGCCGCGTATGGTGAGCTGGCTGTGTTGCTTGGGGTCGCCGGGCTGGTTTCGGGGGGCTTCGGGGGGGTCGCAGGACGGGCTCGGGTGGGAACGGGGCGTCGTTCGGCAACGGATGGGTAGTCTGGCGAAACAGTGGACATGGCCGTTGGTGCTGCTGACGTTGATCGTTGGCGGTGCAGGCGACGCGGTAGCGGGGGCACTGCGGTTGGATCGTGTATGGCCGGTATATCTGGTGCCGCTGCTGATATGGCTGCAGGCAGGGTATGCACTGTTCACGGCCAGTCTAACCGGGATGAAGCGCTATCGCAGCTTGGCGATGTTGAACGTGCTTTACAGCATGCTGCGGTTCATGGCGGCGGGCGCATTACTGCTGGCGGGCCATGGATTGCCCGGCCTATTGATCGGTGCCGTGAGCGGCACGGGGATCGCGGCGGGCGTGGCGGGGATATTGACGTTCAAGATGCTGCCGTCGCCATCTGAGGCGAAGGATCAAGCCAGGCTGCCGTCGCCGGGCCAGTACGGTTCGTATGTATTGCCGGTTTTCGGTTTTGCCCTGCTCTCGGGGATGGATATAGTTCTGGTTAAACTGCGCTGCATGCCGGTCGATGCTGGCGTTTATGCGTTGGCGGCGATGTTGGCGCGCATGGTGTTTTTTATTCCGATGCCCATCGCGGCGGTGGCGTTTGCCCGGTTTGTCAGCCGTGGCAGCGGCGATCTGCAGGGGAAACGCTGGAAAGAACTGGCACTTATGGGGGCGAGTATGCTGTTGCCCCTGATCTTGATCGGGTGGTTTGCGCCCGGCATGGTGCGGCTGTTGACCGGAGCGGATCCGTTGCGGGTCGCACCGCTGCTGCGGATGCTGACGCTGGCGTATGTTCCGCTGGTGCCGGTTTCTCTCGTCGTCAACTACAGGCTTTCGCAGCAGCGCAACGGCCAGGGGGTATCGCTGGCCCTTCTCGTTGCCTGCGTGGCCTTTATGGTGCCGGTGTTGACGCTACCGCTCAGCCTCCCCCAGGTGGCCGGTAGCCTGGCGGCTGCCAATATCCTTTGTCTGTTGAATTGTTTGCTCGCATCCGCAGGATCGGAATGGTATTACAAGAAAAAACTCGACTAACGTTTTGAACGGCATGGTGAACGGAAGGAATAGTTAGCTGCATGGAAGAAATCATTACGTTGCCGCAGGATGCGTCCGCCATCGAGACGCAGGAGTGGATTCAATCCT